>JAEEGL016440138.1_pt1 | contig 10852 bp, 8 predicted proteins | sample 9134231 | NCBI WGS metagenome assembly JAEEGL01 (sample SAMN16246548, study PRJNA631951) | gut metagenome | biome: gut microbiome; feature: rumen; material: fiber-attached | host: Bos | place: Iran: Karaj | collected 2018-10
TAGAATCCAAACTCTTTCTCTTTTTACAACATCTAGAAGTATGCATATTATTATGAAAAGGCACATAACAGTTGAGAGATGAGACGGCTCTTTTGTCATTCCATAAATTGCACTACTAGCACCGCGCATAAGTAATTCTGTACACGTAGATGATCCCACTCCAAACAGAGCATTTCGAATCTCTGTCACTGCGTTTGTTCTAAGGATATTCTTAGTCACTATTTCTATTAATGCGTAACAAATGTGAACTCGAAGCAGGAACAGAGCTGGGGTTGACATTTGCATAATAGTATTTTTTTGAGGTTTAATGGAAATAGCCGCCAAAGCAATAAGTAGAAAGCAAATCAACTTGAAAAACATCAAATAGCTTTGTATTGTAATACTTGGTATTGTTTTAGCAGATAAACCATAAAGCAAATTCTCCCACGATGTTCCATAACTTACTATTGTGGTTTTGGGTGGAATAAGTGTACATAGAAGCATCCCTAATAGAGTAATTACGACAAAGGTAACTGCTACAAGAGTAGCACTTTTTCTCGTTTGCTTTCGTGAGAATATCACGAATATAGCTATCACTGTTGTTATCAGCAATGCAACATCTGAATAACTAATCTCTCTATCTCCTATCAATAGAAAATATCCAGAAATACTATTCATTTCTATTGCTACAGTCAGACCAAAGAAAGAAATAAAGTAATCCTTCCATTTCCTTGATCTAATAAAAAAATATCCAATTATCCCAAATAAAACGAAAGAAATTGGTGTCATCCTATGCCCCTCAAAGTATTATGATTTGCACTCCCATTTATTCATGCAACGCCAAGACTTCTCTATATAAAGTTTCGTACTCATATTTCATCGCTTCTTTTGAGTATTTTTGCAACTCTTCTTGATCAACGCTATAATTGGACCCAATAATAGAACTAATCTTTGCAACAATTTCAGCATGTCTTTGTAAGTTTTTCCTTACTACATGCTCTTCTTTAAAAAGAACAATTTCTGGTAACGCCGTAGAATCATATACAATTACGGGCGTTCCACACGCCATTGCCTCAATAGTGGGCAATCCAAATGTTTCCTCAACAGATGCATTAAAGAAAACATCTGCAGTGCTGTAGATCTCAACTAATTCACGATCCGTTTTTGTTCTACTCAACCCTATAATCTTACTAGGAAGACCTACCTTCTGCTTCTCATCTAATCCAACCAGCACGATTCGATACTGATCATCAAGTAGCCCTGCAAGCTCGATAAAATCATTCAAGCCCTTCCTTACATTCCAAGTACTCGCCACTCCCAGAATTATTTTTTTATCCTCAAGACCAAATCTCTGCCGAAAGTCACCTTTTGTTGGTTTGAAGGTGTTCAAATCAATTCCGTTGTATATTACCTCACACGGTAGATCCTTTAAGAAGGACTGTTCAACTTCCCCTTTTAGCCATTTAGAAACACAAACCAAATGAAGATTTGGAAGCGACGTAAATAGCTCTTTCTTCTTACGAAAGTTCCATTCAGAGTTATCTATTAGTATACTCTTAGGATAAGTTCCTTTCTGTGGGCACTTGGAACATCCTCTTTTCCATTTATCACACCCAACCATGCTGTAATAGCAACAATGGCCTGTAAATGCCCAGCAATCATGGAGCGTCCAGATTACGGGTTTTCCCGACTCTCTCAAATACTCAAAGAGCAACTTAATGTTGAGATAGTATCCATGAAGGTTGTGGAGGTGAATTATATCCGGATCGTAATCTTTTATATGCTGTATCAGCACTTTGGTGGCATGCGTTGAATAAAATCCTGCTCTGTCTGTAAGGCGGGTCAGAACTCCATCAGCATAAACTGACCATTTACTGCCTATCTTGATGCTTGGTACATCTTTAGGAATACTATTTCTCGCGAAAGCCACAATCCCTTCGTAGCCAGATTCTTTCAATCCTCTATATAAGTCAACGGCAATCTTGCCCGTACTAAAATTTCCAAATGTATTGATCTGAAGTACCTTCATACCGATCCCTCCTCTCATAAATCCTTAATTGCTTCTATGTATTTCTTTATGGATACATCCTTTGTAAGGTTCTCTACGAGATACGCTCGGCTTCTTTCACCCATTTCAGTAAGCTCTTCACTTCCAGCATGATCGATGAACCACCGTATATTCTTTTCAACCTGTTCATAATCTCCCGGCTCACACACCAAGCCACCCCGTGTCTCTTCAATCAGGCAGCAAACTTCAGATCCGCTTTCAAGCACACCGAGGATCGGTTTTCCTGCTGCTGCAAGACCATAGTACTTACTGGGGCAACTGACGCCCTTTATGCCTTTAGCGTTAACGCACCAGTGGACATCTCCAGCGTTGAGGCTATAGATTAAATCCGCTTTGTCTTGATATGGAATGAAGACGGTATTATTCATACCGTGCTCCCTTACATACAACACTAACTTATCCAACACAGAACCGGCCCCGACGAAAGCAAATACCACTTTCCGACCATCCGGGGTGTGAGTATCCTTGAACTTTTCAATGACCTTTATCAAACCCTCCAGGTCGTAATACAGGCCAATGTTGCCGCTATACATAATGACAAACTTGTCATCTAAGCCATATTGATAGCGGAATTGAAAAACATGTGGATGATCAGCAGGAAGAGGATAGATCTCTTTCTCATCGATCCAGTTATTGATCATCGTAATCTTCGGAAGACTCTTCTTGAATCGGCTTCTTACACTCTCCACCAAGTCTCGGCCAACCGTGATCACCAGATCAGACTTCCGACAGCTGTACTTGTCGATATCCATCATTAGTCGCAAGACGAGTTTGTTTCCGAAGTATCCGACCGCCATGATCTGCTCAGGGTTCAGATCCTGAATGTTGTAGATAAGTGCAGGCTGTTTCCCATCAGCAGTTCTCAGTTTTTTCTTCCCATACACACCCAGAAGCCCACCCAAGAGCGGAGGTTGTGAGATGGTGAACACATAGTCAAATGGTTCATTCAACTCCCTCGTTGCCTTACGGGCATTATAGAAATATGCTGCTATGTTCCTAATTCGGCTCTTCTTACTACTCTTTGAAAACTCCGGCACAGGGACACGGAGCACATGCACCCCGTTGATATCTTCTCTGTATGTCCTCTTTTCCTGGTACTCAGGACTAATTGTTCCGGTATAAGAAGGAACAACGCAAAGAACCGTAATATCGAAATCGTCCCGCATCCCTTCAGCAAGCTCACGAAGAATTTGTCCTGTAGACGCCACATCTGGGATGTAATAATGGGCATAAATCAATAGTTTTTTCTTCATTCTTTGCCCTCACCCAGCTTCTTAATCACCTTCGCCGGATTCCCAGCTATAACACTTTCTGCTTCAAACTTGCCACTAACAACAGCTCCAGCACCAACCACGCAGCCGTCACCGAGGACAGTTCCTTTGAGGATAATGCTGTTACAGCCGATGAAACAGTTCTTTCCAATCACAATCTCTTTGGCCGGAACCACATCAGCATCTCCGCCATTTGGATCGAGAAGGTATCTATTCCGGGTTTCCCAATCGATAGGGTGGAAATCGTTATCCAGAATCTTGACATTTCCGCCTATGGCTGTGTTATCGCCTATAGCGATTCCTTTCCTCGCATAAATCGTTGCACCTGAGATACCAACATTATTGCCGATGTGGATATAAGCTCCTGGACGGCGTGTTACGATGATAGTGCGAGAATATAAGCCAACAAGGTTAGAAAGGAAACTGCTCTTCACCACGCAGTTATCTCCTATTGTCAGCTCTGCACCACCCTTGTTGAAGATCACAGGTACGCCCTTCAGCAAAAGTTTTTTGCCATATTTCACTTTTGTCAGCCTCATCACGGCCTTGAACCAATTGCTGTTCATATTAAGTCCTTCCCGTTGTGGTCAACCACACTCGCGGCAATTACACCTAACTTATTTACTCGACTTATAATCCCAATAGCTACACAGGGTAAACTATCTAATAAATGTTACTTGTGCTCGTAAAACAACTTTGGTGCAGTCAACTCGCCAAAATGAGCTTTTTCAAAACGCTGAAAATCATCCAATCTAACCAACTTATTTCTATCGGCTAAACTTGTTCAACACATCTTGACGTTCTTGAGCATTTTCAAGCCCGCTTTATGCCTTTTCCCGTCAAACTGTGTTTATCTCTATACCCTTCATTTCGCTGAGTAATAGAAAAAGTGAGCGTTTTCAAGGGTTTTCTCATCATCTCATACTCATTCCCGATGGTTGACCCATCATTTTTAAGTCGTCTATTTCAATACCGTCAAACTGTTATTATCATCGTACCCGTTATAAATCAGTTATTTACTTCTGCTCTTATCAGTCATATCGCACCTGATAATCTCATTGACTCTCGCTGAATAATGCGCTTAACATCTACTACCAGTGTCTACCCAACATTTCGCTGAATAATAGGTTTGGCCTCAAATCGGCATGATAATGACCCTCATCCATGAACCAGAAATAGCCTACTGATTTTGAAGGGTAGACATTCCTTTAATTCCTCATGTTTTTGTTAGACAACCAAGGTTGCTCCTATGTTTTGCACATTAGAAGTAACAGTCTTCTCAACAGGACGATTTTCCCATCACATTGCCCCATCCTTTGTGAACACAGCCTTGATCGTTTTCAGCAGGATCCGGATGTCCAGTCCTATGCCCCAATGTTTTATGTACTCCGTATCAAGCTTCACAACTTCTTCAAAATCCGTTATCTTACTTCTTCCACTCACCTGCCACATTCCGGTCAGACCGGGCTTTGTCGACAGCCTCGCTCTATGGTGATATTTATACTTTTCCCATTCGTCCACCGTGTGAGGCCTTGTACCTACAAAGTTCATGTCTCCCTTCAGGATGTTATAGAACTGGGGCCACTCGTCCCATTTCCCCGAACGAAGCCACTCTCCAATCCCGGTAACCTATTTGCCATCCACGACATTGTTACCGATGATGCGCGGATCCCAGTCCATCTTGAACATCATGCCGTCGGATACTCGGTTCTCCTTCATCAGTTCGGCCTTGCGTTCGTCGGCTTTTAAATACATACTTCGTATCTTATAAATCTTGAACCGCTTTCCGTTGAGGCCTATACGAGTCTGCTTAAAGAGGATTGGTCCAAGACTCTCTTTCTTGATCTGAGGTTCCACCACAGCAATGACTACAAGTGCAATCAAGTTGCCAACCAAACCTCCAAAACATCCATTACACGCTTCAATGCAAGCTGTAATGGACTTGCATAGTTTGCCGTCGTGTAAGAACGTTATACCCACCGACCTTCTCAATGAAACTCCTATTCTTCCATTAAGTTTGAATTTTCATTCACAAAGAAATTTGATATTACAACACGGAGATCCAAAATTTCTTTAACATCTTGTATTACTATTCTTTTTTTCACTAGTTCTATCCCAATTACAAAGATACCATTCTTATTACTTGGCACCTCTGGCAAAACACACAACTTTTATCGTCTGCAGAATAATCTTAACATCCAACCAAAATGAATAATTGTCGATGTACTCCATGTCAAGTTTCACAACCTCATCAAAATCCTTGATATTGCTTCTGCCACTTACCTGCCATAAACCAGTCAGTCCTGGCATCATCGAAACTCTGGCTCTGTGCTTAGATTCATACTGTTCGTATTCATCCACGGTGGGAGGTCTTGTACCTACAAGACTCATATCACCCTTCAAAACATTAATGAACTGCGGCAATTCATCAAGGCTGGTCTTTCTTATGAATCTGCCTATTTTCGTAATACGGGGATCGTTCTCCATCTTGAACATCAGTCCGTTCATTTCATTCTGAGCCATTAGTGTTTTCTTTAATTCCTCGGCATCCTGTCTCATTGAACGAAACTTGTAACATTTAAATATTCTGCCGTTTCTTCCCACTCTGTACTGCGAAAACAAAACAGGTCCCTTTGAATCAAGTTTGATTATCGGTCCCAGGATAATGTAAACCATTGCAAATATTAAAAAGCCTGCAAATCCGCCAGTATAATCAAGCAGATGCTTCATAAATCTGTTTCTATATGAAACATAGTTTCTACTGATGGATACACAGTGATATTTGCCTATGCGATCGATTTTTGTATATGACTTAGGCAGGAAATCAAACATATCAAGATTAATTCTGATGTTGACCCTAATGCCCATTTCCTCGGCTTTGGAGATTGTTTCCTTAAGTTCCTCATCGCCATATATCAGACTGGTATAAACAAACACTTCATCAACATTACCAGTTGTCAAGTAATTTAATAAATCACGCTTACTGCAGATGTGTCCTATACTCTTAAGAAATTCAATATATCCATTACTTAATTTTTTATTTCCGCAATCTGATACCGCTTCGTTATTACTATGGTTAAAAGAAACATTTTCTTTATCCAATACGCATAACCCGCAGATCTGTCTGCTCCAGTCAAGATTTCTTTGTAATGATTTCAGTACATTTTCATAATTCGCATTATCTGTTATTACAAACAGCTTGCTTGAAAATTTACTGTTGAAATAAACTCTCAGCAAAACGAACTTGATCAGGGCTCGTAAAACTGTTTCAGAAAAAATAAACAGAATAGAAAAATATGCAAAAATAAGACGTCTGGAATCTACTAATCCATGCAGCCAGAACAGAAGCAAAATCAGACCCGCAACTATAAAGAAACAATGGTAGAGGACAACAACAAATTCACCATAAAATCTGCGTTTAAAGAAACTTTTATTAAAACCGGTAAACAAAGTCAGTCCGAAATATCCGGCAACAAGTATCAGATGATAAATTTTGAAAGTTCTGGTGATAAAACTGAAATCCAATGCAGAAAAGTAAATACCAAAAGACAGATAAAGAGAAAATGTAACAGAAAACAAACCTGTCATCAGCAATATATACTTTAGAATCTTTTCGCGATTGGAATTTAAATACATATTCTTTTCGATTCTCTTACGGTAATGCGACCGTAACTGTTTTCGCATTACAAAACACACAGCAAAGTAACAAATTCCTTTCTAAAGAACTGTTTCCGATAAACTAATCCTTTGTCACTTAACATTTTTAAAGCTGAAATAGACTGAAAGGATATTTGTATCAAAGTGAAATATTTTTGCAGATGTTTTACCAACATCTACATTTCCGTCACTTTCAATCATATCCAGCTTTATGGATCTATGCCGGTAAACATTCCAAACAATGATCCCTCACCCTGGTTGCCCCATTATACTATTGTTTTCGTAATTGTTCCATCTATTTTTAACAAATAACAAATGCAACAGCAACACTGTAAAATCAATAGCCAATTAAGTTAAAGCTTATCATTATATTAATGCCATCTTCGTTATCATACTATCTATAGCTACTGTTGACATGTCATGGTAATCAAATTTATCTGCATTTTTCTCTCTTTGCTGTTTTTGCTTCATATTGTCAACATAAAACGAGAACTTCCAAAATTGTCCTTCAATAAACCTTAACTGATCCAAAAATCAATAAACATAAACCCATTGTTCTGTCCAATCAGAACAATGCCAAAGGATCATTCCAAAACAAGAACAGATCAAACCACAGAATGATTCATACCCTGTATATTTGCCATACAAATAAATATATCCGCATAAAAGCGTGAAAACGGAAAATAACACCAACTCGACACCAAATACATAAGGACATCATGTTTTTTAGCAAGTAACACATAGGATTTGGCATTTAAAACAGCAATCTGTAATTCATGTAACTGCAGCACAGCATGAATTTTCAATCTGAAAGAATTAATAATCATACAATTTTAAACATGTCTTTAAACAAGAAAACGCAAAAAATCAATAACTAAATGTATGAAATTCACTATATATAATACAATTATATTCATATATTAAATATATCTGTTTGTTGTTTTTTTTAAAGACACCTAATATCGTCTATTCCACATTTTTAATTTACAGGTAAAAACTCCATTAACGTAGTAATATAACTCCAAAATAGCACCAATTTATAAAATAATGCACCGAAAGCAGTTAAATCATGCTGTTGGAGAAACCCATTTTTATTGATATTTACCGGTAAATGTCATTTTTACTTCTAAAAAAGATAACTTATTGTTTTTCCTAAACCTTTTATTAAAAACATCATTTTAAGAACTTCTACTTTATTTTTGTACTCATGTCTTTTTTCTGCACATTTTCAAAATAATCATCCTGAAAATATTTTCATGACACAGTTTTCTAAACAAACACTATTTTTAATAAAAAACGTTGGTAAATCAGTAGTTTATAAAAACAACCAATATTGTTAATAGGTGACACTGATTATTCCGGAACAAATCTGCTGTTTTAAACATAAAAATTTATCGAGTGTTGAAAATCAAATGAGTATTTACGTAACAAAGACATTTTTACCACCTTATGAAGAATACTGCAGACTTTTGACAAAAATATGGGATACCAGTGTTGTAACCAACCAGGGACCCTATGTTCATGAACTGGAACAAAAAATTCAAAAACTCTTAAACCTTGAACATTTTCAGTATGTCGGCAACGGAACCGTTGCCCTGCAACTGGCATTGTCTGCGCTTGACATTCATGACGGAGAAATTATTACAACACCTTTTTCGTATGTTGCCACCACCGGCAGCATACTGTGGGAAAGATGCACTCCTGTTTTTGCCGACATTGAACCCGATAATTTCACCATTGACACCGCCGGAATTGAAGGTTTACTCACCCCAGAAACCAGAGCGATTCTGGCGGTTCATGTTTTCGGCTATGCATGCAATACCGAAGAAATTGAAAAGATCGCAAAAAGACATAACTTAAAAGTCATTTATGACGGAGCACATGCATTTGCCTCAAAATACAATGGAAAATCATTGCTGTCATTCGGAGACATTACAACCTGCTCCTTTCATGCAACCAAACTGTTTCACACCGTAGAGGGAGGCGCCTGCATAACAAAGGATCGCGCCATTGCCGATGTTATCGATCTGCAGAAAAGGTTCGGTCAGAAAAAAGAAGAGCAGCTTATGCTCGGGATCAATGCCAAACAGTCTGAATTTCATGCGGCAATGGGACTGATAAATCTCAACTACCTGTCTCAAAACATTGCCGCAAGAAAACATATCTGTGAGTTGTACGACTCTCTGCTTGACGGTATTTTAGGAAGACCTGCGGAACAGAAAAATCTTGAATACAATTATGCCTACTACCCTGTACTCTTCAAATCCGAAAAAGATCTGCTCGGTACATTTGAGCTTCTGAACAAACATGATATTTATCCGAGACGCTATTTCCATCCTAGTCTGAATACACTGCCCTACCTGAAAACCCGATGCAGCTGTCCGATCTCCGAGGATATCTGTTCAAGAATTGCATGTCTGCCGCTGTATACAGGACTCAAAGATGAGGAAGTGAAAAAGATCTGCAGTCTGATACATCAGTACCACAGCAAAAATTAACCTTTGACAATAAATACGCAGCAACATGTAGAGAAAATAAACAACCAACGACATATAGAGATATTTATGAAATCACCGATGCTTTCAATCTGCTGTATTACCTATAATCACGCCGGATTTATAAGACAGACTCTGGACGGTTTCGTTATGCAGAAAACCGATTTTGATTATCAGATTGTAATTCATGATGATGCGTCGGACGACGGTACGACTGAAATCATAAAAGAATACGCGGCAAAATATCCGGATCTGTTCGTACCGATCTATCAAACGGAAAATCAGTACTCCAAAGGGAAAGCACCGATAATTGATTTTATGCTTGATAAACTTAAGGGAAAATACGTTGCATTCTGCGAGGGTGACGACTACTGGACCGACAGAAGGAAACTGCAGAAGCAGGTCGATTTTCTTGAAGCACATCCTGATTTTTCCATCTGCTTTCATCCGGTAAAGGTTGTCTGGGAGGATCATTCCCGTGAGGACTCGATTTTTCCGACTAACGAATTCATATTCAACAAACATGTTCTGGAACTTGAGGATCTGCTGCAGCGCAATTTCATTCAAACAAATTCAGCAGTTTACCGATGGGATCTGAAAAAAGAGGAATGGCCTGAAAAAAACTTCCTTCCCCGTGATTATATGTTTCATCTTATCCATGCCGCAAAGGGGAAAATAGGTTTTCTTGATGATGTAATGGCAGTTTACCGTAAACACCCGGGCGGCGTATGGAACGGATGCGGAAAGTCTGATGAATGGTTTATCAGATGCGGTCTGCTCCATGCCCGTTTTTATGAAATCATTCAAAACAAATTCGGCGAAGATCAGACAAAAAAAATCAGAAGTCTGCTTAATTCAACCTGCAGAGTATTACTGCAACACCGACTATTTGACAAGCTTCATGACCTGGCAGTTGAATACCCTGATTGTTACTTTGATTTTTCCTGTTCAAAATTAAAAAAACAGGAAAACATCAGTAATAGCAATGGCATTGATGAGTTTAAGCAGCAGATTAAAGAATTGTCCCAACAGAACAATGAGATGAACATTATTGTCAGCAGACAGAAAATAACAATTGCCAGAATCAGAAAAGTTAAGCGATGTCTGATATATGCAGCAGTTGTTTTATTTATCGTGTCATCGGTTTTGTCACTTGAGTTGTTTTTGCATTAATCCTAACAGGACGTAATAAATTGGAACCAGTAATATCAGTCATAATTACAAGTTATAACCATGAACCTTACATAGAGAAAAGTTTAGCCGGTGTTTTGGAACAGGTGGATTGTCCGGAATTTGAAATAGTCATCGGGGATGACTGTTCTCAGGATCACACACCAGACATTATTGAAAAGTACCGTAAACAGCACCCGGATAAAATCAGA
>JAEEGL016852061.1_pt1 | contig 10852 bp, 7 predicted proteins | sample 9134231 | NCBI WGS metagenome assembly JAEEGL01 (sample SAMN16246548, study PRJNA631951) | gut metagenome | biome: gut microbiome; feature: rumen; material: fiber-attached | host: Bos | place: Iran: Karaj | collected 2018-10
AAAAAACTCTTTTAATACTTTCTAATCTATTTATCATAAAACTAACTTTTTTATCATTTAATTTAGTATAATTTGATTTTATTTCATGAAAATCACTTAAAATTTTCATTAAAGTTTTTATATCAACAAAATAATAAATAATATCAGTTTCACAAATTGCATTAAAAAAAAATTTATCTTTATCATAAAGACAATCATCCATTCCTAAAATTTCCCCTTTATTATTAACAGAAATAACAATATCTTTTTTTTCAGAAGTTTGTTTATTTTCATCATTATAAATATTTTTTAAATCTGCAATAATTTCATTTATTTTTGATAAAGTACATTGTGGAATTACTAATTTAATAGAACCTTTTAGAATAAAATAAATATTATTTCTAATTTCATTTTTTCCAAATAAAATTTCTCCTCTTTTTAATTTTTTTTCTACAAAAAAATTCCAATAACGTTTTACAATATCATTTATTCTCATTTTTTTAAATAAAGGAGTACTAAATATAAAAAAAATTTTTTCCCATTTTATTTTTTCTAAAAAAACTAACATTGATTCTCTAAAAGAATTAGCACTTAAAGTTCCAAAAACAGAATTAGATTTAACAAAAATAGTAGCAGTTCTTTTATTATTTTCATTTATTAAAGCAATTTCTCCAAATGTACTTCCTCTTCCTAAATCAACAATCCATATATAACCATAAATTATTATTTTAAATTTTCTTACAAAAATATTTGGTTGTTTTTTAAATGTATGTTTTATTTCTTCATCTGAATCATCTTCATTTTTTTTTTCAAAATCTAAATTTTCACCATTAATAATTTTTAAATATTCATCTAATGATAAATTATTTGAAACAAAAGTTGGATCTTCTATTTCATATTTTTCTTTTGTAAGAGGTAAACTTATTTCATTTGCATTTACTGTTTTTTTTAATAAAAACATTTCTTTATTATTATAAAGAAATTTTAAATATTTTATATATTCATTTGTATCCCAATAAACAATATAATCTTTTGGTGCTAAAATTGAAATTTTACCTGAAAGAGTAAAATAAAAATTATTTCCTTTTTCTCCTATTCTCATTAAAAATGAGTTTTTTTCAAATTTTTCTAATTGCATATCATTACTTACTTTTGATAAAAGAGACTCAACTGAACAATTTGAATTTTCAACATTTAATATTTCCATAAATTTTTTTAGACGTTTTAAATATTCTTTTAAAATAAATATATCTTGCATTTTTCTTTCTGGTTTTTCAAGTATTTCTATTATTATATTTATTGTTTCTGGTTTTTTCATTATTTGATCAATAAAAGATGTTTCTTTTTGATGAGTTTTTAATAATTCATATAAAGTTTGATTATTTTTTGGTTTTTTATTTAAAAGATGATGAATCATTTATTTTATTTTTATATCATTTAATATAAAATCTTTTTATTTTTCAAAAAATGTTTTAAAAATTATTCTTTTAAATACATTAACTTGAAATTATTATGTTTAATTCATAATAATTTATTATATTTATAAATAAATAAGTTATTTTAAACAATAATATGTTTTAATTAAAAATATCATAAAGTATTTTACAATACATATATAAATATATTTACAAAAGATTATATTTATTTAAACAATTCATTTGATTTTTTTTAATAATATAATCTAATATTTTTAATACTAAAAAATGATTTAAAAATTGATACAGTAAAAGTTCTTTTTATGTTATTTAATTAATTTTTTCAAATAATGGAAATCAAAAAGAATGAAATGGATGAAAAAATGGAAGCAAATACAAAAGATATAATAGCAGGAGCATATAGATTTTATGAGACTTATTATGATAAATGTTTATATATTGAAGGAAGAATGAGAGAAGTTTATCCTGGATTCAATTGGACTGCTATTATTTATAAAAAAGGATATGGTAGTTTTCATTCTTATAAAACAAATGGTTATTTTTTTAGTTGTAAAATTAATAATGATATTATTTCTGTGTTTGGTACAAAACTTTAAATATTTTTATTTTGAAATTGTAAATAAACTAAAAATTTTATTAAATATTGATTTTATGATTGATGGTTTTATCAAAAATTTATTTTATATATTTTATTAAAATTTATTTTTTTTTGAAAATACATATTATTTAAAAATTATTTATTAATTTAAGTATTTTTTAAACAATGATTAACAAGGGATTTGAAAAATATAAAATAGAAAATAAGAATAATAAAAATAATCATTTGATAGAGTTAATAAATAAACTGAATAATAGAATGGATTCTTTAGAAAAAGAAAATCTTTATTTAAAAAATGAAATATCTGAAATAAAAAATAACAAGTCTGAAATTTGTATAAAACAATTTAAAAAATTAGAAAAAGAATTATTATCAGATATAAAAAACTATATAAAAAATGAGATATCAAAATTAGAAATTCAAAATTTAATAAAAGAAATAAAATCAATGAAAAGAACAATGAATATTTTTCATTATAATACATTTTATCTTAAACATACAAAAACAATAAAAAATCATTTAAATAACATAAATAAAATATCACTTTTTCCAAACGGAAACATAATTTCAGTATCATCAGATAAATCAATAAAAATATATGATCAAAATTTTTCATTAATAAACAATATTGAAAATGCTCATGATGATTGTATAAGATATATTTCAATATTAGATAATGAAAATTTCATAACATGTTCAGATGATAAAAGTTTAAAAATATGGAAAAAAAATTCAAAAAAAAACAACACATTTGAATTATTAGAAACAATATCAAATGCACATAAAGATAGAATAGATAAAGTAATATATTTAAAATCAAAAAAAAAAATAATATCATGTTCAGATGATAGTACAATAAAAATTTGGGAAAAAGCAAAAAATAAATATCAATGTATAAATACAATATTAAATACAGATTCATGTTACATATCATCAATATTAGAAATTCCAGATAAAAATTTATTAATATCAGGAGGAGGTGACGGAGTAATAATTTGGGATATTATAAATTATAAGAAAATAAAATTAATTAATAATGCTTTTTGTAGTTGTTGGAATGCAATGAAAAAATTTGATGAAGAAAGAATTATTGTTGGTGGTGGATATAATGGAATAATGAAAGTAATTAATATTAATGATGGAATTGTTGTTAAAGATATTAAAAATTATTCTAAATGTTGGGGTATTTTAGTTATTGATAATGGTGTTTTTTTTACTGGAGGTGAAGATAAAGCAATTAGAATTTATAGAATTGATAATTATGAAAATATTAGTATTATTAAAAATGCTCATGATTCTGATATTAATGGATTTTGTTTTATTAAAGATGGTCTTATTGTTTCGTATTCTCATGATAAAAATATTAAAATTTGGATTTATTAAAAATTATTTAATTATGATTTTTGATTTTTTGAAAAAATTGTTTTTTTTACTTTAAATATAATAGAAAAAATTTAATATTTAATTTAATATATATTACAACAATTACAACTATTTTTTTGACTAGTTAAAAATGTAGAATTTCTATATTCATTTAAAACATCTTTTATCTTTATGTGACTAATTAATTTTTTTAATATACATTCTCCAATTCCTGCAAACATCATACTTCTTTTTTCACTTGTAGGTAAAAAAAAATTAGAATTAATAAAATTATCTTCAAAAGAATCATTTAAAAAAATATTACATGATACATTTTCATCACCATTATCAATTACACATAATTTTATTGAACAAATATCTTTCTCAGAATATAATAAATTTTTCTCTTTAGATTTATCAATTAATTGTTCTTTAGAAAAAATTTTTAAAACTAAAATTCCATTATTATTATTAATAAAAGTACCCATACTTATAAAAATTTCTTGAGAATCTTTATTTTTTGAAATTTTAATTACAACTGAAAATTCATCAAAATTTTTATTACTTCTAAAAAAACACCACATTTCACTTTCTCCTTTTAAAGTAAAAATTATTCTTGTTTCAATATTTGAAATTTCATAATTTACTTCTTCTTTTGAAGATATTATTTTTTTATCTAAATTTATTTCTTTTTCTTTATAATCAAATTCTTCCCATTTAATATTTGAAATTAAAGGAATTTCTTCATCTTCTTTTTTAATTTCAAATTGATTTATTTCCCAATTAAATTTTTCTTTTTCATCACTTCCTCCTAATAACGATATTATTTTATTTGATTCTGTTTGAGCATATGTAGATTTAAATTCAAATATACATTTTTTATTTTTTATTTCTTCAATTTTTCTTTTTTGAATTTGATAAATATTTTCAGAAAAATTATAAGTTAACTTTCTAAGTGCTAAAATAAATGAATACTTTTATTTAAAAATATATTACATAAATCATCAGATTCACCCATTTTTAAAAAAAATAATCATAAAATAAATAAATAAATTGAATAAAATTTTAAATATTTTTTAATTTAATATTTATTTTAATATTTATTTTATTTCTTAATAAAACAACCATCAGGACCACATTTCATTCCATCAAAATTATTATTATTTTCCTTTTCATTATTTAATGCATTTATCAATTTTTTCTTCATAATTTCTTTCCCTTCAGCACCATTAATAATATATTGATTACCAATAATAAAATAAGGAACACCATGAACTCCTTCATTATAACCATCTTCTTCATCTTTTCTTACTTCTTTTCCAAAATCATCATTATCTAATAATTTCTCAATTTCTTCTTTTGTACAACCAACTTGAGTTCCTATATTAATTAAAACATCCCTATCAGCTAATTTTAAATTTTTAGTAAAATATGCATCATATAATAAATAAATTAATTTTTGTGTATTTTCATAATTTCCTTTACTTTGAATTAATTTTGTTAATCTATGAGCATCAAATGTATTTGTATATAATGTTGAGTCATATTTAAAATCAATTCCTTCTTCTTTTCCTAAATTATTTATGCTTTCTATTCTATTTCTTGCTTGCTCTATTGTTATCATATATTTCTTTGCAAATCTTTCATCTGTTTTGGATTCTACATTTTTTGAGGCTGAAGGATTTAATTCAAAACAACGGAAAATAAACTCAAATTTATCTTCTAAGTTTAATTCTTTAAGAAGGTTTTGCATTCTTTTTTCACCTATATAACAAAAAGGACAAGCATAATCAGACCAATATGAAATTTTTATTTTTGACATAAAATATTTTTAATGTTTTATTATTCAAATTATTACAACATTTTTTATATTATTACTGATGTTTCTAGAACATTTTTATTAATTTTTTTTTATATTTTTTCTTTTTATATAATTTATTGAAATAAATTAATTAAATCAATTAATTTAATATAATAAATTAATAAAAAATAAATTATACAGCAACAATAAATTATTAGTTATGAAAATAATTAATTAATATATTTCTCAATATATAAAGTCAATTATCCAAAAAAAAAAAAAATATAACTTCAATGGATAAGCAACCTTACATAACACTAAACTCAAATTATAAAATACCTCAATTTGGAATAGGTGTATATCAAGTGAGTTCAAACTCAGTTTGTGAAGAATGTTGTCTTAAAGCTTTAAAATTGGGTTACAGACATATTGATACAGCTCATTATTATGGAAATGAAGAAGGAGTAGGCTCAGCAGTTAAAAAAAGTAATATTCCAAGAGAAGAAATATATATAACAACAAAATTAATGTCTTCTGATTATGGAAGTGGAAAAACTTTAAAAGAAATTGATAATATGCTTAAAAGACTTGATACAAAATATATTGATTTATTACTATTACATTGGCCTGGAAGTAATCAAGTTGAAGCATATAAAGATATGGAAAAAGCTGTTGAATTAGGGAAAGTTAGATCTATTGGTTTATCTAATTATATTGGTCATAATTTAGATGAAATATTAAAAAATGCTAGAATTACTCCTGCAATTAATCAAATTGAACTTCATCCTTATTATCAAAGAAATGATGTTGTTAAACAATGTGAAAAATTAGGTATTAAAATTGAAAGTTGGTTTCCTATTGGTCATGGTGATAAAAATTTATTAAATGAAAAAATTTTTGAAGAATTAGGTAAAAAATATGGTAAAAGTAATGCTCAAATAATTCTTAGATGGCATATTCAAAAAGGATATATAATTTTCCCAAAGAGTACAAATGAAAAACATATTAAAGAAAATTGTGAAATTTTTGATTTTGAATTAACTGAAGATGAAATGAAACAAATTGATAAAATGGATAAAAAAACATCTTTAAGTGGATGGCCTTGAATATAATAAATATTAAATTAATTAAATAAAAGAAAAATTAAATATAAAAGATTTTTTAAAATTTTTAACTAATTTCCCATATTTTCATTCTCCTATCTTCAGAATATGAAATAATAATTGAATCACCAAATTTAGTTAATCCATATATAGGTCTTTCATGATCTCTTTCATTTTTAATTTCTTCTTGATTTTCATTTATTGGATTTAAACAACAAAAGTTATCTTTCCTATATCTTAAAATTTTATTATATGAACCAACTACTAAGAAAATATCATCAAGAATTAAAAGTCCTTTACATGTAAATGGATTTTCAAAACGATAAATTTCTTCATTATTATCTAATGAAACAATAATTATGTGATTATCATATCCTCCTCCAAAAATAACACTATCAATTCCTAATCTTTGAATTGTGTCACCCATTGTACATTGAACATTTTCCATATCAAAATATTCTTTATTCTTTTTACTATCATCAAATTTTTTTTTTAAATCTTCTTCTAAATTTGTAAAAACCCATTTTCTTGAACCATAAATTCCAGAAGAAAATAAAAAGAATTTATCTTTATATGGACATAAGAAAATATTTTGAACTTGATTATAATAAGAAGTATCATAATTGTTTTCTTCTTTATTTTCATCTTTATTTTCATTCTTTTCTTTATCTATTTTTTTTTTAATTTCTAAATTTTGATTAAGAATATTAATACAATTATAGAAATTTCCTTCATTTTTCCAAATTCTAATTGTTTTATCATCAGAACAAGAAATAATAATTCCATTAGAAAGACAAAGAACCTTATTTATATCATCATCATGTGCTTCTGGGATTGTTTCTTCCCATTCAAATTGATTAGTATTTGGATTAAATTTATGAATCTTTATACATTGATCATTTGAACATGTTATAATTTTTTCAACATTTCCTTCATCATATAAACATAAATCAAAAATTAAATTTGCATGAACAAATTCAAGTGTTTGAAGATGTCTATAACTTTTATCATTTCCATCCCAAATACTAATTGTTTGATCATCAGAAATAGAAACTATTTTTTTTGATTTAAAAATACGAACAGCTCTAATAAAATCTCTATGTGTAATATCATATATATGATAATCTTTTAATATAACATTAATATCTTCAGAAACATTAATATCTTTTTTTTCTTTATTATTATCTTCATCATCATCATTATCATCTGGTCTTATTTTATTATTTTCTGGAGTTATTTGACTTATTGATGTATATTTATTTACTATTTTTATTCTTTCATTGAAATTTTTCAAACAATCATCAATATTATCATTATTTAAATCTTTATCTTCAATTATTTTAATACTTATTTCTTTCACATTTTCAAAAACTTCAGGTCTATATAAATTTTCATTATTAAAAAAAATTAATGAACCTAAAAAACACCTGATTAATGTAGAAAAATCATTATGACAATTTTTAAAAGAATCATAATTTGGATTAGTTTTATATTTTTTTTCTATATAATCTCCAATATAATTTAATTCTCTTAAATAACGCTCTATTGTTCTTTTGATAGGTTCAATTTCTTTAGGAGGAATAAGTTTATCAATAACTTCATGTTTTAATGTATTTTTATGTTTTTCTATGCAATTACTACACATTCTTTCAGCACAAAATTTACAATAAAAATCTCTTGGTAATTTATTTTCATTTTCATCTTTACATTTACATTGTAAAGGATCTTTATGTTTAGAAGAAAGTAAATGATAAAGTTTATCATCTTCACAAAAAAAATTAAAGCAAAATGGACATGTAAGTCCTTTATTATTTTTTTCAACTTTTTTATTATCTTCAAAACATAAACAACATTCAGTTCCTTTTTTAATAATTTTTTGTTCAAACAAATTTATAAATGTATTAATTGAAATTTCTTTATCACTTTCATGACATGTATAAGATATATTTAGGTTATTTCCAGTACCTTCTGGGAATTTAATTTTTATTAATGGAATTTTTCCACATTTTTTGCACAATAAAATATATAAAATATCTGTTGTTTCTTCCATTTATTAATATCTTAATTTATTTATAATTATTTTATTAATTAATAATTTTACATAATATAGTTAAAGATTATATTAAATTTATTTTTTTGAATTGTTTTTCAAATAATTTATAAATGGACATTTTTTATTATAAATAATATTAGGTTTAATCGAAGTTGAAGAAGATATTCCTGTATTAATCATATATAATTTATTAATTTGATTATTATATTCTAATTTTATTTTTTTTTCTTTTTCATAATTAATTTTTTTTAATTTATTAACCCATGATGGTTTATTATTTTGAGTTAAATCAATAAATGAATTATTATATAAAGAAAAATTCATATCATCACAAAAATGATTTTCTGAATTATCAAAATCATAATTAACATTTATATAAGTACTAATTTCTTTTGAATTTGATGAAGATGATATTTTATTTTCTACTTTTTTTATATTTTGAGAATTAGTAATTAATGTTGGTGTATTATATTTCAAAGTTTCAACCTTTTTATCACTACTTTTCCTTTCACTTAAAGAAATATTTGAAGAACTTATATGATATATATGACTAGAAGATTTTTCTCCATTTAAACTAGGTTGATCATTTTTATCATAACTTGTTTTTAAATTAATTTTATTAACTAAGTTATTTGAAATTTCAGAAGGTTTTTTTGGAGTAATAAATATTATTGGTTGTTTATTTTCAATATCTTTTAAATTATATTCAAATGTAAGTTTCTTTTGAACATCATTCACCATTGATTTTTTTTTTATAATTTCATTTAAATTTGAAACTGATGTATTTTTTTTCTTTTTATTATTTGTTTTCACAGAATAATTTTTTTTTACTTTTTTTTTTTCATAATTGTCCATTGATATATCTAAACTTATATTAAGAGTTTTTGCTTTAATATTTTTTGGTTTAATGTAATTAAGAATAAATGGTGAAAAATTTTGTTTATATTTCTTTTCTAATTTTTTTATATAATCTTTTTTCTTATCGTAATCATTATATAATTTTTGAAAAATATTTTTATCATAATTTTCAGTTGATTGTTTATTTTCTTTAAAAATTTTATTTTTCATTAAATCATTACTTTTTTGATTTGTATAAATAATAGTTTTTGTATTTTTAATAAATGATTTTTTTGATTGGCAAGTTTTATAAATTTCTTTAACTTTTTTATCAATATCTGTTTTTACTTTCCAATCATTTTGAAATTTAATAAAATTATTAAAATCACTATGATTTAAAAACTTTTTTTTTCCATTTGTTAAATCATTAGCTTGTTTTTCAATTACTTTTTGTTCTAATGAAATTTTTGTATTTTTTATGTCTAATATTTTTTTTGCCCTATTAAAAATAGGAATATATTCTTCATTATGAATTAGTTCCATAGAATGTGTATTAATTAATGGTTTATTTTGAATATCATTTAATTCTTTTAATTCTTCATTATGTCTTAATTTTTTTAATTTACTTTTAATAAATTTTTGTCTATACATTTCTTTTTCATAAAAACTTTTCCTTTTCTTTAAATTTTCTTTTCCAATTGAATTTTCAATAAATGAATTAGGAGAATAAAAAATTTCAACAATAGTTTCATTTTCATTTTTTTTATTTGATATACTATCACTACTTTCAATTTTGTCTTCAATTATTAAATTACTATTTTCAAATTCATTATTTGTTATATGATTTAATGTTTGATTAAAGCTTATATTATGATTTTTACCTTCTTTGAGATTATCAATTACATACGATAAATTTAAATCTTTTAAAATTGAATTTAAATTATTATTTTCAATATTAAAACTTTCTGTTAATTTATTTTGATTATATATTGGTAAAATATCAATTTTTGCCATTTTTTTTCTATTTTCTTCATTATATTTTTCATCAACTTCTTTTTTAATTTTATTTAAATTTTGATGAATGTGAGATTTTGCTAAATCTCTTGAAAGATTTGATATAGAAGTTAAAAATTTATTATTAAGAGAATCAGACATAACAAAAAAAATTATATTAAAAATAAAAATTGAAAAAATATAAAAAGATAATAAAATCAAAAAATGAATGAATGGTAAAAAAAATAATTAATTTAAAAATCAGTCTTTTAATTATTTAAATTCATACAATTTTGTATATTTCATTATAATTTTATATAAATAGTTAAATAATATAAATATAAAAATTGAAAAATATTTTTTGTCCAATGGTTGTGTTATTTATTTATTTATTGTTATATAAATAAAAAACATCTCATATTCTTTTTATTAATTAAAAATAATTAAAATTTATTAAAATTAGAGGCTGGATTTTAAATATATAAAGGTATACAAATATTTAATTGATAAACAATATAACTTAAAAAATAATTAAATATAAAATAAAGAATAAAAAAATAATATGAAGATTATTAAAAAAATTAAATGTATATATGGTTTATTTTACAAATATTTTGAAAAAATAAATGTAACTAATTATTTGAAAATATTATCTTTTTAATATTTAAAAAAATTTAAAAAAAATTTTTT
>JAEEGL010139440.1_pt1 | contig 10851 bp, 8 predicted proteins | sample 9134231 | NCBI WGS metagenome assembly JAEEGL01 (sample SAMN16246548, study PRJNA631951) | gut metagenome | biome: gut microbiome; feature: rumen; material: fiber-attached | host: Bos | place: Iran: Karaj | collected 2018-10
AGAGAACATACCCTTCTTCATCTCACCGCCGTACCATGTGTTGAGGATAACCTGCTCCTTGCTGGTAACGTTGAAAGCAACTGCGGTCTCGCTGCGGAGTCCGAGCTCCTTGTAGTCGTCAACCTTAGCCTTGGCTGCGCAGTAAACTACGAAGTCTGGCTCCTGATCGAATTCAGCCTGGTTCTTCGGACGGATGAACATGTTGGTCACGAAGTGAGCCTGCCATGCCACCTCCATGATAAAGCGGACCTTCATGCGGGTGTCCTTGTGGGTACCGCAGAAACCGTCGACAACGAAGAGCCTCTTACCTGAAAGCTGCTTCTGGGCGAGCTTCTTGAGGACATTCCATGTCTTTACAGACATTTTGTGGTTATCGTTATGATACTCCTCAGAATCCCACCAGATCTCTCCAGGTGCGCCTTCCTTGGTAGTCTTGTCATAAACGATGTATTTGTCTTTAGGAGAACGTCCGGTGTAGACGCCGGTCATCACATTGATAGCACCGAGTTCGGTAACCTGGCCTTTGTCAAAGCCCTCGAGCTCTGGCCTTGTCTCCTCGTTGTAGAGAACCTCGTAAGACGGATTGTAAAGGACTTCTTTTACTCCTTTGATTCCGTACTTGCTTAAATCCATTTTTGACATAATAATGATGTATTTTATAAAATAACTTTAATTTCTCTCTTGGGCGAAAAATCGTGCAAATTTAAGATTATTTTTGTACTTGCTCAAATAATTCGTATGTTTACACTGCATATTTTTGCTGCAAATTGCAAGCCATGTCAGACAGGGCATGAAATGTAAAATGTTTTAGTCTTGAAAAAAATGTCAGCTGTCGAAATTTTGAGGGAATATTGGGGCTACGATAGCTTCAGACCGATGCAGAAGGAAATAATTGACGCGGCTCTCGAAGACCGGGACGTGCTTGCGATTCTGCCGACCGGAGGCGGAAAATCCGTCTGCTTCCAAGTACCCGCAATGATGAAAGACGGACTGGCTCTGGTAATCACTCCGCTGGTCGCCCTGATGAAAGACCAGGTCCAGAACCTGAAGGACAGGGGAATACGCGCGATGGCCATTCACGCAGGCATGGGCAGGCATGAAGTGGACCTTGCGCTGAACAATGCGGCATACGGAGACTATAAGTTCCTGTACATATCCCCGGAACGTCTCGGCACATTTCTGTTCCGTTCCTACCTGCCGGTACTCAACGTCAATTACATAGTCGTGGACGAGGCCCACTGCATATCTCAGTGGGGATACGACTTCCGTCCGGACTACCTCTCAATAGGGGACCTGCGCAAGGAAGTAGATGCTCCGGTTATAGCGCTGACGGCGACCGCGACTCCGGAAGTGGCTGATGACATAATGTCACGTCTGGGCTTCAGCGAGAAGCTCGTGCTGAAGAGCGGCTTCGAGAGGCCGAACCTCTCCTATGTAGTCCGCAAGTGCGAAGACAAGCTGGGCCAGCTGCTGAATGTCTGCAACGGCGTATGCGGTACCGGAATCGTCTATGTCCGCAATCGCCGCAAGACCGAAGAACTCGCCTCCTTCCTGAAAGCCAACGATATCTCGGCTTCATATTACCACGCCGGACTTGGACATGAGAGCAGGGCGCAGAGACAGGAGCAGTGGAAAAAAGGTGAGGTCAGGGTGATGGTCTGCACCAACGCCTTCGGAATGGGTATCGACAAGCCCGACGTACGGTTTGTGGTTCATTTCGACCTGCCTGACGCTCCGGAAGCATATTTCCAGGAGGCCGGCAGGGCCGGACGAGACGGCAAGCGTTCATTTGCAGTCCAGCTGTGGAACTCATCCGACGTGCGACGGCTGCATCAGATTGAAAAGATATCATTTCCGGGCCTGGATTTTATGGAGGACATATACCACAAGGTCCATCTGTTCTTCCAGATACCATACGGGGCAGGAATCGGCCGCCAGCTGAAATTCAACCTTGAGGAATTTTGCAAGCATTTCTCATTGCCGCGCGCCGAGACATTCTATGCTCTCAAATATATAGAAAGGGAAGGCCACTGGTCCTACAGCGAAGACATAGACGTGTCGACCCGCGTCAAGATAGCCGTAGACCGGTCCGTGCTCTATGACCTGGACCTGCCGGAACCGGCGATGGGAGAGCTGCTCGAGCTTCTGATCAGGCGCTGCGAGGGAATATTCTCATTCGCAGTCCAGATCGACGAGGAATACTTCTCCAAGGCGGTTGGGCTTACAATTCCTTCATTCCGCCAGCTGCTATATAGAATGAGCCTGGAGCACATAATCAATTATGTACCCCAGGACCACTCAGATGTCATCTTCCTGCATCATGACCGGCTTGAGCCCGGCAACCTCGCCCTGAGTCCTAAACGTCTCGCCATGCTGAAGGATGCCGCCTCCAGACGAGTGCAGGCTATGATAGACTATGTCTCCGAAGAGGATACCTGCCGTTCCCGTTTCCTGCTGGCTTACTTCGGCCAGACTGAATCCGAGGACTGCGGAAACTGCGACGTCTGTCGCAGCAGGCAGGCTACCAAGTAATGTTCAGGCCGCAAGCCACGCTGAGGTTGCATTTATCAAGAGGAATGCAATAGTTTCCTGCGAGTCTTGTCGCAGCTGTTTCGGCCGATATGAAGAAATTGACAGGCCCGAAGTCAAGGGCTGCCATTCCTCCGTAGTTGATCCCGAATTCGCTCACGCCTGCGCATAAGGCGGCATCGAGGATTCCAAGCCTTGCGTTGAGCGAACCCCTGGTCTCAAACCAGTTCAGGCTGCCGGTGTGATATGCTCCAAGCAGACCGAAGGTGAAGTTAGGGTCCATCGTGTATTCTGCTCCGATACGGATGGTGACTGGAAGCATGCTGAAAGTTGAGATGTCCTCTGCCTTATGGAACTTGTACAGTTCCTCGAGGTTCTCTCCCATCTTGTCAGAGTATTCAATGACGGTCTCTTCAGAGTCCATGATTCCGTGGATGTTTCCGTTCCAGCTGATTCCTCCAAGGTCCGTTATCGCTGCGGAAAGCTTAAGGAATGAAAGCGGGGTGAAGGTCGCTCCGAGATCTATGGCAGCGCCGAAACCGGCCAGCTTTGGCGAATACTTCTTTTCGAAGTCCATTTCTCCGAAATCATAGAAATCCGAGCCCTTTTCGACAGGAATGAGCGCTCCCGGAAGGTTCCCGCTGATTTCTCCTTCAGCCTTTGCTTTCCAGCTGTCGCCGCTCATGTCTATCCGGATCCGGTCTATGTCGGCCCTCGCATTGGCGATTCCGGCAAGTATCTTGATCCTTGCGCCGCATGAGACCATCCCGGCAATTTTCATGTTCATTCCATAGGCGAACTCCAGATAGCTCGAGAAGTCAGCCTTGGTCTTCGGGATTACGTATGTATCCTGGTAGGTATTCCCGTATTTCATGAATTCGAAAAGCTCCTTCGGAACATAGAGGTTTGAAGAAGACTTCAGGCTCACGTCGATGGTATGGTAGATGAATCCGCGCCTGAAACCTGCAGCCATCAGCGTATAATCAGCCCTGATTCCTGACTTGTTGACTGACGGGAGCATCTCCGCGAATTCTTCGTCGCTCACCGACGGATGCATGAAACTGACAAGCTTCCCATCCTTCTTGAATACGTAGTTGCGGAATCCGGCGTTAGTGCTGAGGTTTATGTTCATGTTTCCAAGCGCTGGTATGGAGATGAAATTCTTCTCGGGACGGAACCCTGGATTCAGGCGGAATCTATATAGGTCATTTCCCAGGAAATAGCCGTTCTGCGACCCCTGGGCCTGCGCTGCGGCTGCCATGAGAAGCACCGCACCTAACAATATGATTAGTTTTTTCATGATCGTCTATGTTTATTTGTCCTGGATGACAAGACCCTTCGGGAAAGCAATTACGAAGTTGTCAATCACGATGGACTGAGCCTTGTTGAATGTGACAACTTTTTGCGTCGAGTAAAGGGCGAACTCAATCTCTTCGAAGTAGGCAGAGCCATCCTCGCTTACGACGGAGAGATGGATCGTGGTCTCTGCGGGCTCATTGGTGTTTCCCTTCGAGATGATGTCTTCGCAGGTGATCTTGAAGTTGGAGGACCTGTCTCCGGTAACGGTGATCCTCGGTATCAGGTCGGCTGGAATCTCATTGGCAACACGGCATTTTATTTCCATGTTCCCGGCCTTGAGCGCGTCGTCAAGGTCATTCGAGAATTTGTCCACCCGGATCTTTCCGACCAGATATCCGTCCTCCTCATTTCCGGGAAGGGGCAAAGTCCATTCCTGGCCGGAAATGAATCCTGAATAATCTGAAGGGAGCAGGGAGTAGATGTCAGCTGTCACTGATACAGACGGAAGCTTCATCGAGAACCCTTTCAGAATCTGGACGGTCCCGTCGAAGTCGTCTGAGTCATAGGCGCTATTTACACATCCTGTCAAACAGACCGTTGAGGTAGTGATTGCCAGGATGGTGAAAAGTTTTGTGATCTTCATAAGTTGTGTTTTTATAAGGCTTCAAAAAAGTTGTGTCAGTCGTCCCAATTATCTGTTCGGAACGGAATGAGAGGAAGTCCGAGCGCGTTTCCGAAATTACCTGTCTTGAAGTTCTTGAAACAGTAGCGCACCGCTACGGGCGCAGGGACCTTGTCGCTATACACGAAGACCTTGCCCGATCCGGCGATACATGTCGCTGGATAGAACACGTGATCCTCTCCGGCTATCTCAAAGCCGTCTATATCCATGAAACGGTTGACTCCGCCGTTCATGTTCTTGAATGTAAGGAATATCTTGTCGCCATCGATTTTCATCGATTCATATGAAGGGGAATCCGCAGGGAAGCCTTTCTGACCGTACACCTTGTTGAGGGCGGCGGAGGCGAGCCTTTCTCCAACCTTGCGCTTCTGGGCAGGATGGATCTGGGTGACCTCATATGGATATACAGCGTCATTGGTGGTGACCATGTGGCTGTTAGGGATTATCCTGGATGCGCGGAACTGCTGCTCGCGAAGACGTGCGGACCATGTCTTGTCCGCATCGGCAGGATTGCCTGAATATGGAGCTATCTCAACGAAATAGAAAGGTATCTCTCCAAGGTTGAAAGCCTCTCTCCACTGCTCTACAAGGATTTTAAGCCTCTCTGAATACTGGTTGCCCGGATTGCCTACGTTTGAGCAGCCCTGATAGAAGATGATTCCCTTTATCGTGTATTTGAGGATAGGGCTGAACGTACCGTTGCCCCATGTCAGCTGGTGATGGTAATCATATCCCGGAGTCTTGCTGATGGACTCCCAGTCAAGAGGCTCGTCCGTGTATTTCTCAAGATTCTCTCGGCTCAGCCAGCTCTCTACGCGGGAACCTCCCTTGTTGGCCTCGATTATGCCTACCGGCACATTTTCGGCGCGGCTGAGCATGCGGGCAAAGAAATACGCGGTGGCGCTGGCATAGATCACGCTCTGGGGAGTGACCACGTTCCACTTCGTGTCTGCATCTTCCTGCGGCTCCATCTTCTCCACAGAAGGAATCTTGGCGAAGCGTATGGCCGAAGAGTTGACCGCATCGGCGATTGTCTCCAGAAGATTGTCGGTAGGGCAGTCGTTGAAGCCCATGACCGGCATCTCCATGTTGCTCTGTCCCGCACCGACCCAGACTTCGCCGACAAGCACGTTGCCGATCTTCACGATTTCTCCGTCGTCGAAAGTGATCTCATATGGATTGAAGCTGGCTGCAGGGGTCTTCACGAATACTTCCCATCTTCCATCACCGTCAGTCTTGACATCATATTTCTTTCCGTCCCATGAAGTGGTGACTCTGATTTTCTTGCCGGCATCGTCATATCCATAGAGCCTGGCCTCGGTCTTCTGCTGGAGGACCATGTTGTCTCCGATTAGATGGTGGAGCCTTACTTTAGCGTCAAGAAAACAGAAAGAAACAGTGAATGCAAGAACTGCAACCAGAAAACGTTTAACCATGATGTCATTATTTTGTTGTGCTTCACAAAAATACAAAACTGATTTGAATTAATCTCAAAAAAAAGGTTTATATTTGAAAAAAGACCTATGTATGAGCCTGTATGAAAGATTCAGATCCCAGATATCGGAGATCGCAAACATAAATGAGCATGTTGACAAGGAAGATGCAGTAGTCCGCATCAAGAGCGGTATATGGTTCAAGGGGCCGAACGTATGGATCCTTGCATTCTCCATAGTCATCGCCTCCGTGGGACTGAACGTGAATTCCACTGCGGTGATAATCGGCGCCATGCTCATATCTCCGCTGATGGGCCCGATAATCGGCATGGGCCTGTCTCTCGGCACTAATGATACGGTATTGCTGAAGGACGCTTTCCGCAACTTCCTGTTGATGGTCGTGATCAGCCTAATAGCATCGTGCCTGTATTTCGTGCTGACGCCACTGAACCTCACTAATCCCACCGAACTTCTTGCGAGGACGTCTCCTACAATTTACGATGTACTGATCGCCTTGTTCGGCGGCCTTGCAGGAATACTTGAGAATTGCCGCAAGGAAAGGGGGACCGTGATTTCGGGAGTGGCTATCGCCACGGCCCTCATGCCGCCCCTCTGTACGGCCGGATACGGGCTCGCCAACCTGAACCTGCACCATTTCCTGGGTGCGATGTACCTGTTCATGATCAACAGCGTTTTCATCGTACTCGCCACATACCTCATAGTCAAGTATCTTCACTTCCCGTCAGTACAGTTCGAGGACTCCGTGAATGAAGGCAGGAGGAAGCTCGTGATAACCCTTCTTCTGGTCGCGTTCCTTGTCCCGAGCGTGTTCAGTGCCGTTTCCCTGGTGCGTTCCAACAATTTCGAGAGGAAGGTGCAGGCCTTCATTTCCGCCAACCGGGTGTTCGGTCATAGCTACATCTATGATTACAAGATGAAAGACGGGGGAGTGGTGGAACTCTCTTTTACCGGTGACCAGCTCTCGGAGCCTGAGCTCGAAAGCTTGTATCTGGCGGCCTCCGGTTTCGGCTTGTCCAAGGACCAGCTTCTGATCAATGACCATTCGGTCGGGATTGCAGGATCTGAATATGACAAAGCTTTCAGGCATGTGTATGAGAGCAATGAGAAGACGATTGCCAAGAAAGATGCCCGCATTTCCGAGCTGGAGTCGTCCCTGGACGAGATAAAGAGGGCTGAGGACGATTATGTCCAGATAACCAGGGAGCTTCGTTACAGATATCGTGAAATCGGAGACGTGTCTATATCGAAGGGACTGGACATAATGTCAGACAACCTGGACGTGAACCGCAGGATCAACGTGCTGGCCTATACGGATAAGCCTCTCGAGGAGGAAACAGTGACGGATATCAGGGACTGGCTGAAAGTGCGGATGAATGATTCGACGGTAGTGGTCCTGAACATAGTAAGATAATGGCAGATAACGAACTCATAGAATTGTTTGGCCGCCACAATGTGCGTCCTACGGCCAACAGGCTCATAATCGCAAGGACTTTATCCTCGGCGGGCAGGCCGATGTCCCTCACTGAGATTGAAGACCTCGTGGATACCATCGACAAGTCAGGCATATTCAGGACGCTGACTCTTTTCAGGGACAATCATCTCGTCCATGTGATTCAGGACGGCGACAGTGTCAGATATGAGCTATGCCAGAGCTGCAGCGACGACGATGACGAGGATACTCATGTCCATTTCCATTGCGAGAAATGCCACAGGACATATTGCCTTGATGAAATAGCAATCCCCCCGGTAAGCCTTCCGGAGGGATATGAGGGCAGGAGCGCTTCTTATATAGTCACAGGCACTTGTCCTGCATGTTCTTCAAATGCTAAGTCCTCTGGCGGTACTCGTTAGGCGAGATTCCATATTTCTCCATGAACAGCATATAGAAAGTGGAGCGGCTGCCGCATCCGCAGTCCGAGGCGATGCTTTCTATCGTGTATTCCTTGTTGTCACGCAGCATCTGGGCGGCATACTCCATCCTGAGGTTGTTCATGTAGTTGCTGTAGGACATTCCTGTATATTTCGTGAAGAGCCCGGCGAACTTGTAGGCAGGAACGCCGCTCTTTTCTATGATCACGTCTCTTGATATGCCGGACTTGGCAAATAGCTTTTCCTGTCGGATGAGGTTGTCCAGGTCCCTGAACTGCTGTATCTCCTCGGAATCGTCAGGATTGTCCGATTCCTTGATCTTCAGGGTCGCAGGCCCGTTCTCCAGGGAGACGGCCGTTTCCGCTATCTCCTTGTATCGCAGAAGGTCATTGATGGTGTTGATGGCCGCAGCGTTCTTCTTGCGGATAAGGTCGCTGTATCTGTGGATATTGCCGGCGTAGAGACCACCTCCGATAAGCAGTAGAAGTGACATGACCACGATGACCCTCATCACCTTCATTGTATTCTTCTGGGCTTCATATTTCCGCTCCATCTCCTGGGTGCCCAGAATGGTCGATACCTGCAGCGCGTCGGTCTTGAGATTGTTGCTGTAAATCTGGTCCTTAACCTTTATTATATCGGATGAGATATCGAGGGCTTTGCTGTAGTTGCCCATTCCATGGAATGCAGTCATGCGAGGCACAAGCACATCCGTCAGGTACATTTCCGAACAAGTGTCGCCCCTGTTCACGTAATTCCGGTCAATCTTCTCAAGGTTGTCAAAGAGAGTCTTGTAATCTTTCCTCCACAAAAGATAAGAGGTCAGCATCGACATACCATACGGGGACTTTACAGTCTCGGTCTTGCTGCATAGTCTGTAATACTTTTCGGCAAGTATAGGCTGGTCGGCATACTGGTATGTCTCCATGCACTGGGAGTATACTGAGGCCCGTCTCAGGTCGAGGAGGGAAGGGGGCGTGTCCTCTGCATTCTCCATCTTGTCGAGCGCGTTCTGCAGGCGCGGGAGAAGAAATATAGCTTCCTTGATGTCGCCCTGCTTGGTCATGGCGTTGACAGTCTCGCCGATGGCATAGAGATAATAATCCAAGTCTGTATTGTCTCCCGACTTCTTTGCAATCTGCTCATACAGGTCCATGCTCTCATAGAGATTGTAGTATGCGTCCTTGGTGCCTCCCAGGGCTACTTTGTTGAGGCCGAGATTGAGTAGGAAATAAGCCACATCCGAGTCCAGATGATTAGCCCTGGCCTTTTCCAGACCTTCGGCAATGAAGTTGAGGCTCTTAGTATATTCTCCGAGCTTGTAATCATTGTGTGCCATTATCCCCAGGCTCTTGATGAATGTGTCCGGAGATTCTTTCCTAAAGGAAGAGTCATTGTAAGCCTTGAGATAATAGAATTGCGAAAGATAATACTGAGGAGTATTGTGATAGACAATACCCTTCAGTACATTTGTCTGATATGGCTTGAGAAGGTTGTACTCTTCGGCTTCTTCCGTCAGTCTCAACGCTTCTGCCGGGTCTCTGTACGCCAGTTCCATGATATATTCTTCCGAGTGGAAGTCAGTATCGGAATCTGCAGCATTTTGCGTTACCCTATCCTTACACGCGACGGCCATCGAGATTGCTGCCGCTATCAACAGGATTTTCCTCATAAAGATATCTTAACTACTTCTTTGTAGAGATCAGAATCACTCCGTTCGCACCTCTGGCACCGTAAATTGCGCATGAAGCGGCATCCTTCAGCACGTCAATGCTTTTCACGTCGGAAGGATTGATGTAGGACAAGTCAGTCACTTCCACTCCGTCTACAAGCATCAGAGGGTCAGTTGAGGAGTTGATCGACCCCAGGCCCCTTATGATGATCTTGCCTCCGTTCTGGCCGACCTTCAATACGGTAACTCCCGGGACTCTGCCTCGTATGTAATCGTATATGTTCGAATACGTGACAATTTCACGTTGCTTTATCTTTACGGTAGAAACGGCTGTGGTAAGGTCCCGGACCTTGATGGTGCCATAGCCGATGTCAGCGACTTTCGCTGTTTCGTTTATTCTGGCTGATACTTGTTTCAGTTCGGGAATGCTGCGAGAAACCGAATCCTGCGGCGCTCCTTCCACTCCCAGAAGGGCTGATATCATCAGCGGCAGTATAAAGGAATAACCAAACATATTGCTGACAATTATTTAACCTAAATACAAATATAGACATTTTCCTGAAAAATGCAACCAGGTTGCAAAACGGACCCGGTATCTTTGCAACGGAAAATCAAATGTTTATATATCATATGGAACACGTACACGAACATCATCATGAACACCACCACGAGCATCATCATGAGCACCATCATGAGCACCATCATGAGGATGGCGGTACCCGCGAGACGCTGATGAAGATAATCGCAGCCGCAGTATTGCTGGCCGTGGCCTTCGTCATAGAGAAAACATTCGCGCTGAAGACATGGCAGCTGCTTCTGGTCTATCTGGTGCCGTATTTCCTGGTAGGCTGGGAGACTTTGAAAGAAGCAGGGGAGAGCCTTCTCCACGGAGATGCCCTTGACGAGAATTTCCTCATGGGCATAGCAACCGTCGGCGCCCTTGCTATAGGTTTCCTCCCCGGAGCCGAGCCACAGTTTACCGAGGCCGTCTTCGTCATGCTCTTCTTCCAGGTTGGAGAACTCTTCGAGGGCATCGCCGAAGGCAAGAGCCATAAGTCGATAGCCAGCCTCATGGACATAAGGCCCGATACCGCCAATGTGGAGAGAAACGGACAGGTGCTTACCGTCGATCCGGAAACCGTAGAGATAGGGGAGACAATCATCGTGAAACCGGGCGAGAGAGTCCCTATGGACGGAATCGTCATCGAAGGCTCATCCAGCCTTGATACGGTCGCCCTTACCGGCGAAAGCATTCCGAGGGGAGTCGGCGCTGAAGACGAAGTTTTCTCCGGCTGTGTCAATATCTCCGGCCTGCTCAAGGTCAGGGTGATGAAGGATTTCGACGA
>JAEEGL010777195.1_pt1 | contig 10851 bp, 7 predicted proteins | sample 9134231 | NCBI WGS metagenome assembly JAEEGL01 (sample SAMN16246548, study PRJNA631951) | gut metagenome | biome: gut microbiome; feature: rumen; material: fiber-attached | host: Bos | place: Iran: Karaj | collected 2018-10
CGCGGCTGACGTTGCCGTATGGAACGAAAAATCAACAACACAGTCGGCCGCCGGCGCTTCATCATAATTCTGAGAGCACGGTATTCTTGTTACATCGTAATTTCCGACGTCAACGCCGAATACCGCCTCAATATCTTCCGCGTCACGGGAAAGCCGCAGTATCTCGCGCCCCATCTTTCCGCAGACGCCGTTAATAATGATACGTATCATATAATTTCGTATTCCTTCATAAGAGAATAAAGGACCGCAGCGTGATCCTGCTCTATCTCTGTCAGGGGGAGGCGAAGTGAGTTTTCTCCGAATCCCATCTTCGCCATTGCGGCCTTGACGGGTATCGGGTTGACTTCACAGAACAAAGCGTTGATAAGAGGCAGATATTTCATCTGCGCCGCAGCGCTCTCCCGTACTTTTCCTTCAAAATAATCATGACAGATCTTTGATGTTTCGTGCGGTATAAGATTTGAGAGAACGGAAATAACACCGCTTCCGCCCATTGAGAGTACCGGGACAATCTGGTCGTCGTTTCCCGAGTAAATGTCAAGCTTATCCCCGACAAGGGACGCGGTTTCGACAATTTTTGAAATGTTTCCGCCGGCTTCCTTGATTCCCCTTATATTCGGGTGAGAAGCCAGTTTAAGATATGTGCGCGGCTCGATATTCACTCCTGTTCTTGACGGGACGTTATAAAGAATAAGAGGTTTATCCGAGGCATCGGCTATTGTTTCAAACATTTTAATAAGGCCGTTCTGCGTCGCTTTGTTATAATACGGCGTGACTATAAGCATTGCATCATATCCGTATGAGCAGGCGGCTTTCGTGAGATCAATCGCATATGCGGTGTCGTTCGACCCCGTTCCTGCGATCATCGGTACCCGGCCTGCGGCGTGCTCGGCCGCGAAGGCAAGAACTTCACGGTGTTCGTCATCGGTGAGCGTCGAACCTTCGCCCGTTGTTCCGGCGATTACAAGACCGTCAATTCCTTTTTCGATCTGCCAGTCGATAAGTCTGCCGAAAGAGTCGTAATCAACTTCGCTGCCTTTAAACGGTGTGATCAGTGCCGTCGCAGCGCCTTTAAAAATCGGGTGAGATGTCATTTTCATTTCTCCTAAAAAAATAACGGGGCGTAGTCCGCTCCGGAGAAAAACAAAAGCTTTTTGCCTGCGCAAAAATCAATCGATGTTAGCTCTCCGCGAACGCGACAGTCAGGGAGATGTTATCCCGATGACCAAGCACGGGTTGCGATTCCGCGCTTTCGGCGATTTTTCCTTTCTCTGCGGCAACGGTCCGCGCCTTACACCGCAGTTACTGATAAAAATCGCGCCTCTAAATCAATCTTCTATATTATACCACCTTATCCGCGGTTTGTAAATAGGCAAGAAAAAATTTTTCGGCGGTATTGCAAAATCGTTCTGAACGTGGTATAATATACGCCGTCCGATGAAGGGGTATAGCTCAGCAGGTAGAGCAACGGTCTCCAAAACCGTGTGTCCAGAGTTCGATTCTTTGTGCCCCTGCCACAATAAGCTCGTCGCTTGACGGGCTTTTTTGTTTCGTATACAGATTCGAAAAAAATGCCACCCGGCGATCTGCAGGGTGGCATTAAATTATTGAGTTTGAATCATTCTGCAGAAGCGGTTCCTGCGGCGTCAGAAGAATTAAGGGCGTCCTTGACGTCCGAAGCAAGCTGTTCGGCTTCTTTTGCCGCACGCGCCTCACAGGTCTTGCAGAGACGAGTCTTGCCGTCTTCTATGGCTGCAGCGGACGTTCCCGTACGAAGTTGAACGGTGTTGTTAAGGTGAGAACAATCGTCGTACGCGTGGAATACTGTTCCGCTGGCTGTCCAGTACACGGTGTCGATATGCGCGTTTTCAAGCATTTCTTCCTGAGATATGGGATTCCAGTCGACGCTCGTCAGCCCCGCAATTACAAGAGCAACGGCCGCCGCGATTGCAGCGATGGTCTTTGACTGCTTCGAAGCTTTTTTATCGGTCAGGACAAAAATAATGAAAGGGGCGAATGCGAAAACGGAAACGATGACTCCGAGGTTGTTGTGTATCCAAAACCTGAGTTTGTTCTTCGCAGAAGCCGGGTCGAGATGATTGCCTTTTTTCCATAGCAGCGATCCGATAATAACGCAGATCAGATCCAGAACAAGGCAAACTACCCACGAGATTGTATATCCGGGTTCCTCAACGGTAAATGAAAAATCTATCTTGTGAGTGAAAATGAGGATCGCAAGAACTTCAAACGCGATTGCGGCAATCCAAAGTATCACAGCGGCGATACGGAAGGGAAGCGCGTTTTTTCTTGTAACGGCAAGGAGCTCGTCTTTTCCGGCGCTCTCCTGTCCTACCTGAACGTATGTATGCTCGATCTTTTTCTTTCCGGCAGCTTTTTTCTGCTGAACGGCTTCGAGTGCTTTCCTCGCGGCTTCTTCAGCCGCAGTATTTTTCTTTTGAGTAGCCATAAAGGTCCTCCGCAAGTATTTGATGTGGTTTTATTATATCATGCCATAACTGCGTTGTCAATAGACGCGGCGCTATGATTTGCTGATTTGATTATAATATCGAAAAAGCCGCCGCATCCTTTTTTGAACGCGGCGGCGTTATCAGATCAGTGGATTATGCACTTTTCAGTGTCTTTGTCGAAAATGTGGACAAGATCAACGTCGAGACCGATTTTTATGTCGTCGCCGGTCCTTGCAGTACATTTGGGTGAAACGCGCGCGACAAGGTTCTGTCTTCCGTCGTTGTCGTTTCCTTCGGTGGAGACGTAGAGATAGATCTCTGCACCCATCAGCTCCGTTACGTCAACGTGAACGTTAATGATGGAATCTTTAAGTTTAGCGAGACTGTCTTCGTCAACCTTGAGACATTCGGGTCTTACTCCGACTATAACGTCTTTTCCGATGTAATCCTTGAGTTCCGGAGCGTTTGCCTTGTTATCGGGAAGGGCGATCTTTGTAGTACCGAAGTCAATATAGACTTTTCCGCCTTCGGCCGTAAGTTTACAGTCGATGAAGTTCATCTGAGGCGTACCGATGAATCCGGCGACGAACATGTTCGTCGGGTAATCATAAAGATTCTGAGGAGTATCGACCTGCTGGATAAGCCCGTCCTTCATGACGACGATGCGCGAAGCCATGGTCATGGCCTCGACCTGATCGTGAGTAACGTAAACGAACGTTGTACCGAGTTTCTGGTGAATTCTCGTAAGTTCGGTTCTCATCGCCGCGCGAAGCTTGGCGTCGAGGTTGGAAAGCGGCTCGTCAAGAAGGAATACCTTTGGTTCGCGGACTATGGCGCGGCCGAGCGCGACACGCTGTTTCTGACCTCCGGAAAGAGCCTTCGGACGTCTGTCAAGAAGGTGCTGAATGTCGAGGATGCGGGCTGCTTCCTCAACTTTGCGCTTGATGGTCTCTTTAGGGACCTTGCGAAGTTTCAGACCGAATGCCATGTTGTCGAAAACGGTCATGTGAGGATAAAGAGCATAGTTCTGGAACACCATCGCGATGTCTCTGTCCTTCGGTGCGACGTCATTTATGAGACGGTCGCCGATGAAAAGCTCGCCTTCGGTTATTTCCTCTAGTCCGGCGATCATACGGAGCGTGGTCGATTTACCGCAGCCGGAAGGACCGACGAAGATGATAAACTCTTTGTCTTTGACTTCGAGGCAGAAGTCAGACACAGCGGTGACTCCGCCGGGATATTTTTTGTAGATGTGTTTGAATGTTAATCCAGCCATATTTCCTCCGAATGGCGGCGTCATTATTTCTGGCTGCCGCCGGATTTTCATTTCGGTATATTATATCATTTTTCGAGCGATAAATAAAGTCGCGCGCAAAACGAAAATTGAACTTTTACTTTGTGCATTATGTACAAATCGGCATTATTGAATCATTGTCAGAGATATGCGTTTTCTTTTCTGATCCACGTCAAGAACAGTAACGCTTACCCTGTCTCCGACCGAAAGGATTTCGGATGGGTGATTAATGCGTTTTTTCGACATTTTCGAGATATGAACGAGGCCGTCCTGATGAACTCCGATGTCAACGAAAGCTCCGAAATCGGTAACGTTTCTTACGGTTCCCGTAAACGACATTCCGGGCTTGAGATCGTTCAGGTCCATGACGTCATCGCGAAGCTCAGGAAGCGGCATTTCATCTCTTACGTCACGTCCCGGCTTTTCAAGCTCTGTAAGAACGTCGTTCAGAGTCGGGACGCCGATACCGAGTTCTTCGGACAACTTTTCAAGGCCGTACTTCTGAGCTTCCTGACCGATACCCGCGATACCGCCGTTTCTGACGTCAGAAACAGAATGACCGAGTTTTTTTATCAGCTCATATGCCGCGTCATATGCCGTCGGATGGACCCCTGTGTTGTCCAGCGGTTCTTCGGAATCCGGTACTCTCACAAATCCGGCGCACTGCTCATACGCCTTTGCACCGATCCTCGGGACGTTCAGCAGATCTTTTCTGTTTCTGAAAGCTCCGTTTTCTTCTCTGTACGAAACGATATTCTTCGCAGACGCGGAATTCAGACCGGAAACGTACGAAAGAAGAGCCCTTGAGGCCGTATTAAGGTCAACACCTACGGAGTTTACGCAGCTTTCAACGACTCCGCCGAGAGCTTCGTTCAGACGGGCCGGCTTCATATCGTGCTGATACTGTCCTACTCCGATGGATTTCGGGTCGATCTTCACAAGCTCCGAGAGCGCGTCCTGAAGTCTTCTCGCTATCGATACGGCACTTCGCTGTGTGACGTCAAAATCCGGGAACTCTTCGGCTGCAAGTTTTGAAGCGGAATATACGGATGCGCCCGCTTCGCTGACCATGCTGTATTTTATATTGCGTTCCGGAATCTTTTTTATCAGGTTCGAAATAAAAATTTCGCTTTCTTTTGACGCCGTTCCGTTTCCTATCGCAATATAGTCAACGCCATGCTTTTTGACCAGCGCACTTACGATTCGTTCGGAACCCTGGATATCGTTTCGGGGAAGCGTCGGGTTTATCACCGCCGTATCGAGGACTTTGCCTGTCGGATCCACGACAGCGAGTTTGCATCCGGTCCGGTATCCGGGATCAAGACCGAGAACGGTTTTCCCGCGCAGGGGAGGAGTAAGCAGAAGATGACGGAGATTTTCGGAAAAAACTTTTATAGCGCCTTCGCAGGCTTCGTCAAATTTGTCGGATCTGAGTTCCCGTTCAATCGACGGGGCGATCAGCCGTGCATACCCGGCGACGGCGGAATGCATCAGATACGGGGCAGCGGGACTTACCGGGTTGCTTACCGTTTCATTTACTATATCGTTGAGTATCACGTCCTCCGGTACGTCGAGGGACAAACCGAGTACTTCTTCTTTTTCCGCTCTGTTCAGGGCAAGAAGACGATATCCGGGTATTTCGTCGATTTTGCCGTTGAATTCGTAGTAGTTTGCGTACGTTCCGGCTTCATCCTCGCCCTTCTTTTCGGCTCTGAGAACTCCGTAACGTTTTGACAGTTCTCTTACTGACTTTCTGATCTCGGCATTGTCGGATATTCCCTCGGCTATGATATCGCATGCGCCGTCAACGGCGTCTTCCGGAGTGTCCAGACCCTTTTCGGGATCGACGAATCTTTCGGCGATTTTTGCTATGCCCGTTTCGTAGGCGTCGCTTTGTTCAAGGATGATGTCGGCAAGCGGCTGCAATCCTTTTTCTCTCGCGGCGTCGGCGCGGGTTTTTCTGTGCGGCTTATAAGGACGGTAAATATCTTCTATCTCGGCAAGGGTTTCGGCTTTTTCCAGGCTTTCGGCTATTTCTTCGGTCATTTTTTCCTGAGAAATAATTGACTCGCGTACTTCTTCTCTCCGTTTATCCAGATTTCGGAGATAGGTAAGCCTGTCGTTAAGATTACGAAGAGTAGTATCGTCGAGCGAACCCGTGACTTCCTTGCGGTACCGGGCGATGAAGGGAATCGTGTTTCCGTCGTCTATGAGCTTAACCGTTGCCTCAATTCTCGCGATTGGGACGTTCAGTTCATCCGACAATCTCTGAATAATATCCATCTTTACTCTTTTTACCGAATGGTTATTCCTTTCTCCGAAAGAGATTTTATAATCTTATCGGTAACCGGCTGAACGTCGTCTTCCATTGAAAGAGTACGTTCATCTGATGAGAAGGTCAATCTTACGGTTACCGATTTTCCGCCTGTCACCGGCTCGAAAGTATCAATAACCATTACAGATGATATCGGAGAAGGAACGAAATCCTGCCATGTTTCCGAAGCGTCAGCGTATGTTTTACCGTCGTTAAGCAGAATTGACAGGTCGATGTCAACGGACGGGAATCTTGACGGCTCAGAGTAATGCAGATCATTTTCTCCGATTGATGAAAATGCGTCCAGGCTTATCTCCGCGCTGACTGACGCGCCGTTTTTGTCGAGTTTGGACAGCACCGAGGGATGAAGCGTGCAGACGGTACCCACAGTTATTTCTCCGAAAACAATCGATACGGTATTCCTGGGGTGCTGCCACTCGTAAACAGGCGCTGAGTGTCTAAACTCAGGTTCTCCGTTTTTGATTTCCGAGAACAGCGTTCGGATAATATCGGTCATACGGAAGAACAGAGTCTTTTCATCGCAGGTTTTTGAGAAGAGCGAGATACCGAGTTGCCGGCGTTCGTCGCAGGTGCCGTCGTTTTTTAAACCGTTTACAACGCGGCCCGCCTCGAACACCCCGAAATCAGGTGAAAATCCTTTGTTTTCGTTGACAAAAGTCAGCATCGTAGGAATCATTGAACGGCGAAGCGTCCCGTTTTCAGGCGTAGTCATATTGAGGATCCGTACGTTTTCCGCTACGTCGATACCGAGTTTTGAATACTTTCTTCCGTCCTGCCAGATATAAGAATGAACCTCGTGGAGTCCGAATCTTTGGACGAGGATGTTCTTAATCGCGTATGAGTCCGTTCTTCCGGCGCTTGCACGGACGGGCTTCAGAAGGCTGTCCGTTGTTTTGATCTCGAAATTGTCATATCCGTATATGCGTGTTATCTCTTCGATAATGTCGGCGGGAATTGTGACGTCCTTTGTGGCTCTCCATGAAGGGACTTTAACCTCGAAAGAATCGTTTGCTCTTTTTACTCCGAAGCCGAGAAGGTTAAGAGTCTCCTCTATTCTGTCAGATGAAATGTCGATGCCAGTATATCTGTCCACATATGATTTGTCGAATTTAATGACACGGTCAGGATAGTGGTTCACGTAATAATCGGTGAGCTTTGACGAAATGTAAGCTCCCGCGTCGATGTCTTTGAGAAGCTTTACGAACCTGCCGACTGCAATAAGCGTCAACTCGGGGTCGAGCGTTTTTTCATATCTGATGCTTGCGTCGGTACGGAGACCGAGACGTGAAGAAGTTTTTCTTACAGACACCGCGTCAAAGTTTGCGGATTCGAGCAGAACCGAATTCGTGTCGTTGACTATCTCCGAATCGAGTCCTCCCATCACCCCGGCAATAGCGACGGGTTCGTCCCCGTTAAGGATCATAAGGGTTTCGGGAGTTATCTCTCTCTCGTTTCCGTCGAGCGTTTTGAACTGATATCCGTCAGTTGGGGTATCGACGCGGATTGAAGAGATCTTTCTCGCGTCGAAAGCATGCGTCGGCTGCCCGATCTCAAGCATGATGTAGTTTGTAAGATCGGCGAGAAGATTTATACCCCTCATTCCGCAGTAATAAAGACGGATACGCATTGAAACGGGAGAAATCTTTTTCGTAATTCCGCTCATCTCGAGGCATGAATATCTGTAAAGAAGATCCGGCCTGCCGGTCGAGACGGGAGTTTCTTTTTCACTGTCGCTTTCGGTTGAGGCAACTTCGAGCTTTTTCAGCGGTTTTCCCGTAAGCGCGGCAAACTCACGCGCTATTCCGTAGTGCCCCCAAAGATCGGGGCGGTTCGTCAGAGATTTGTTGTCAACCTCAAAAACGACGTCGTCGATCGGATAGACCGATTTGAGATCGGTGCCGAGCGGTATATCGTCGTCAATCTGCATAAGACCGGTATGCTCGTCTGAAAGCCCGAGCTCGTCTGCGCCGCAGCACATTCCGTACGAAACGTATCCTGCGATTTTTGCGGCGGAAATTTCTCCGGCTACGACGGTCGATCCTACCGGAGCGAACGCAACGTGTTTACCGGCTTCGACGTCAGGCGCGCCGCAAACGACGTCCAGCACCTCGTTTCCCGTGTTGACTTTCAGCAGATGCAGTTTTTTTGAATCGGGGTGATTTTCCACCGAAACGATCTCAGCCGCGATGACGCCCTTTACACCGGTTCCTTTATAGTAAACGTCCTCAACTTCCGCAGTAGAGAGGGTAAACCTTCCGATAAGCTCATTGAGGTCTTCTCCCGAGAGGTCCACAAAGTCCTTTATCCAGTTCATTGAAACAAGCATTTTTGTATCCTCACTTTCCGGTGAACTGCGACAAAGCTTTAAGGCTGCCGCTGTTGAGCATTCTTATATCTTTAATGCCGTATTTCATCATCGCGAGCCGCGTCAGTCCGAGGCCGAATGCAAAGCCCGTATACTCGTCTGTGTCGATGCCGCCGTATTTGAGCACGTTTGGATGTATCATCCCGCACGGGCAGAGTTCCAGCCATCCGGAGTTTTTGCATGAAGGGCACCCTTTGCCTCCGCAGATGGCGCAGCTTATGTCAAGTTCAAAACCCGGTTCAACAAACGGGAAGAACCCCGGCCTGAGTCTGACTTTCACGTCTCTCTCGAATACTTCGGAAAGCATCGTTTTCATAAAATAAATGAGGTTTGAGATCGATATGTTCTTGTCGATCATTATCCCTTCGAGCTGGAAGAACGTATTTTCATGACAGGCGTCGGTTGATTCGTTACGGAAACATCTTCCCGGGAAAATAGCTCGTACAGGGGCGCCGTATTTTTTCATTATATAATTCTGCGCGGCTGATGTGTGGGTTTTAAGGAGTTGTCCGTTATCGAGATAATAGGTATCCTGCATATCTCTCGCTGGATGGTGCTTCGGGATATTCAGCGCTTCAAAGCAATGATAGTCATCGACGATTTCCGAATAATCCTCTACAATGAATCCCATAGATTCAAAAATCTCCTCCACCTCTCGCTGTATAAGCGTGATAGGGTGATATGAACCAAGGTCGAGCCGTGTGGGAAGGGAAGCGTCATATGACTCGGTGGATTCAATGATACGCCTCACCTCGGCTTCTTTCATCTGACTGATCTTTTCGTTTATCGCTTTTTCGATCAGCTGTTTGAAATCGTTTATCTTCTGACCGGCTTCTTTCTTTTCTTCGGCGGGAACTGAACGCAGCTGCGACATCAGATCAGCGACAAGTCCCTTTTTTCCGAGATATTCAATTCTAAGACTTTCAATTTCCGGTATGCCGGCTATTTCGCGCATTTTTGAAAGAAACCTGTCTTTCACTTCTTTAAGGTCAATGTTCATATTTCCTCCTGATTATTCATCATCTGTTTGTTACGTTTATAATAAAAAAAGCCGAAACCGGGACGGAAAACCGCGGTACCACCCGGCTTCGGCGCTGATACGCCGCACTCATTCCGGCGGATTGCCCGCCGATACACCGTACTTGACTCAGATCTTGATTTTCGTACGGACGCTCCGCCGCTGAAACTTCAACATAAGCGCCTGCGGGGCTTTCAGCCGCGGCCTCCGCTCTCTGAAAAACGCTGAAATGTTTACTCACACGGTTTCGTTGCGCTGATTACGGGGCGCCGGACGGCGCCCCGTGGCGTTCCCGAGGTGATTCGAACACCCGACCTACCGCTTAGGAGGCGGTCGCTCTATCCTGCTGAGCTACGGAAACATCGATTAAAAGTATACCACAGTCGGCATAAAAAATCAAGAGCGTTTTTAATATCAAGGAACAAAAAAATTCCGGAAAAAATCATTTTTACGGTTGACAACCGCGGCCGTTTAGTGTATAATCTTAGCAGTGTTACGGTGACGATATATATCAAAAGAGTTGGTTTTTGACGTTTCTACCCGGGGGCCCTTTTCCCGGACTATCGTTCAGTGGTTGACTTCTTTTCGGTATGCGTTTCCGCACGCCGATTTTTTGTTTTATGGTGAAGACATGAAAAAGCTCGAGGAAAGAATTATAGCTGACGGGATAGTTCTCCCCGGGGACGTTCTCAAGGTGGATTCTTTTGTCAACCATAATATCGACGTGCCGTTTATGTGCGAAGCTGCCGATGAACTCGTAAAACTGTACAATGGAAGCAGAATTACAAAAGTTCTGACTGTTGAAGCGTCCGGGATCGGTTTCGCCTGTCTTGTCGCAGAGAGACTCAACGTCCCCGTTCTGTTTGCAAAAAAGAACAAGAGCAGTAATATCGCCGACGAAGTCTTTTCCGCCGAGGTCGCCTCATACACTCACGGAGTCGTGAATCACATAATCATCAACAGGAAATATCTGGGTCCGGATGACAGCGTTCTCATCGTCGACGATTTTTTGGCGACCGGAAGCGCTCTTCTCGGACTCATTTCACTTTGCAGGGACGCGGGCGCGGAGGTTGCCGGGTGCGGCGTCGTTATTGAGAAAGCTTACCAGCCGGGCGGCGCGATAGTACGAAAGCTCTGCAGGGTCGAGGCACTTGCCCGGATCGGCTCTATGGATCCCGAAGAGGGATTTACATTCATTTGAATCGACGCGCTCGACGCGCTGATTATAAATTATTTGGAGGGACATACTGATATGTTCAAAAAGACACTTGCATTGGTTCTTTCCGCCATTCTGCTCTGCGCCTGCTTTGCGTCCTGCAGCAACGGAACATCAAGAAAGGGTGAAGGCGCATCCCTTCTTCCCGCACCCAC
>JAEEGL012179183.1_pt1 | contig 10851 bp, 7 predicted proteins | sample 9134231 | NCBI WGS metagenome assembly JAEEGL01 (sample SAMN16246548, study PRJNA631951) | gut metagenome | biome: gut microbiome; feature: rumen; material: fiber-attached | host: Bos | place: Iran: Karaj | collected 2018-10
CCTACACCGGCCCCGGCGCGGCGGCCTCGCAGGTCGCGATGGACAAGGTCAAGACGAAGCTCGTCCTGGAGATGAACGGCGTCCCGACGGCGCAGTGGTCGCTTGCCTCGCCGGGGACGGAGTCGAGCCCCCTTCCGCTTCCCGTCGTCGTGAAGCCCCCGCGCGAGGGATCGTCTGTCGGGGTTTCGAAGGTCTCGGAGCCGGGCGACTGGCCTGCCGCGCTCGACGCCGCGCTCGCGGCGCAGGGCGGCGCGGGCGAGGTACTCGTCGAGGAGTTCGTCCCAGGACGCGAGGCGACGGTCGGCATAATCGACGGCGAGGCGCTCCCGGCGATCGAGATCGTCGCGAAAGGCGGATGGTACGGCTACGACGAGAAGTACAACTCCGAGGTGACGCGCTACCCGTTCCTGGCTGACTCCGCAGACCCGAAGGACGCGGAGCTGGAGGCGCGGCTCAGGAAGGCCGCGCTCGACGCCTACCGCGCCGTCGGATGCCGCGGCGTCACGCGCGTGGATTTCCGGGTCTCGCCGCTCGGCCGCATATACGTCCTGGAGCTCAACACTTCGCCGGGCTTCACGTCCCACTCGCTCGTCCCCAAGGCCGGCATGCGCACGGGGCTTTCGTTCGCGGAGGTCTGCGACAGGATACTCGCCTCGGCGAGGCACGACTAGGGGAATCCCGGGAAGATGAAGCAGAACACGATTTCAAACGCGCGCGGACGCAGCTGGGCCGTCAGGGGGACGGTCGCGGCACTCGTCGTCGCGCTTGCGGCCGGGGCGTGGATCGGCTGCAAGAAGCTCCACGCCGTGTGGACGGGGCAGTGCGTGCTGACGGACGTCTCGCGCCAGGTGTCCGTCACGACCGGGTCCAACATCAGGCGCGAACTGGTACTGGAGAAGTTCGGCCTCACGAACGGCGCCAACCTCGCGAAGATCGACTTCGCCCAGAAGCGCCGCGACCTGCTCGCCGGGGTGCCGAACATACGCGCGCTCACGGTGTCGCGCCGCCTGCCAGACCGCGTCGAGATAGCGGTCGAGGAGCGCGAGCCCGTCGCGCGCATGAACGAGCGCAACGGGAAGCGCGTCACCGGGCGCGTCGTCGATGCGGACGGCGTGGTGTTCCTGAGGCAGGACGCCGGGACCGCGCTCCTGCCGATGCTCGTGGAGGCGCAGGAGCCGACGAAGCCGGGGAAGCGGCTCGAGGGCCGCTCACGCGCCGCGCTGAGGTTCCTCCTCGCGTGCCAGGAGTCGGCCTACTCCGACCTCAAGCCGCTCGCCGTGAGCACTTCCTTCAAGGACTTCCTCTACGCGACGCTCGGGGACTACACGCGGGCCAAGGTCGCGTGGGACGGGATGGACTCGCAGGGAGACGCCGCGGAAACGGCGCTGCGCGCGCAGCTGAAGGTGCTCTGCGACGCGCGGCGCAGCACGCCCGGGGGACGCCAGGCGGTGAAGATCTGGAACGCTACGCTCCCCGGCCAGGCGTTCGGCGACACGAAGGAGCCGATACAATGATCAACATATACGCAGCGCTCGAGATCGGGACGACGCGGACAATTCTCGCCGTCGGCGAGGCGTCGGGGGGCGGCAGGCTCAAGGTCGCCTGCCACGCCGAGATCCCGTCGTCCGGCATCCGCAAGAGCCAGATACTCGACATAAACCAGGTCACGCAGTCGATACGCAGCGTCCTGCGAGAGAACGAGAAGATACAGAAGACCGCCGGGCAGAGGCTCTCGCTGGGCAATGCGTTCCTGGTCGTGTCCGGCCAGCACATAAAGGCCGACCCCTTCCAGGGCCAGGTGCAGGTCTCGGGCGAGAAGGTCGTCCAGGCCGACGTCGAGGAAGTCGTGAGGGCGTCGCGCAAGATGACGCTCCCGCGCGACAGGGAGCTTCTCGACATCGCGGACCAGGCGTACGGGCTCGACTCGCTCGGCGGCATCCACGAGCCGGTGGGGATGTCCGGCCGGATACTCAAGCTCGACACGATCCAGATACACGCGGACAAGAACCGCATCGACGACGCGCGCACCGCCGCGAACGAGGCCCACCTGGAGATACGCGAGCCCCTCTTCGCCGCGACGTGCGCGGCGGACGCGGTCCTGAGCGAGCACGAGCGCCGCAACGGCGCCATCGTCCTCGACGTGGGCGGAGGCTCCACCGGCTTCGCCGCGTACTCCGACGGCTACCTCGTCCACGCCGGCGTGATAGGCGTAGGCGGGGACCACGTGACGAACGACATAGCCCACGCCTTCCAGACCACGCAGGCCCAGGCCGAGGAGATGAAGAAGCGCGACGCCTGCGCGGTCATCGGCGCGGCGGAGGGCGAGGCGCGCGTCAAGGTGCCCGGCTCGTCGCCGCTCATGGAGACGCGCACGGTCTCGCGCCGCGCGCTCGACACCGTCGTCAACGCGCGACTCCGCGAACTGTTCCTCATCGTGCGCGAGAGACTGGAGGAGCAGGATCTCCTCCACCGCCTCCACGCGGGCGTCGTGCTGACGGGCGGCGGCGCGGCGATGCGCGGGCTCGACTCGCTCGTCCAGCGCGAACTGGGGATGCCGGTCAGGACGGGAATCCCCATCCACATCGACGGGCTGACCGAGGTCCGCAGCCCGGAGTCGTTCGCGGCCGTCGCGGGCGCGCTTCTCTACGCCCACCGCAACTACGAGGAGAAGTCGCTCCTCCAGACGATCTTCGGAGGCCTGCTGAAATGAACGAACCCTCTCCTATGCTTCTCCTTGGGATCGGCGGCGCGGGCTGCGCGATGGCGCGCGGCGTCGGGCGAGCCTTCGGCGAGGGACTCCGCTACGTGCTGGCGGACACTGACGCCTCGACCGGCGACGACGACGAGCAGTTCGTCCTCCTCGGTGGCGACAGGCTTTCAGGGCGCGGCTCCGGCGGCGACGTCGTGACGGCGCGCCTCGCGGCGGAGGATTCGATAGACGTGCTTGACGAGTCGCTAGAGGGCGTCCGCCTCGCCGTCGTCGTGACCGCCCTCGGCGGCGGCACTGGTGGCGGCGCGACGCTAGAGGCGGCGAAGCACCTCAGGAAGCGCGGCATACCGTCCATCGTATTCGCCACCACGCCCTTCACGTTCGAGGGGGAGGGACGCCAGCAGAACTCGCGCGGCATCATGTCCATGATCGAGGAGGAGGCCAACGCCTCGTTCTTCATCCCGCTCGACAAGCTCGTAGGGGACACGGACAACATGGACGAGGCCATGAGGCGAGGCATCGGCATGCTCGCCTCCGCGGTCACGCTCTTCTGGCACCTCGTCGAGAAGCCGGGCTACATCCGCCTCGACGCCGAGCGCATCCGCCACCTCGTCGCGCAGGCTGGACGCGGACGGTTCGCGGCCGTCACCGTGCAGGGCCCGAACCGCGTGCCGGAGGCCGTTGATGCGCTCACGCGCGCGCCGCTCCTCGCGGAGGGCTCGGGACCGGTGAGGGCGATCCTCTGCGGCGTGCTGGCGGGCGAGGACCTGCGCCTCTCCGAGGTCGGGAAGGTCGCGGAGGGAGTCAGGACCGCCTTCGGAGAGCGCTGCTCCGTCGACCTCGCGACAGTCAACGACGAGCAGACGTTCACTGGGCGGCTCTCGGTCGTCCTGATGCTCTTCGAGGCGAACGGACGCGGGGAGGACGAGTCGGCCACGGGAAGCGCCATCGCCGCGCCGAAGCGCACAAAGAGGGGAAGGAGTCCGCTCATGCCGGGCCCGCAGGGACGCGGCAGGTTCAACAACGCCGAACCCACGGTCTGGAACGGCGAGGACCTCGACATACCGACGTTCATCAGAAGGAACATCAACTTGGACTTCTGACGAGGTGTTTTGGGTTATCGGGCGTTTGGGTGTTTGGATTGAAGAAAGCGAAGCATGACAACCGACAGGAAAAGCAACGATGCGTTCAGAACGGAGCTCGCAAGCAGGATGCGCGCCCTTTCCGTCGCCGTGTTCAAGTTCGTTGACGCCCTTCCAAAGAAATGTTCGACAACTATCATTGCCAATCAGCTGGGGCGATCGGCCTCGTCGATAGGTGCAAACTACATTGAGGCCACAAGGGCTGAATCGCGAGCCGACTTCGGACGCAAGTTGCAGATCGCCCTCAAAGAAGCCGCCGAGAGCTGCTATTGGCTCGAGATACTTGTCGAGCTTTATCCCATGCACGCAACAGCCGCCCGTCTGGCGTCTGAATGCATGACATTGCGCAACCTGCTACAGTCCATCGCCAAAAGCGTCAGAATGCCCAAACAACCCAAACACTCAAAAACCCAAACACCTCCCACCCATGACTCCCCGTGACGGACATATACGCGTACTGCCGCTGCACGTCGCGAACAAGATCGCGGCGGGCGAAGTCGTCGAACGCCCCGCGTCCGTCGTCAAGGAGCTCGTCGAGAACGCGATCGACGCCGGCGCGCGGAACATAAAGGTCACGGTGACGCAGGGCGGACGCAAGCTCGTCGCCGTGCAGGACGACGGCTGCGGAATGTGCCGCGACGACGCCGTCCTCTCCCTGGAGCGCCAGGCGACGTCGAAGATCCTCGACGTCGGCGACATCGAGGAGATCGACACGCTCGGCTTCCGCGGCGAGGCGATCCCCTCCATCGCGTCCGTCTCCCGCTTCACGCTCACGACGCGCCGCCACGACTCGGACGAGGGGACGCTCGTCCAGGTCAACGCCGGGCAACTCGCGGAGGTGCGCGCCGCCGGATGCCCCCCGGGGACCCTCGTCGAGGTGCGAGACCTCTTCTGCAACGTCCCCGCCCGGCGCAAGTTCCTGCGCGCATACGTGACGGAGGAGAACCACGTGAAGCAGGTGTTCTCCGTCCACGCGCTCGCACACCCTTCCATCGGCTTCACGCTCGTCATCGACGGACGCGAGACATACCGCCTCGCGCCCGCCGCGTCGCTCGCCGACCGCGTCCTGGAGCTTTTCGGACCCGACTTCGCGGCGGAGATGCTGCCGGTAGGGGAACGGGGAACGGGGAACGGGGAACGGGGGCGTGAGACAGGAGACGGGAGACGGGATGTAGCTCCCCCGCGTCTCGCGTCTAGCGTCTCTCGCCCAAACGACCCAAACACCCCGAAACCCAACAACCCAAACACCATATCGGTCACCGGCTTCATCGAGCGGCCGAACCTCTCGCAGCCGACGCGGCGCGACCAGTACGTGTTCGTGAACGGACGCCCCGCCACGTCCCCTTCCATCGCCTACGCGCTTCGCGAGGCGTACCCCCGCCGCCAGGGCGACGCAAAGCCCGCAGCAATCATCTTCATCGACCTCCCTCCCGGACAGGTTGACGTGAACGTACACCCAACGAAGCGCGAGGTGCGCTTCCGCGACAACGTCGCCGTCAAGCAGTCGATAATTTGCGCGATAGAGAAGTGTTTGTGTGGGGGGATGGGGAACGGGGAACAGGGGCGTGAGACAGGAGACGGGAGACGGGATGGAACTCCCCCGCGTCTCGCGTCTAACGTCTCATGCCCCGAAAACCCAACCCACCCAACTGCCGCACTACCAGCACCAAACACCCAAACACCCAACAACCCAAACACCCAAACTCCTCCCTCTCCCGCTCCGCTCCAGGTCGAGTTCGCCGTGGAGCCGAACTCCACCGCGTCGCGTCCGTGGCAGTGGTTCAAGTACCTTGCCCAGACGGCGTCGGGCTACATCCTCGTCGAGACCGACGCCGGCCTCGTCACGGTCAATCCGCGCGCCGCGCGCGAGCGCATCGCGTACGAGAGGCTGGTTTACGTGGAACGGGGGCGCGAGACGCGAGACGCGAGACGCAGGGGAAACGCGCGTCTCTCGTCTCCCGTCTCATGCCAAGCCACTCCCCCAAACCCACAAACCCCAACACCCACAAACCCAAACACCCTCTCTCAGCCGCTGCTTATCCCCGAGATCGTCAAGCTGCCGCCGGCAGACGCCGCGCGCATCCGCGCGTCGCTTGAGGCGATCGCCGGTCTCGGCTTCGCAATCGAGGAGTTCGGGCAGGACACCTTCAAGGTCGATGCCGTGCCGCAGCTCGTCGGCTCGCTGCCCCCTTCCGCGATGCTCTCCACCATCGCCCACGACGTCGCGGAGTCCGCCGGGGCGCGGCGCGGCGGCGAGAGATGGCGCGAGGAGCTGGTCGCGAAGTCCGTCGCGCGCTCCTTCGCCGGGATGAACCCGGCGATGGACGAAGCCGGCGCGACAAAGCTGGTGGAGGAGCTGTGCGCATGCAGGATGCCCTACGTCTCGCCGCAGGGGAAGCCGATAATGATATTCACCTCCACGCGCGAGCTAAACAGGAAGTTCGCGAGGGAATAGCGGGGAACTAGACATGATATCGTTCGTCATACCTACACTCAACTCGGAAAAAACGCTCGGCGGATGCCTCGACGCGATACTCGCGCAGGACTTCCCGCGCGACGGGTACGAAATCGTGATTGCGGACGCCGGCTCGTCCGACGCGACGCTGGAAATCGCGCGCGCCAGGGGCGTGGACGTCGTCTGCGAGAACCCGCTGAAGACCGGCGAGGCCGGGAAGACCGCCGGCATACTCGCCTCGAAGGGCGACCTGATCGCGCTCGTGGACTCCGACAACATCCTGCCGTCGCGGGACTGGCTTTCGAAGATGGTCGCCCCGTTCTCGGACGACTCGATCTTCGCGACGGAGCCGATCCGCTACTCCGCCCGCCCCTCCGACCCTCCGCTAACGCGCTACTTCGCCGAGCTTGGCATGAACGACCCCGTGTGCCTCTTCGTCGGGAACTACGACAGGGTGTGCGCCGTCACGGGGCGCTGGACGGGGCTCGACGTGCCGACGGAGAAACGGGACGGCTACCTGAAGCTGGCGCTGCGGGACAAGATCCCGACCATCGGCGCAAACGGCTTCGTGTTCCGCCGCCGGATCCTGGACAGCGTCGCATGGAAGCCGTACTTCTTCGACATAGACGTGGCGGCGATGGCCGCCTCGAAGGGATGCGGCGCGGTCGCCAAGGTTGACACGTCGATCGTACACCTCTACTGCGCGCGCTTCGCGGACTTCGCGCGCAAGCAGCGCCGCCGCATCCGGGACTTCCTGTTCTTCGCGGACGCGAAGGAGAGGAGCTATCCGTGGCAGAGCCAGCGCAAGGGCGGGATCGTCCTGTTCGTCCTCTCCGCCGCACTGGTCCTGCCGCTCGTCGTCCAGGCCGCGCTCTTCGCTTGCCGCGCAGAGAGGGGGAACCGGCGCCTCGCGCTGTGGCATCTCCCGGTCTGCTACGCGACGCTCTGGATCTACGGCATCGGCGTCCTGTCGAAGCTCGTCGGGATCAAGCCCCGCATGGTTGACCGCTCGGCCTGGCAGAAGGCCTGACCCCGGTCTAGAACTTCAGCGTCTGGCCGTCCTTGTCGAGCCTGCCGCGCATCTTCGGCTTCGTCTTGCCGGCGAGGACCAGGTCCGCGAGCGGATCCTCCACGTAGTCCTGCACCACGCGCCTGAGCGGCCTCGCCCCGAGCGAGGAGTCGTAGCCCTTCTCAACCAGGAAGTCCTCCGCCGCCTTGTCCAGCGAAAGCTCGATGTCCGCCTCGGCGAGGCGCGACTCCAGCTTCTTCAGCTCCAACGCGAGGATCTTCGACATGTCCGCCTTCTCGAGCTTCCTGAAGACGACCGTCTCGTCGAAGCGGTTCAGGAGCTCCGGTCGGAACGTCCTCTTCGCCTCGGACATCAGCTTCTCCTTCAGCATGTCGTAGCTCGTCTCGGCGGTCTCCGTCGCGAAGCCGAGCGCGTGGCCCTCGCGGGCGAAGTCGAACCCGAGGTTCGCCGTGCAGATGATGATCGTGTTCCTGAAGTCGATCACGCGGCCCTGCCCGTCCGTGAGGCGTCCGTCGTCGAGTATCTGGAGGAGCATGTTGCAGACGTCGGAGTTCGCCTTCTCGAACTCGTCGAAGAGGATCACCGAGTACGGACGCCGCCTCACCTTCTCCGTGAGCTGCCCGCCCTCGTCGTAGCCGACGTATCCGGGCGGAGCGCCGACGAGGCGCGAGGAGGAGTACTTCTCCTGGTACTCGCTCATGTCGAGCGTTATGAGGGCCTTGTCGTCGCCATAGACCTTCTCGGCCAGCATCTTCGCGAGGTGCGTCTTCCCGACGCCGGTCGGGCCGAGGAAGAGGAACGACCCTATCGGGCGCTTGGGGTCCGCCAGGAACGCCCTGCTCCTGCGCAGCGCGCGCGCTATCGCCTTGATCGCGGGCTCCTGCCCGATCACCACGTCGCCGAGGGCCTGCTCCATGCCGAGGAGCTTCCCGGCGGTGGTCGCGTTCATCTTCTCGACTGGGACGCCGCTCATAGATGAGACCGTCTGCGCGACGTCCTCCTCCGTCACATCTACGACGACCTCGGCGTGGGTCTCCTTCCACTTCTTCAGCGCCTCGGAGAACTCCGCCGCCGCCGTCCTTATCGCCTCGCGGTACTGCGCCGCCGTCTCGAAGTCGCCGCGCTTGACGGCCTCGTCCTTGCGCCCCTTCAGCGTGTCGATCTCCTCCTGCCGCGACACAAGGTCCTTCGGGCGCGCGCTCGCGCCCATCCTGATGCGCGCGCCGGTCTCGTCCATCGCGTCGATTGCCTTGTCCGGTAGCTGCCGCGCCGGGAGGTAGCGCGCCGTCAGCTCGACCGCCGCCCTGATCGCCGCGTCGCCGAACTTCACGGAGTGGTGCTCCTCGTACTTCGGCGCAATGCCCTTCAGTATCTCCACGGTGTCCGCTACGGTCGGCTCGTCCACCTGCACGGACTGGAACCTGCGCTCCAGCGCGGCGTCCTTCTCGATGGACTTGTGGTACTCCTTGAGCGTCGTCGCGCCCACGCACTGGAGCTCGCCGCGCGCAAGCGCGGGCTTCAGGATGTTCGCCGCGTCCATCGCGCCCTCCGCGCCGCCCGCGCCGACGAGCGTGTGTATCTCGTCCAGGAAGAGGATGACGTTGCCGCTCCTCTTCGTCTCGTCGATGATGCGCTTCAGCCGCTCCTCGAACTGGCCGCGGTACTGCGTCCCGGCGACAACGCGCGCCATGTCTAGCGCGACGACGCGCCGCCCCTGCATCCGCTCCGGCACGTCGCCGCGGTGGATAGCCTGCGCGAGCCCCTCGACGACGGCAGTCTTTCCGACGCCCGCCTCGCCGATGAGGACCGCGTTGTTCTTCGTCCGCCGCGAGAGAATCTGCACCACGCGCCGCAGCTCGCGGCCGCGCCCCACGACCGGATCCAGCTTCCCCTGCCGCGCAAGCTCCGTGAGGTCGCGCCCGTAGGCGTTGATCGTCGGCATCTTCTGGTCCTTGGCGGACTTCCCGCCCTTGCCGCCGCCGGCTTCCTCGCCGCCCTCTTCGCCCTCGCCGCCTTCCGCGTCGCCCTCGGCGCCGCCGGCCTCGCCCTCGCCGCCCTCGCCCTGCTGCATCCCGGCGGCGATGAACCTGTCAACCGACAGCCCAGCGTTGAATAGGAGCTGCGCCGGCGCGTTCTCGCCCTCGCGCATCATGCCGACGACGAGATCGACCGTGCCCACGGCGTTGTCCTTGCCGGCCGTCATCTGGGCAATCTCAAAGACCTTCCTCGTCCGCGCCGAGATGGGCAGCTGCCCGCGCTGCATCGTGCCGCCGCCATCGCCGACGATCATCGAGCGCATCGACTCCGCCAGCTCGTCGAGCGAGAGCCCGAGCTTCACGAGCCTCTGCGACGCCTGGCACTTCGGTATCGCAAGTATGGAAAGGAATATGTGCTCGGACCCGATGTGGTCGTGCCCGAACTGCCGCGCGCAGCTCTGCGCGGCGTTGACCGCGTCCAGCGCGTTCTTCGTGAGCCTTATCACTGGAACATCTCCTCCGCGCGCTCGTTCAAGACCACGTCCTCGAAGCGCTCGTTCATCTCGTCCGCGCGCTCCGCGTCGATGCGGTCGCGCTCATCGTAGTCCTGGTCGTCCTCCTTGGACGAGAGGTCGACGGACGCCATGAGGCGCTCGACCTCCTTGCGCGTTATGCCGTCGAGAAGCCCCTCGATGGCCCCCAGCCTGATCGGCGAGAGAAGGTCGAACAGCTCCCCCGGCGAAAGCAGCCTCGCGTTCTTCAGCACCGCCAGCGCGCGCCCCAGCGCGTCCGCGAACACGCGCGGAAGCTCGCGCTTCAGCCTCGTCCTGGCGTTGCGCTCCTGCACGAGGAGCGCGTCGAGGGCGCGCTTCGCGCGCTCCTCGGCCTCGCCGTCGTAGCGCAGGACGTAGGCGTGGCCCGCGTCGCGCACGCCGTCTGCGTCCACCCCGGCTACCTCCATCCCCAGCGCGCGGAACGCTCGCTGCACAGCCTCCATGTCGCCGACGAGGGAAAGTCCCTCGAGGTGGAGCCTGCCGGCGACGCGGAGCGCGGCGTCTATGCGCCCGCACGGATAGTCGCGCAGCTTCGGCGTCTCCTCCGGCGCCCGCACGGGAGGCCGCTTCTCGGACTCCTCGGCGGACATCTTCTCGATGTCCGACACCGCCGCTCCCATTGCGTCCATGAGCGCGGCGATGAGCGGCGGCGGCTCGTCGCCTCCGCCGATGCGCGTTATCGAAACCGTCATGCCGCCGGGGCCGCCCGCCTTGCGGGTCCGCTGGCTCTTCTTCTGGCGGCGCAGACGCTCTTTCCTGGCGCACTCGTGGCAGACGTAGAGTTCGTCCTCAACGCCGTCCTTCGTAACCGTGATCGCCGTCTGGGCGTCCTTTTCGTTGCAGATCTCGCACTTCATCGACTGTCACACTGCCGCAAAGCGGCGGTCAGCCCTTCTTTATCGCCTTTATGAGCTTCGGAATCACGACGTTCAGGTCGCCTACGATGCCGTAGTGCGCGACCTTGAAGATCGGCGCGTCCTTGTC
>JAEEGL014584970.1_pt1 | contig 10851 bp, 6 predicted proteins | sample 9134231 | NCBI WGS metagenome assembly JAEEGL01 (sample SAMN16246548, study PRJNA631951) | gut metagenome | biome: gut microbiome; feature: rumen; material: fiber-attached | host: Bos | place: Iran: Karaj | collected 2018-10
AACGCGGTGACCATCGCCACCAACATGGCGGGCCGCGGCACGGATATCCTGCTGGGCGGCAACCCGGACTTTTTGGCCCGACAGGCCCTCATGCGGGACGGGCTGGAGGACGACCTCATCGAGGAGGCCACGGGCCACGCGGAGACCGAGGACGAAAATATCCTGAACGCCCGGAGGAAGTATAAGGAATACTACGACGCCTTCAAGGCGGAGACCGACAAGGAACACGAGCAGGTGGTGGCCCTGGGGGGCCTGCACATCATCGGCACCGAGCGCCACGAGAGCCGCCGCATCGACAACCAGCTGCGGGGCCGGGCCGGCCGTCAGGGGGACCCGGGCAGCACCCGGTTCTACGTGTCGCTGCAGGACGAGCTCATGCGCCGGTTCGGGGCGGATCGGATGGAGGGCATCATGGCCCGGCTGAACCCCGGCGACGAACTCCCCATCGAAAGCGGCCTCGTCACCAAGCAGATCGAGAGCGCCCAGAAGCGGGTGGAGATGACCAACTTCGAGACCCGCAAGAACGTGCTCCGGTACGACGACGTGATGAACAAGCAGCGGGAGATCATCTACGGCCAGCGTCGCCAGGTGCTCATGGGCATGGACATGCACGACAGCTTCCTGAGCATGATCGACGATTCCATTGACAGCATCGTCAACGCCTACTGCCCCAAGGAGGGCCACGAGAGCGACTGGAATCTCAGCCTGGTCAGCAAGGAGATCTGCGATCTCTGCGGCACGGCCCCGGAGGACATCTTCGCCGGCTTCGACAAGAAGCGGCCCTCCCACGGCGACCTGCACAAGATCTGCCGCGCCTATGTGGACCGGCAGCTGGCGGCCAAGGATGCGGAGCTGAAGGGCGCGGGCATCGACCTCCACGAGGTGGAGCGCGTGGTGCTCCTCAGGACCGTGGACACCCACTGGATGGACCACATCGACGCCATGGACCAGCTCCGACAGGGCATCGGTCTTAGGGCCTACGCCCAGAAGGACCCGGTGGTGGCCTACACCAACGAGGGCTTCGAGATGTTCGACACCATGGTGGCCCAGATCCGGGAGGAGGCCGTACGAAATCTCCTGCGGGTGGCGGTGCGCAAGGCCCCCGTGGTCCGGCAGCAGGTGGCCAAGCCCGTGGACACCCCCTCCCCCGAGGGGAACGCCCCCAAGAAGAAGCTGGCCGCCGAGAAGATCGGCCGGAACGATCCCTGCCCCTGCGGCAGCGGAAAGAAGTACAAGAATTGCTGCATGAACAAGGACAACGCATAGTACACAGTGGGTGATGCACAGAGAAAGCACATATGTGCCGGATCAGACTGATTGTTGTGAATGATGAACTGGATCAGACCGGAGGTTGATTATGTTAGAACTTGAACAATATGCCCAGGACATTACGGGAATCCGGAAGAGCATCCTGGCAGCCGGAGAGGCGCTGCACATCGATCATATGAAGGAACAGATCGATGAACTGACGGAGGAAATGAACCAGCCGGAGTTCTGGAATGATACGGAACGCTCCACAAAGGTGAACCAGAAGCTGGGCCATCTGAAGAACAAGCTGGCGCATTATGAAGGCCTGCTGAGTTCCGCCGACGATATCGACACGATGATGGAACTGGCCCGCGAAGAGAATGACGAGGAAATGGTCCAGGAGATCGGCACGGAGCTGGCCAGCCTGAAGGAAAAGGCGGACGCGCTGGAACTGGAAACCCTGATGCGGGGAGACTATGATGACAACGACGCCGTGCTGAGCCTTCATGCCGGCGCCGGCGGCACGGAAGCCCAGGACTGGACCCAGATGCTGTACCGCATGTATACCCGTTACTGCGAGCGGATGGGCTTTGAAGTGAAGCTGCTGGACCTGCTGGACGGAGACGAGGCGGGAATCAAGAGCGTGACCTTTGAAGTCAGCGGCGATCATGCCTACGGATACCTCCGGGGAGAAAAGGGTGTTCACCGCCTTGTGCGCATCAGCCCCTTTGATGCCAACGCCCGGCGGCATACCAGCTTCTCCAGCCTGGACGTTGCGCCGATGATCGAGGACGACGGTGACGAGATCAAGATTGACATGAAGTATGTCCGGGTGGACACCTATCATTCCAGCGGTGCTGGCGGCCAGAACGTCAACAAGACCAGTTCCGCCGTCCGGATGACCTATGTCAAGGACGATGTGACCATCGTGGTTGCCTGCCAGACAGAACGCGACCAGGTTCAGAACCGTGCCACCTGTCTGAAGATGCTGAAAGCGAAGCTGCTGGAACTGCGGGAACGCGAAAAGGAACAGCAGATGGCAGACATCAAGGGCGAGATGAAGAAGATTGAATGGGGCAGCCAGATCCGCTCCTATGTTTTCCAGCCCTATACGATGGTCAAGGATCACCGGACGAACTATGAGAGCGGAAATATCGATGACGTGATGAACGGCAACCTGGAGGGTTTTGTCACCGCATACCTGAAAATGCAGTGACAAATCCAATGAATAATGAACAATGAATAATGAATAATGTCGGATGCTGAACCGCATCATGAAGCATTATGAATTGTGAATTATGAATTATGAATTAAGAGCGCCGGTTTCCCGGTTGTGCGGCTTCCTCCTGGTCTGGGCAGTGCTTCTCTTTGCCCTGTCTGCAGCGGTTTATCATGCTGCAGGGGACGGGGAACTGCTTGCGCGGGAGATGATCCGTTATGCGCCGCCGGAGACGACGGGCCTTCCGGCTGCGGAATACCCGGGAGCGGCGCGTATGATTGCCGCCTATCTGACCGGACAGGAAGAGACCTTCCAGTATTCCTTTTCAGACGCGGAAGGCCGGGCCTTTCTCTGCTTTCAGTCTCATGAAGCGGATCATATGGCGGACTGCCGGAGGCTGATTCTGCTGGCCGGCGCCCTGCGATGGGCAGCAGGGGCAGCGGTACTGGTTCTTGCGGGGGCAGGGATTATGCTCCGGCGCCGGCGGAAGGCTTTCGCCGGCGGCATGCTTGCCGGGCTGTGCGTTACGGGCGTGATCATTACGGGGCTTGTGGTATGGGCGGCGGTCAATTTTGACGGACTGTTCGTCACATTCCACCGGGTCGCCTTTACCAACGACGGCTGGCTGCTGAATCCGCGGACTGACCTGCTGATCCGCCTGATGCCCCTGGGTTTCTTTATTGCGCTGGCGGCCAGGCTGGTTCTTTGGATGCTTGCCGCCCTGGCGGCAGCCGGTGCTGCCGCATGGATCATGATTAAAACGGGAGGGAATGTTCTGGTTCACAGCGAAAAACCGTGAATTGTGAATTATGAATTATGAATTGATGTCCCGCCGGCAGGCGGAGGAACTGAAGACCCGGGATACCGTACGGATTCTTGCGCTCGAAACCAGCTGCGATGAAACCGCGGCTGCTGTGATCGAAAACGGACGGAAGATCCTGAGCAATGTGGTGTTCAGTCAGATCGACCTGCATGAGCTTTACGGCGGAGTAGTTCCGGAAATTGCCAGCCGGGCGCATATGGAAGCATGCGACCGGGTTGTGGACCAGGCCCTGAGGGAAGCAGGAATGAGCCTGCAGGAAGTGGATGCCCTGGCGGTAACAAAGGGGCCCGGCCTGGTTGGTGCGTTGCTGACCGGTGTAAACTGCATGAAGGGCCTGGCTTTTGCAGCGGGGAAACCGCTGGTCGGGGTCAACCATATTGAAGGCCATGTCAGCGCCAATTATCTCAGCCATCCGGATCTGGAACCGCCGTTCCTCTGCCTGGTGGTTTCCGGCGGCCACAGCCACCTGGTGGAAGTATCGGATTACGGAACGTACCGCCTGCTGGGCCAGACAGTGGATGACGCGGCCGGAGAAGCTTTTGACAAGGCAGCCCGGGCGCTGGGACTTCCCTATCCGGGCGGTCCGCGGATTGATGCCCTGGCGGAAGAGGGAAACCCGGAAGCCTTTACCCTGCCCAGCCCCAAAACGGACGGGCGGTATGATTACAGCTTCAGCGGGCTGAAAACCGCGTTTATGAATACAGTCCATACGCTGGAACAGCGCGGGGAGACTCTGCCGAAGGCGGATCTGGCGGCCAGTTTCCGCCGGGCGGTCTGCCGGGAGCTGACGTCGAAAGCCCGGCTCCTGATCCGGGAGCGGGGAATGGCCGGATACCGCGGCTTTGCGCTGGCGGGCGGCGTGTCGGCCAACCGGGAGCTTCGGCGGATGGCAACTGAGATGTGCAATGAACTGAGTATTCCCCTGTTTATGCCGGAACTGCATTTGTGCACAGACAATGGGGCGATGATCGGCAGCGCTGCCTATTACAGGCTGCTGAACGGAGAACTCGCAGGGCTGGACCTGAATGCCATGCCTGCACTGAGACTGGTCTAACGCAATTCCGGAAGGTCGTGTACAGCCATGATGGCGAAACTGAAACTGTGGAACCAATACGGATACAGCCCTGATTTGTTCAAAAAATACGGAGATGCTGTCGCGAGAAGCAACCGCGGATCACTGAAGGTGATGAGCATTGTCGCAAGCATTTCCGCCATACTGGTATATATATACGGTGTTACAACCAACCAGCCCAAGGGCGGCGGAACATACTGCGGGATTGTGCTGCTTGCCGGAATCGGCGGACTGGTTACTGCTTTCCGCCGGAAATCCACCGGTACGCAGCTGCTGATTTCGGGATATACGCTTGCACTGGCTGTTTATGCATTTACGATCTTTGCGGCTGTTCACTATAAATCGAGTGCTTTCTGGATCGGGACCAACCTGGCAACCAGCTGCTATGTGTTTGATTATGCGTGGCGCATTGGCGGCCTGCAGATCCTGAGCTATGTCGGACTTGAGATTGCCTGGCAGCTGCAGCCGACGCCGCAGGATCCCATCGAACGGCTTTTCTGCCTGCTGTATCTGGCAATCAGCCTGATCACGCTTTACACGCTGAACCGTGCCAAGTCATCCCTGATTGCCGGAAGGGAAAAATACCGGCGCGCCGCAGATATGGATCAGCTGACCGGGCTGATGGCCCGTGCCGCCGCGCAGCAGGAAATTGAAGAACACCTGAAAACGGATGAGCATGGCGTGATGATGCTGCTGGACCTGGATTCATTCAAGAGCGTGAACGACCGGCTGGGACACCAGATGGGGGACAAGGTGCTGGTTGATGTGGCATCAGATATCCGGAGAATGTTCCGTGATTCAGATGTGCTGAGCCGGCTGGGCGGAGACGAGTTTGTTGTTTACCTGAAAAAGGTGCCGGGAAAGGAATGGTCGCTGCAGCGCGCTTCCAACATGGTGAAGCAGATCTGCAGGACGGTCGGAAACGGCACATCCGCCATTGAGGTGACTGCCAGTGTCGGCATGGTGATGACAGACATGGTGGGACGCTCCTACGATGACCTGTACCGTGCCGCGGATATTGCCATGTATACAGCCAAGGCCGGCGGCGGCAACAAAGCGCTGTTCTATACAGAGGAAATGCGGGAAAACCGCGAAAAAGGCGCGGCACAGTGACAGAACAGACAGCAGGGAAGAACAGGCCTGAAGGAACAGGAAAAGGATAACCATGAATGAATTTCTGGAAATCAGGGGAGCGCGCGAGCATAACCTGAAAAACATTTCTCTGAAAATACCGCGGGATAAGCTGACGGTGCTCACGGGACTGAGCGGCAGCGGAAAAAGCTCCCTGGCTTTCGACACCATCTATGCGGAAGGCCAGCGGCGCTATGTGGAAAGCCTGACCAGCTATGCCCGCCAGTTCCTGGGACAGATGGACAAGCCGGACGTGGATGCCATTGAAGGGCTGAGTCCGGCTATTTCCATTGACCAGAAAACAACCGGCAGGAATCCCCGTTCCACAGTGGGTACCGTGACGGAAATCCATGACTATCTCCGCCTGCTCTGGGCGCGGATCGGTGTGCCCCATTGCCCGGTCTGCGGACGGGAGATCCGGAAACAGTCCGTGGATGAGATTGTGGACGCAGTCTGCGCGGCGCCGGAAGGAACGCGGATGCAGATCCTCAGTCCGCTGGTCCGGGGACGGAAGGGAGAACACCGGGACCTGTTTGCGTCTGCCCGCAGGAACGGATATGTCCGTGTCCGGGTGGACGGGCAGATGTATGACCTGGAAGATACGCCGGAACTGGACAAAAAGAAAAAGCATACGATTGAGATCGTGGTGGACCGGCTGATCCGGCGGGACACGGACGATTTCCGCCATCGCCTGGCGGAAGATATAGAGACAGCGGCCGTCCACGGCGCGGGGCTGGTCATTGTGGACTGTATGGAGCAGGGAGAAACGCTGTACAGCATGAATTACGCCTGCCCTGACTGCGGCGTTTCCATAGAGGAACTGACGCCCCGGATGTTTTCCTTCAACAGTCCCTACGGTGCCTGCCCGGCCTGCAGCGGCCTGGGAATCCGGATGAAAATCAGCCGGGAGGCGATCTTTCCGGATGAACGGGTTACCCTGCGGGAAGGCGCCATGAACCTGATGGGCTTTAACGCGTCGGAAGAGAACGGAATCGCGGCACAGTATTTCGGCGCCATGGGGAAAAAGTACGGGTTCACACTGGATACGCCCCTGGAGGAAATCGGTGAGGACGGTATGAAAGCCCTGCTTTACGGCACGGGCGATGACAAGATCAGCATCTCCTATGAAGGCGCGCGGGGACAGCGGGAATATACCACCAGCTTCGAGGGCATCATTCCGACGCTGGAGCGGCGGTACAAGGAAACCACATCCGACGCCATGAAAGAGGCCTACGAGGAATACATGGCGGAGGAAATCTGCCCGGAATGCGGAGGACAGCGGCTGAAGGCGGAAGCCCGGGCTGTCACCGTCGGCGGAAAGAGCCTGCCTGAAGTCAGCGATATGAGCATCCGGCAGGCCCGGACATTCTTTTCTGAACTGGAACTGGACGGAAACAGCCGGATTATCGCATCCCAGATCCTCAGGGAGATTGACAGCCGGCTCGGCTTCCTGTGCGATGTCGGCCTGGACTACCTGACGCTGAGCCGCGGAGCGGGAACGCTTTCCGGCGGGGAAGCCCAGCGTATCCGCCTTGCGACGCAGATCGGAAGCGCGCTGATGGGTGTGATGTATATCCTGGATGAACCCAGCATCGGGCTTCATCAGCGGGACAACGCAAAGCTGATTGCGACCCTGCGCCGCATGCGGGATCTTGGCAATACGGTCATTGTTGTTGAACATGACGAGGAGACCATGCGGGCTGCGGACTGGATCGTGGATGTGGGTCCGGGTGCCGGCCTTCACGGCGGATATATTGTTGCCGAAGGAACGGCGGAGGATATCTGCGCCAATCCGGAGAGCCTGACCGGTCAGTACCTGAGCGGAAAAAAGGTGATCCCTGTGCCCCAACACCGGCGGAAACCCACCGGCTGGCTGACGGTGAAAGGCGCCGCGGAACATAACCTGAAGCATATTGACGTAAGGGTTCCCCTGGGCGTGCTGACCTGTGTTACCGGTGTCAGCGGCAGCGGAAAGAGCAGCCTGGTCAACGAGATCCTGTACAAGCACCTTGCCCGGAAACTGAACCGGGCCAAGATCCGGCCCGGCCGGTTTGACAGCATGGAAGGCCTGGAGCAGCTGGACAAGATTATTATGATCGACCAGAGCCCCATCGGCCGGACGCCCCGGAGCAATCCGGCAACCTATACCGGCCTTTTTGACCTGATCCGAAAGTTGTATGCCATGAGCCCTGAAGCCAAGGCGAGGGGATACAGGGAAAACCGGTTCTCCTTCAACGTGAAGGGCGGCCGGTGCGAAGCCTGCCAGGGCGACGGCATGAAGCGCATTGAGATGCATTTCCTGCCGGATATCTATGTGCCCTGCGATGTCTGCCAGGGGCGCCGGTACAACCGGGAGACGCTGGAAGTGACCTGGCAGGGAAAGAATATCAGCGAAGTGCTTGAAATGACGGTGGAAGAGGCACTCGGTTTCTTTGAGAACCATCCCCAGATCCTGCGCAAGCTGGAAACGCTGTACGATGTCGGACTGGGCTATATGAAACTGGGGCAGGCCTCCACCACGCTTTCCGGCGGTGAAGCCCAGCGGGTGAAGCTGGCTACGGAACTGAGCCGGCGGGCAACCGGCAAAACAATATACCTGCTGGATGAACCGACCACCGGCCTGCATATGGCGGATGTGGACAGGCTCATCCAGGTGCTGCAGCGGCTGACGGATGCCGGCAATACGGTGCTGGTTATCGAGCATAACCTGGACGTGATCAAAGTATCGGATCACATTATTGACCTGGGTCCTGAAGGCGGCGACGGCGGCGGCATGATCGTGGCGGAAGGCACGCCGGAACAGGTGGCCGCGGTGAAGGAATCCTATACCGGAGAATACCTGAAGAAAGTACTTTGACTGTACAGGGTGAAAACGCTGCAGCCATTGACAAACAGGCTTTACACGGCGTAAAATTACCATACGCGCAAAGGCGCTTTTTTAAGGATGCGCTTACGGACTGTAATGGATTGGGAATGACCCGGAAGGAGATGAGACGATGGCTTGTACCGCAATCGTTGGGATCAACTGGGGAGACGAAGGCAAAGGCAGGATGGTTGACCTGCTGACAGAAGCCTTTGACATTGTTGTCCGGTTTCAGGGCGGCGCCAACGCCGGCCATGTCGTCATCAACAAATACGGCAAATTCGATCTGCATCTGCTGCCCTCCGGCGTATGCCGCCCGGGCGTAGTCAACGTGCTGGGCAACGGCGTTGCGCTGGATCCGGAAACCCTGGTCAGGGAAATTGAGGACCAGAAGGGGATCGAGATCACACCCGACAACCTGAAAATCAGCGAGAGGGCCTCTCTGCTGCTGCCTTGGCACCGGGAACTGGATGTGCTGGAGGAGGCGCGGCTGAAGGACAAGAAGTTCGGCTCCACCAAGCAGGGAATCGCGCCTTTCTATTCCGACAAGAACCAGAAAAAGACCATCATGGCAGGGGAGCTGTTCTATCCGGAAAAGCTGAAGCGCCACCTGAAAGACCTGCGTGCATGGAAAAACATGACCCTGAGCAAGGTTTACGGCGCGGAGGAAGTTTCCGAAAAAGAACTGAACGTCTGGCTGAACACCTACTGCGAGCAGATCAAACCCTTTATCCAGGATACAAGTGCGTACCTGTTCAGGGCAGAGAGCGATCATAAACGGATCCTTTTCGAGGGACAGCTGGGCGCCCTGCGGGATCTGGATTACGGCATTTATCCCTACACGACTTCCACCAGCACGCTGGCATCCTACGCGCCGATCGGTTCGGGCATGCCCGGGGTGGAGATCGACCGGATTATCGGCGTGACGAAGTCTTATTCCACCTGCCTCGGTGAAGGACCGTTTGTCTGTGAATATACCGGCAAGGATGCGGACAAATGGCGCGAGATGTGCGGTGAAAGAGTGTCCGACAACGGAGAACGGGTCGTCCGGATCGGACCGATCGACCTGGTGGCAACCAAGTACGGTACTGAAGTCCAGGCGGCGACAGAACTGGCGCTGACGAAGCTGGACGTGCTCAGTGGTCTTGATGAGATCCCCCTGTGCACAGGCTATAAACTGGACGGGAAGGTTATTACGGATATGCCCTTTCCCTCCGCCCTGGATGAGTGCGAGCCGGTGTTTGAAACCATGAAGGGCTGGAAATGCGATATTTCCGGCATCCGCAACTGGTGGGACCTGCCGGAGGAAGCCAAAGCCTATGTGAACCGGATTGAGCAGACCGTGGGCGTGGTGATCCGCTGGATTTCCGTCGGACCGGAACGCCACAGCATTATCCGCCGGGGATAACAACAGATGATTCATCCACAGTGTGGATCATACAAAACAAAACCTTTTAAGGAGGAACATCATGAATCTCTCACCACTTCAGAAGGCCAGATATGAGTACAGCCCCAAGCTTCCGGGAATGCTTCGCGGCGGTATTTCTGAGATTAGCGTTAAGGTCGGGGAACCCACGGAAAGCGTAGCCGATCAGGACAAGATCAAGGCGCTTTTCCCCAATACATACGGCAAGAACGAAATCACCTTCGTCAAGGGCAGCAACACATCCGCGGCGAAGAAGCAGGTTGTGGGCGTTATCCTTTCCGGCGGCCAGGCCCCCGGCGGACACAACGTCATCTGCGGCCTGTACGACGCAATCAAGGCGACGGACAAAAATAATGTTCTCCTGGGCTTCAAGGGCGGTCCTTCCGGCCTGATCGAGGACGATTATATTGAGTTCACGGATGAGTACATCAACGCTTACCGGAACACCGGCGGTTTTGATATCATCGGTTCCGGCCGCACCAAGCTGGAGACGGAAGAACAGTTCAAGATCGTGACGGAAGTCGCGAAGAAGCACGGCCTGACCGCCATCGTCATCATCGGCGGCGACGACTCCAACACCAACGCGGCTGTACTGGCTGAGTACATGGCTGCCCACAATACCGGCGTTCAGGTGATCGGCTGCCCCAAGACCATCGACGGCGACCTGAAGAACGAAGATATTGAAGCCTCCTTCGGTTTTGATACCGCTACCAAGACCTATTCCGAGCTGATCGGCAACATCGAAAGAGATGCCAACTCCGCCAAGAAGTACTGGCACTTCATCAAGGTCATGGGCCGCTCTGCTTCCCATGTTGCCCTGGAGTGCGCGCTGGAGACCCAGCCCAACATCTGCCTGATCGGCGAAGAAGTTGCCGCGAAGAAGATGTCCCTGGCTGCCATCGCCAACTACATTGCCGATTCCGTTGAGAAGCGCGGCAACAACGGTGAAAACTTCGGCGTGGCCATCATCCCCGAAGGTATCGTGGAATTCGTTCCCGAGTTCTCCAAGCTGATCGCTGAAATCAACGAACTGCTGGCCGGCAGCAAGACCGAAGAGTTCAACGCGCTT
>JAEEGL014591913.1_pt1 | contig 10851 bp, 9 predicted proteins | sample 9134231 | NCBI WGS metagenome assembly JAEEGL01 (sample SAMN16246548, study PRJNA631951) | gut metagenome | biome: gut microbiome; feature: rumen; material: fiber-attached | host: Bos | place: Iran: Karaj | collected 2018-10
ATAGAAAGATAAGTTTGTTGGACCAAAGTAGATAAGGAATGTATTCGCCATTTGAGAAGACACAAGGAATGATGTTCTGTCATCTAATACTTCAGTGAAGTTAGGAAGAGCAAAACCTAAGTATCTTAACGTAGCGATTCTAAATGAATTTGTGGTTGTGGAAACCACTAAGGAGAGACGGTTATATTCATCATATTCTTCATAGAATTGAATATTTGTATAACCATCTTTAGAAGTGAAATAGTATTGTTCGGTAGTACTATATTCACTCACTAAATCATATTTGTTTGAATTAACTAATGTTTGATAATAACCACTGAAGCCATTTGTACCTGTATTGTGTGCGAACAACATATAGGAATCATATGTATTGTCGAAATACATTTCATAGGATTCCGCTTCTACTGTTGGGATTGTGGTATCAAATAAATATTGATAATCAGCATCTGGGAATGAAACGGTTCTATTCTTTTCTTGGCAGACGACAATAGAAAATACTGGAACGTGATCCACACTATTTAATGCGTATTCCACTTTTAAGTCATCGGTAACATTCATCATACGATAAGCATATCTGCGCGGAGTTCCATCAGTATAAGAACCGTTATAAATATAAAAGCCTTTATCTTCTAATGCGTTAACATAATATTCTTCAATACCATGAGCATCAACGTTATAAGCATCAATTTGCACTGCGTTTCTATTATTGTATTTAACAAAATCTAAATAATATTCATCCGCAGGGATAGCAGGAACATATTCTGATGCACCAGTTGTATATTTATCTAACATTATTTTGACTAAATCACCCCATGTATCTGTGTGATAATCAGTGAGGATTTGTTGTTCCTCATTATTTTCACCACTATTAGGGCAAGCAGTCATTACAAAAGAAGATAATAAAACTGTTGTTAATATGAGTAATTTTTTCATTTGTTCTTACTCCTTTAATAAGTGAATAGAAGTGATGAGATAACCCATCACTCCTAGATATTTTTTTAGTTAAAGTAGATTGTTCCCACTTCTAGTAACATGATGGCGGTATAGCCAAACACAGAACAATTTGGATCGTTATAAACTAAGCTGTCTCCGATAATTACTAATGTAAGGTCACTATCATCGACATAGTGATACATTTCATCAGAAGAATCGAAGTTGAAGACGAAATTGAAAAATGTGCTATAGATTCTTACTGAATATCCTTCAACGATTTCCACTGTAAATTCTTCATCAACGTCATCCTTAAAAGTATAAGTAGTAGCAGCTGGTTTGCTAACTATAACAGCAAGAACAGAAACACTGCCATCAACTGTGCTGATTGTAATTGTTGTGCTACCTTCAGCTTTAGCGGTAACTAAACCTGTATTAGAAACTGTAGCAACACTTGGTTGGCTAGATGTATATGTTAATGTTTTGTTTGTGGCATCGTTATTAACGGTAGCATTAATTTGATATGTTTCACCAATCATTAATTCTTTTTGAGCAACATCGAAAGAAACTACTGCAGGAACATATGCGTTAACGTGAACATATAATGTTGCTGAAACACCATTACCTGCTGTTGCGGTTAAGTGAAAGCCACCTTCTGCTAAAGTTGTAACAACACCATTTTCAAATGTTGCTGTTTCACTACCAGCGCTTTCAAAATCGCAATTAACATCGCCCATTGCATAGACGTATGCATCATCATCAACATATGTCCAATCTAATTTATTGGTGTTTGTATTGATATCAAATGATAATTTGCCATCTGTGGATTCAAAAGATAAGACACCGCTATTACTTAAAGCACCTACGAATGTACCATTTGTACCTTCATAGTCGCCATAACCTGTATCAAGATATTGTGCGTAATAATCTTCGCCTTCTTTAGAAACGACGATTGGATTAATTGATAATTCAAATGAATCACCATATTCCCATGTTCCATAAATATCTTGAACTGTCATTGTGGATTTTGGTGTGTAGATACCAGTACCTGGAGCGGCTGGTGTACCTGTTTCATCAACGAATTCAACAGCAACTGTTTCTGCTGGAACAGCATTGCTTGTCGCGGAGAATGTAAATGAACTACCAAATGCGACATTCATTCTAGATGCAGCACTGTTTTCTGCTACTTCATTACCATCGACAAACATTGTGACTGCGGTAGCTTCTTGTCCTATGACATATGTACCGCTCTTATTGGAGTAAGGATCATTTACGTCTTCAATAACTAAATCGTTTCCGGAATAAGAAACAAATAAGTTAACGTTTCTATCATATGAATAGAGATATTTGTCTTGATAAACGATATTTGTGTAAACATATTGGACGTTATCAAAGAGTAATCTATTTGAATAGATTTCTGCTTCGTGTTGTACAGAACCACCGACATATTTCTTATAAAGACCATTTTTAGTGACGATATTTTCCCAAGGTGTTTCTTCACCATATCTACATTCATGGCCAACTGCACTATAGGTAAATTCAATACTTGAGATATCGCATTCATATTCATCGTATTTACCTTCAAATCTGAAGTAGTTAAGACCTGGAATGTTATTAAATGTACGGGAGCCACCATTGGATTCAGCATCTAAGAATTCGTACATTGATAAGTTGCTATAACCACCAAATAAATGGAAGTTGCCATTACCACCATTAACGGTAATTTTGGTAACACCACTTAATGGTACAGCGTTAAAGATAGCGTCATTGGCTCTTAAACGAGTTTTGTTATTAACAACCGCCATTGAGTCATCAGCAGCAGAAAGACTCATAAGAGTGAATTCCACTCCGAAGTTATCTGCATTTTCATTAAGAGCGTATTCAGTGGCTTTATTACCATCAAATGTATGCTCTTTACTTAAGTCCAACACTAAAACTTTGCTTGTGGCATTTGGATCTAATGAATAACCCATGGCACGTCTATCAATACGATTAGCAGTAACAACAAGCGCAATAGCGATGGAACCTACTCCTAAGCATGATGTTAGAAGTACTAATTTGTTTTTGTTCATCTTGTTTTCCTTTCTTCCCACTTTTTTCAAGTGGTCATCTCATTAAATGCGTATATCATATACCCGTATACGTATAAAGTTAACTAAAACGATAAAAAATCTTAGAAACTTTACTGAAAATTAGTAAACAAGTTTACATCAAAAACATTAAAAAGATAGATAGTTTCAAAATAAAATATCTATTTTTCAAATATTCAAAAATATAAGATAAGCAAAAAGCCTCTCTTTTCTATGAGGCTTTACTGTGCTATTTATTGTGCTGTTTATTTGATATCTACAATAAGTATTCTATACTCAGCATCATTTGTTCCTTCAATAAACGTGTCAAACCAAGGATTTTGATCAGAATAATCATTTGTTTCCAATGGAGTATTAACAATACGATTTTTTTTGAGCGAGTCTTTATATTTATTTATTTCGTTTTCATCATTTGGATCTATTTTCTTTGTCACATTCGTTTTTTTATCAATAACTTCCCAATATCTTTTTTTAGATCCTCTATCGTTTTCAGTGATTGAAAAACCCACATAGCTCGAATCATTTCCATCCCAGTACCTTTTATCGTTTGTGATAAATATAAAATAAGCTTTGTCACATTCGTTATTATCTTTGTAATATTGCAATCTCTCAATATCGCTCCAACAATCATAGCCTCCCAAATCAACAGCTCCCATATTTGTTGGTATATGGTCTTCTTTTATTACTAAATCGCCATACATAATTTTAACTGATTTAGTTTTTTGATTACTGTATGTTTTATGTTTGAATTCGATAAAAGTTTTCTTTCCTTTTTTGTCGATTATTACTAAGTCAATCTCATCCTTTTTGTTTATTACTTTACCATTAAATGTATTTCTTTTAATTGGATATTCAGGAATAAATGTAAATTCTTTGTCTTCGTCTTGCTCCATTGCAACAGCAACAAAAGACATTTGCAAATGAGCTTCGCTAGCAAAATATGGTGTCTTTTTTTTCAATTCTTCAATCGTTTTATTTATATCAAACATAAAAACCTCAATCCTTTCTAATTAAATGGTGTAAATATCCATCACTATTATTAATGAATGACTTGTAATTCTTGTATATCTTTGTGTCTTTATAATTTATTATTTCAAAATTGTTTTCTAAGTCCAGTATCTCTGAATCAGGCATAGCCAATAAAATTGGCGAGTGAGTGGCAATAATAAACTGCGAACCTCGTTTGGTTAATTCATTAATAATTAGCATTAATTGTAATTGGCTTTCAAAAGATAAGGCGGCTTCCGGCTCATCTAAAATATATAAGGACTTTTCTTTAAATCTTTCATTCGCAAGCAACATAAAGTTTTCGCCATGTGAATGAGCGTGATATGTTTCAGAACCATTAATTTCGCTATACTCAGTTGCGAAGTTATAGAAAGTTTCCGCTCTAAAGAAGAAAACTTCTTTTGGGCGAGCATAACTACTAGCTGTATTAATGAATTGGTATAAACAAGAATGAGTATCATGAGTTGAATAAATGTAGTTCTTTGTTCCACCTTCCGCCGGTACACCTAACTTAACTGCTAATGCTTCTAATAAAGTAGATTTACCAATACCATTACCACCAATTAAAAAAGTTACTCTTTTATTAAACTTTACTTCATTCATCTTTTGGATAATTGGAATATTAAATGGGTATTCATCGAACGAATGGCGAGATTGTTTTAATAACTCTCTATTAAGTTTAACGAAAAGAACAAATAAAGGTGTATCTACAAATGTGTCTTTGGTGGATAACTTATTTTCAATACCACACATCTCATATATTTCATATAAAGAAGAATTTGGTTTGCTTAACAAGGCATATAGTTTATTCACTAATGCATAATCATAATGAAAGCTGGCGTTATTCTCTCCAAGACAAAAATTTGCATGAAGCTCAGCTAACTTCTGATCTATAAAATCAATCTTCTCTGAAAAAGAGAGGTTTTTATTATCGATTATCATAAAAAAATTATATTGTTGTTGTTACAAAATACTGGCGTTTTTGATTTAACGCCAAGACTCCAATACTTATCAAATTTTATTTGATACCATTTAGATATATCACCATCAGCATAAATGCCCTGCAAATTATTGCATCCATAAAGAATAGAGTGACCAATTTTGAGATTTGCTTTTGGTTTTATATAAACTTCAAGCAACTTAGTACAATTCATAAATGCACAATCACCGATTTTTTTGATGTTAGCAGGAATGACTAGAACTTCTATATTGGTTGAATAAAAACAATAATTAGGTATTTCCTTCATATGTTCTAAAAAATCAACTTTTGCTCCTAATAATATTTGGGTTAAATCCCAAATATGTGGGTCATCTGAATTTCCAGGAAAAGTTTTTTCGAATAATTGATATAATTCATCAAAGCAATTATTGTTAACTAAAGTTTGAACTGATTGCAAGTTGAAGAAATCTTTTAGTTTATTGCTAGCCATATTTGTCCCCTTTCTAATGATGCTTAATATTTTGCTAAGTTATTTATATTGGTCTCTAATTGCTTCAGCGGCTCTTTTTATCCAATCCACCATTGATTGAGGAGAGATAACGTGCAAATGTTCGCCATATTGCATAACCCAATAAAAGAAAGCTGTCTCGTTGCATTTCACACGTGCATATAAATCGTTATCTTGTTTATATATCTTTGCATTTTGACCAAACCAGTCATAAATGTATTGGGCAACATATGGTTCATTTAATCTCATCACCACTTCAATTGAATTACCACCAAACATATAAATATGATCATTGATGTAATCAGATATGGAATTATAGTCCTTAAACTCTTTAAGAGTTTTTGGATCTAATCTTTCCCTTTCATCCATGATGTAAACTTCTTTCATATAATCAATACGATACGAAGAAACTGAATCATATTTATATCTATAACCTAAGAAGTAATATCTTCCGAAATTATTAACTAAATAACATGGAGAGCAATGATAAACGTATCCGTTAAATCTTAGTGTTTCCTTCCCGTCGTTATCGTAATCAATATATTTAAAGCCGATCCATTTATTATTTTTAATTGCTTCGTTGATGATTTCGATGTTGTAAAAAACTTCTGCATTTGATGTTCTAGAAATCTCGCTACTCTTATTCAAATACTCATAACTCTTGCGATCATATTTAGATAAACCAGATGATATTTTTTTAGTAAGTTCTTTTGCTTGCCTACCAGAAATTGACTTAGAGGAGAATATAGCATCCACAAGGAAAGTAACTTCACTAGTTTCAAGAGTTCTAGACAATAAAGCAAAACCACCTTTAGGTCCTTTAACTATGTCATAGCCAATTTCTTCTAACAAAGACAACGAATTAGCGATGCTTTTTCTTTCTAGTTCAAGACCATATAGAGTTTCTATCTTATCTATTATGTTTTGGTGAGTTAAATAATGGTTCTCATCCGAATATTCTTCTAGAACCTTCAAAACAAGGATTATTGATGCTTTTTTATTCTCAATCATATTATTTCTTTAATAGTTCGCTTTCTTTGCTTTTGATTATCAAACACGCTCGATTAAGTTCATCAAAAATCATTTTAGAAAGCAAGTCATACTCCTTATTTTGTTCGCTTAAATTGAAGTATTGATAAATCCATTGGCTGCCATATGAGCAGTATTCATTTCGCATTGAAGATTTTTCACCTTCAACAGTGTTATTAGTTTTCTTGTCATAACCACCATTGAACCATTTGATACTTTTTCCTTTTACAAATAGGTTTTTGTTTTTATCCCCATCAACTCCAAAGAATAGTCTAAATTGGTCTCCTTCAATTTGAATTCCTATTTCAGATATATAATTTTCAGACTCATCACGCTTAATGAATTTAAAAGTAAGGGTAGCTTTGCCGTGATTAAAAGACCTATCGGTGGCATACTTCCAACCAACACTCAAATCATTAGCTTTTTCTTCCAAAACTTTTTGATACTTATCATTAAAGTAAAGAACAAAATCATCACCTTTCAGTTTTTTATAAACATCAAGCAAGTTGATCTCATATAACAAGTCTATGTTTTTGCTATTAAACAACAATTTGTTTTTGCTTTCTTTTAATGATTCATCCATTAGATAATTGATCGCATCTAAAACATTACAATATTCTTTAGCAACGCTATCTAAAAACTTATCTTTAAAGCCAATAGTTCTTAGTGTTTTGCCGATTTTCACGTAAGAAACAAAATGCCATGGTTCAGGCAATTTAAAAGGAGGTTTTTTAATGCCCGTAATAACGCCACAACAAATATCATTTTCCGTATAATCTATTAATTGTTTCTCGCTCGGATAAGATTTGATTTTATTTTCAACAACATATTTTTGACCATTAGTAGTAATGACCAAATCCATATGCTGTTTTTCTCTTTCAACTTTATATCCTTGGGATAAATCGATGTTTCCAAAAAATAATTTAATGAACTCATCACATTCTTTTGTGTCTAAAAGATATTTCCAAAAATTAGAATGAAATAATTCTTTGGAACCTAACGACATTGCGAAAATGGGAGATTGTTTTAAAAGATTAACATTCTTGTTAAAAACTGATTCATCCATAATATATAAACCTTATATTCCAATTATATCTTTTCTTTAAACTCATCGATATAGGTTTCCATAATTTCAAAACCATAAGTACGTTTAGTTACTTTCCACCAATAAGTGCCCTCGTCATCTTTATGTTTTTGATAATATTTCATGGCGCCCCATTTGGTTTTAAATGATTTTGTTTCCCAATCTTCTTTTACATCTCCATGATCAAAAAACCACATCGCCTCATAGAACTTGAATTTATTTTTACTTGTTTCGCGTTTAATAATTTTTGCGACATCTGAAGAACTAAGAAATTTCTTAGCAAACAATTCATCCGCTATTCTCTTAATTAATCTTTTTTGTTTTTTCAAAAATCTAAGTGTGTCTCTTTCGCACTTTTTCAAAAGAGAGTCTGCTTTTTTAGTATTGATTTCCTTTTTCTTTTCCGGTTCTTCTCTTATATTGCTAAAAGGTTTAATTTCTGGGAGTGTATAACTGCAACTTAAATAACCACTGTAATTAATTGCGTTCCAAGCTTGTTTTCTCGCACGTTGTAAATCACTCTCGCAACCCAAACTCCCGACACCACACAAAACCTTCTCAGCAATAACTCCTGACATTGAGATTTTGATATCAGCAATCATCTTGTCGTATGGCCAATAATCTTCATTTAACTCTTTAACAGATAACAATCCACCATCTTGTTTTATATCTAGTCTCGTTATTTCAAAAAAACGTGAAAACCTGTTTGCCATCACTGCGTGTCCAGCCTCATGAACTGCTGTAGCATATGGCACTGTTTTATTCTTGTCTTGAATGTGATTTGTGGCTCTATAAACTGAATCAATAATCATTTGAGTATCAATATTATCGAATCCATTTCTTAAAACGATATCGTTAGCAATGGTCTTTATTCCTGCACACGGAATCTTGTTTAGTACAAGTTCTATTTCAACATTATCAATATCATTAGACAAACTAACTCCCATTTTATTGAAATGCATTTTTAATAATTCAAAAGCTTCTTGTCCTGTTGGATAAGGTATTTTAATTATCTTTTCTAATCTTCCAGGTCTTAACAAAGGATCAGGAATATTCCAATAATTATTGGTCGCAGCAATAACCAATATATCCTCTTTCGATTCAACACCATCAAGGTTTTCTTGCAAAACTCTCGTCACTCTTGATTCCTTATCAATTAATAAATCTAATTCATCAATAATAACTACTGATGGACTATTTTCTTTAGCCTTATTAAATGTTTGTTCTAATCCTTTTGTAATATTTTCAAGGTCGCCTTTAAAAATATAGGTTGGCAAACCAACATATTTTATTGCCTCTCTCATAAACAAAGATTTCCCATTTCCTGGTTCTCCATAAAGAAGAACACCTTTAGGCAAAGAAACTTTCTTTGATTTCCAATAGTTATAGTTTTTAAACCAATCAAGAACTAATAGAAATTCTTCTTTTTGACTTTGATGGCCAACGACATTAGCGAATGGTTTTTCTCCTTTTGAATCAAAGTTTACGCATACAGTTTCATATGGTGTTTTTGTTTCAGTTTTTGTAATCATCTAATTTCCTCCACGACTATATGGTAGAACAATCGATGTACCTTTTTTGGGACATCTGGATACGTACTATTTAATAGAGGAGATTATTATGAAAAACGAAGAGACATTTGAAATTAAAGTGGAATTAGATGAGAGGATGTTAAAGATAGTTTCCCTTATAAACAAACGCATACAATCAGGGAAATATAATTTGCCTAGTTTTAATTCTTTTATTGAAATAGCAATCAATGTTTTTGATACGTTATTAAATAATGAAATAACACCAGAACAATTTGATATTTTTATAAAGTCTCACAAAAAGATTAAAAAAGACATTATCGCTTAGACATTTCGTAATCAAAAAGCTCCTTTTATAGGAGCCTTATTGTTTTGTTTTTTATCTATGAGACATTATGTAATGCTTCATGTAATTGAAATCTCTAGCAAATTGATAATCAGAGAATATTGTTTCTGCTTGTTTAATCACTTCTGGATTATGAATTAGTTCTTGAACTGCGGTTCTCTCATCCGAAGTTAAGTTATCTAATTCATTATTCATTGTTTCTCTTGAATAATAACCTTTTTGGAAACCTAATATCGCAAGTGCGCCAAACAAAAGTTTGGATTGTTTATCATCGAATTCTAATTGGTTATATCTTTTATATAATCTCTTAGAGCAAGAAGCCGCTAAAACAATAGAGGTAATAAAGAATACCAAATATACGATTTCAATCAGCATTAAAAACGGCATGTACACTGCAGCGTGACCAAACATCTCAGATATTTCAGGATCATCAATAGTTAATACAAACAGGTATCCATTAGAGACAAGGAAAAATACGAACGCAGATATAGAAAAGATATAACTAATCAATAGCATTACTCTTGATTTCATACATGTGGATGCTAAATGGAGAATAAACATAATAAAGCACACTAATTGAAGTAATAAGTGATGCCATGAAACAAAACCATAAAAAGTACCATCTGAAAGATAAATTATAAATTTCCAAGAATATGGGAAATAACTAAAGAAAAGTGCTAAAAACACTAAATACATAGGAGCGGCTTGATTAACTCTTTTGTAATTACCAATTAACACAAATATAACAATGATTAATATTAAGGTAATGGTTGCACTAATCGGAAATGGTAATAACCATGCTAATTCATTTTTGTACTCTTCAAAATTTCTAAACAAAGGCACGAACTGGATGGCCGTGGAAAAGAAAGAAAATAGGGTTGTTAAAATAAGGAATACTAATCCAGTAATTAAGCCCCCTTTGCCTCTACCGTGCATATTGTTATTAGCCCCCTTTTAATCTTTTTTATGTTTTCTTTCTTCAATTACTTCATCAAGTAATGGCACTAATGGTGTTAACACTAGTTCCGCTAATAAGAGATATAAATGAATCATCGCATGATGTTCACCTGGTTCTAAGATCAACATCACCGATAACACTATAACTGCTACAGATTCAATACCACTGATGATTGTTAAGACAACTGATTTTATCTCAACAACAAGTTCTCTAATTTCAAAGGCTTCTCTAATAATTGACCAAGAGGCCCAGATAACACATGTCATCTTCACTACTTCTTCTGCATTTGCTTCTAATGGGAAGAAGAATAATGTGGTACCTAATATCAATTCCACTAAACCAAGATATGTCTTTTCACATTTCCAGAAGTTCTTACCATGGAATATCACTTCAAATAATACTTCTTCAACACCATATAGGAGCATTAAG
>JAEEGL016729837.1_pt1 | contig 10851 bp, 1 predicted proteins | sample 9134231 | NCBI WGS metagenome assembly JAEEGL01 (sample SAMN16246548, study PRJNA631951) | gut metagenome | biome: gut microbiome; feature: rumen; material: fiber-attached | host: Bos | place: Iran: Karaj | collected 2018-10
CCCACGGTCGGCGGCGCGGCGACGGTAACCGGCAATACGGCGGACGGCGAAATCGGCGCAATTGACGCGAGCGGCGCGGTCGCCGTACTTGGCGACGCGACGATCTCCAATAACAAGTCGGGCTTGAACGTTGGCGCGATCATGGCGAGCGAGCTTACGGTCGGCGGCGCGGCGACGATCTCCGGCAACGAAGCGGCGAACGACTACGGCGCAATCGAAACGACGGGCGCGGTGGCGATCGCCGGCGACGCGACGATTAGCGAGAATAAGGCCGGCGGCTCGGTTGGCGCGATCGCGGCGAACACGGTTAATTTCGGCGCGAACGTAACGATCGCCAACAACGAAGCGCAGGCCGATTACGGCGCAATCTACGCGGAAAGCGAAAACGCCGCGTTCGTCGCGGTCGGCGACGTTATTGCGACCGGCAATAAGGCCGGCGCTACCCCGACGATCACGACGGAGACGTCCGAGCCTACGGTTGGCGAGAACGGCGAAACGATCGTAACGACGACGAAGACGACGGTCGTCTACGGCGCGACGGGCGCGATTCACACGAATGGCTTGATTAAGATCGACGGTTCGGCGACGCTCTCGGATAATACTGCGGCGACGAACGGCGCGATCTACTCCGGTCGCGGCGCGCAAATCGGCGGCTCGCTCACGATGACCGGCAACGTAGCGAACGGCGCGAAGGCGGTCGAGACGACCGTAACGACGACGACGTACGCCGAGGGCGGAACCCCAACGGAAACGGTTGAAACGACGACCGCGACGACGTACGAGAACGGAAATTATGGCGCGGCTTACGTCGGTCAGATTCTAACGGTCGGCGGCGACGCGACGATTATCGGCAATAGCGCGACGGGCTCTGTCGGCGCGGTCAGCGCGAACGCCATGACGGTAACGGGCGCGCTCGTCGCGAACGAGAACGTTGCCGTCGGCAACGTCGGCGCGATCGAAGCGCGCGTCGATAGCGGTACGGTCGGCGAACTAGCGGTTGGCGGCGACGCGACGTTTAACGGCAATAAGGCCGGCGGCAGCTACGGCGCGGCGCTCGTCGAATCTGCGCGCTTCTCCGGTTCGCTCACGGCGTCGAATAACGAAGCGACCGGCTCTGTCGGCGCGATCGCAACTTCGGAGTACATGTACGTCGACGGCGCGAGCGCGACGTTTAGCGGCAATAAGGCCGGCGGCAGCTACGGCGCCGCGAAAGTCGGAGGCACGCTAACCGTTTCGGGCGATCTTATCGCGACGAACAACGAAGCGACGACGGGCGACGTCGGCGCGTTCGGCGCGCGAGTCGACGTAGGAGTTGGCGGAATTGCGACGATTACCGGCAATAAAGCCGGCGGCGACTACGGCGCGTTCAAGGTCGGACATAATCTCGTCGTTACGGGCGCGGTTGCTCCGCAATACGACGAAGATAACAATGAAATCGAATCGACCGCGGTTGCCGCGACGATCTCGCAGAACGAGGCCGGCGGTTCCTACGGCGCCGGTTACGTCGACGTCAACACGACGATTAAGGGCGATCTCGCGCTCGACGGCAATAAGGCTGGCGGCGATTACGGCGCGCTCTATATGAGAGGCATTTTGAACGTCGCAGGCGACGCGTCGGTCGTCGGCAATACGTCCGGCGGCAAGGTCGGCGCGATTGGCGCGAACGGCAGCGTTACGATTAACGGCGCTGCGACGATTACCGACAATAAGGCGGAAGACGCGTACGGCGCGATTTACGCTCGCTACAACCTGACGCTGTCTCGCGCGCTGGTCGCGCGCAACGTCGCGGGCGGCAATTACGGCGCGCTCTATTCGTCGAACGTAACGCTGGACAATACGGCGGTAGTCGACAACGTCGCGGGCGGCAATGCGGGCGCGATTTACGGCTCTTCGATTAAGCTCACGAACGTGACGGTCGCGGGTAATACGGCGCTCAACGGCGGCGGCGTCTACGTAGCGAAGACGGCGACGATCGACAACTCGATTATTGCGTCGAACGAGGCGAAGGCCGTTACGGTCGAACCGACGGAAGAAGGCGCTGAACCGACGACGGTCGGCGGCGACGGCTTCGATCTGTACGTTAAGTCGGGCGCGAGTCTCGCGATTCGTAATTCGCTCGTCCAGAACGTCGATTCCGTCGGCGAGGTTAAGTTCGCGAATAAGTGGCTGCGCGCCGATAATCGCTCCTTCATTGGAATCGATCCGCTCTTCGCGGATCCGGCGAACGGCGACTACTCGCTGAAGGCGAACTCCCCGGTCGTGAACGCGGGCGACAATAGTCTCGCGACGGCTGGCGTCGATCTTGATCTCGCGGGCGCGCCGCGTTACGTCGGTCTTGTCGTAAACGGCGAGGTTTACGCGATCGATCTTGGCGCGTACGAATCGCAAACGGTCGCGGCGCCGGATCTGGCGTTCGGCGACAATCCCGTCAACTACTGGTTCGGTCAGTGGGACGGTCAGGACGTCGACTACTACTACGTCGGCGAAGACGTTATTCTCGACTTCGCGCTGAAGAATCTCGGGAATCTGCCGATCGTCGATAAGTTCAATATCTCGTTCAGCGTAGAAGGCGTTACTGCGGACGGTCAAAATTACTTCAAGACGAAGACTGGCCGCTACCAGCCGAATTCGCAACGCTTCGATTGGCTTGACGAAGGCGACTGGATTGCGGAGAACGGCGAAGTTAGCTACGCGCGTCAGAATCTCGGCGAACTACCCGTCGGATCGTACGTCCTGCGCATAACGCTCGACGTCGACAACGAACTCGTCGAATGGGGCGAAGAGGACGGTAGCGAAGCGGCGCCGAACAATCAGTATGTGAGCGAATTCGAAGTCCACGAGGCGCCGAGCGTCGTCGTAACGACGAACGCCGACGACGAGTACAATCCGCTCGACGATCAGATTACTCTCCGCGAAGCGGTCGAAGTCTACGTCGGACCGGTATGGTACTCCTCGAAGATCCTGCTTAAAGACGGCGAACTCGTAACCGACGACTACCGCGTCGTAACGGTCGCGGACTCCGTCGCGACGACGACGTACAACGCGCTCGTCGCGGACGGCGTCGAGACGAAACTCGTAGAAGGCGCGAGCTTTGAAATCGGCGAATCGTACGTAACGTACGAAGCGACGACCGGCGTCTTCACCTATCCGGACGGAACGCAAGCGACTTACGCGCCGACGAGCTATACGTACTCGTTGCCGATTACGCTCGCCGACGGAACGGAAGTCGTCGCGAAGCCGGTTCCGAAGATCGAATATCTTGAATCGAAGGGCGAGCCGTATTCCGACAAGGACCTTGGCGTCTACGTCGACGTGATCGTCTGGCCGGACGGTTCGGAAACGTTGCTCTCCGATCTCACGAGCGTCTCGATCGAATACCGCAAGACGCACGCGACGTATCACGACTTCATTGCGACGGGCGCGAACGGCGCGGTCGCGCTGGCGAACGACGCGGCGATTACGTACAAGGGTCAATCGGGAACGTTCATGAACGGCGCGTTCGTCGCAGAGGACGGAACGTACGCGTTCCTGAAGTCGGGCGCCGCGATTGAATTGGACGGCGCGACGCTGAAATACGTCGGCGCGGGCTTCGTGGTCGAAGACGGGGACGGCAGCGTTCTGCCGTTCGTCGCCGGTCAAGAGATCACGCTGAATTCGACCGTTATGACGGAATCGATCCTCAAGGAATCGGCGACAGGCGAAATCACGACGGTCGACGGCGAAAAGGTCGTTCTGAACGGCGACGGTTCGGCGACGATTTCGAAGTTCGTCGGCAATACGATAACGTTCGCGGACGATCTCCTTAACGCGGATACGACGATCGCGCTCAAGGGCGATCATATTACGGTCGCTAAAGACATGACGATCGACGCGACGGGCGGAACCGGTTCCATAACGATCGACGGCGTCGGCGCGTCGCGCGGCTTCGCGGTCAATCGCGGCGTAACGGCGACGATGAACGCGCTTACGATCGAGAACGGTCAAGCGGTCAACGGCGGCGCGATCGCGAACTACGGAACCCTGACGCTCAACGACGTCGTTGCGAACGGCAATAAAGCGTTCACGGAAGCCGACGTCGATTCCGACAAGATCCTGTACGAAGGTCTCGGCGGCGCGATCTACAACTCCGGCGCCTTGACGATCAATAACGGCGAGTTCGCGAATAACGAAGCGACCTTCTTCGGCGGCGCGATCTACTCGATCGGAACCGTTAACGTTGCGAAGTCGAGCTTTACCGGCAATAGCACGAACGCGGAGAAGGGCATTAACGGCGGCGCGATCTACCTGCTCAACGCGGGCGCGACAATCGCCGACTCCGTCTTCGCGCAGAACGTCGCGGCGCGCAACGGCGGCGCGATCGGCGTCTCCTACGCGACCGGCTCCGGCGCTCTCAACATCGCGAACACAAAGATCGTCGACAACGTTGCGAAGGAAGTCCACGGCGGCGGCGTCTACGCGTACGCGGCGACCGGCGCGAGCGTCGACGTCAATCTGACGAACGTTACGGTCGCGGGCAACGCGGCGGCAAAGGGCGCGGGCGGCGGTCTCTATGGCGACTCGGTCAAGTTCAACTTGGCAAATACGATCGTCGCGCAGAATACGGCGCAATCCGCCGTCGACCTCGCGCTCGATTTCGACGCGACCGCGACGATCGACTACTCGTTGCTCGGCAACGGCGAAGACGTCGTCCAACCGAACGCGATTACGATTAAGTCCGACGCGTTCGTCGGAACGAACGACGCGCCGATCGATCCGAAGTTCGCGGCGAACTATGAACTCTCCAACGCGTCCCCGGCTGTCAACACCGGCTCCAACGAGCTCGCTAAGTACGCCGACGGAACCGCGATTGCGACCGACGTCAACGGCGAGACGAGAATCGTCGGCGTCGAGCGCGACGGAAACGTCTACTCCGTCGATATGGGCGCCTCCGAATTCCAAGGCGTCGCCGGACCCGACTTGACCTTCCCGAAGGGTAAGCCGGCGCTCGTCGGATACTTCACCGAAATCGACGGCGTTACGACCGGCGAGTTTGTCGAAGGTTGGGACGTCAACTTCGATTACGTCTTTGGCAATTACGGCGGATCCGTTTCGGTCTTTAAAGACTTCGAGTACACGATTGTCGTTGCGAAACTCGACGAGAGCGGCGCGACGATCGAAGGATCGGAAAAGACCTACAAGCGCTCCTACGGCGAAACGGTCAACGGCTTCCTCAAGCAAGAGTACTGGCTCGACGTCAACGGCGAAATTTCCGGAACCTGGAACCTCGGCGCCTTCGAAACTGGACATTATCAGCTTACCTTCACGATCGATTCCACCGACAACGTCGTTGAACTCGACGAAAACAACAACGTCTTCGTCATGAACTTCGGCGTCGCCGAACGACCCGAAACCGTCGTTACCACCGAGCTCGACGTCGTCGACGCCTACGACGGTCTGACGTCCTTGCGCGAAGCGATCGCGCACGTCGGTCCTTCCGGCTCCGCCGTCCTCAAGCTCGACGCCGTTGCGAACGAAGGCGACTCCTACGCGCTCGCCGCTTACGACGAAATCGGCGTGCCCGAGGGCGCCGTTGCGAAATACGCGAACGGTAAGTTTACTTTCGAGCGCGACGGCGAACAGGTCGAACTTGCGCAGAACGTTGCGTACGACCTTGCGAACGGCGACAAGCTTGTTTGGAAGGGCGGCGATCAGGTCGAACTGACCTCGACGTACGGCGCTGAAGTTACGTTCGCGGAATCGGTCAAGGGCAAGACGATCGTATTGACGAGCGGCGAGTTCACGATCGATCGCGATATGCAAATCAACGGCGCGGGCTCCGAAATAACGATCGACGCGCACAAGGATTCTCGCGCGTTCTTCGTGGCGCACGGCGACGTTTCGATTAGCGGTTTGACGCTTGCGAACGCGACGAGCGACAAGGGCGGCGCGATTTACAACGCCGGCGAGCTCATGTTGGCGGACGTTGCGATTACGAACGCGGTCGCCGAGGACGGCGCGGGCGTTTATAACGCGGCGACGGCGATTCTTGACGCGCGGAACGCGACCTTTACGAACGCGACGGCGCGTCAAGGCGGCGCGGTTTACAACGCAGGTCTGGCGACTCTCACGAATTCTTCGATCGAGGGCGCGACGGCGGAAGTCGGCGCGGGCGTTTACAACCTAGACGCGACGACGACGATCGTCGACACGGCGTTCAAGAACGGCAAAGCGTTCGATAAGGGCGGCGCGATCTACAGCGAAAACGGCGCGGTCGCGGTCTCCGGTTCGTTCTTCGACGGCAATAGCGCGCAGTACGGCGGCGCGATCGTGAACTACCAAGGCGTTCTCGAAGTTGCGAACAGCTTGTTCACGGGCAATACTTCGGCGCACGACGCGGGCGCGATCGACAACTACGGCGCGCTAACGCTCGACGGCGTAATATTTAGCGGCAATACGGCGGCCGGTTTCGGCGGCGCGATCTACAACAGTCTGTCGTCGTCGACGAACGCGTACAGCGTCAATCTCCTCGACGCCGTCGACTTCACGGGCAATACGGCGTTGAAGGGCGGCGCGATCTACAATTCTCAGGGCTCGAGCGTAACCGGCGCCTACGGCGCGACGTTCACGCGAAACAGCGCGCTTGAAGAAGGCGGCGCGATCTACAACGCGGGCGCGATTACGGGCGACGCGTGGATTTTGAACGGCAACGGCGCTGAAAAGGGCGGCGCTCTGTACAACGCGAGCGGCGCGAGCTTCACGGTCGAGAAGACGACGTTCCAAGGGAATACGTCGACGAACGGCGGCGCGGTCTACAACGCCGGCAAGCTCTTTGCGACGAGTTCGAACTTCGAGAGTAACGTCGCTTCCGAGAACGGCGGCGCGATCCAGGCGGTCGCAGGCGCGACGACGAGCGTTTCGAACTCGACGATCTGGAAGAACTCCGCCGGTCAGAACGGCGGCGCGATCGTGAGCGCGGGCTCGCTGACGCTCCGCAACGCGACGATCGGCGCGAATACGGCGAATATGGGCGGCGGTCTGTATCTAACGGGCGCGACGCAAGCGTACAACACGATCGTGGCCGGCAATATGGCGGCGACGGGCGTCGACCTGTACGCGACGCGCGCGACGTCGTTCTACAACTCGCTGCTCGGCTCCAACAGCGGCGTCCGCGTCGCTCCGACCATGTCGAACTCGCTCACGGGCGACCCCGGTTACGCGGTTGCGCCGGTCTTCGAGAACGGCGTCTTAAGGAATCCGGCGGCGGTCGATATTCAACTCACCGTCGACTCGATCGCGGTCAACGCCGGTAACGACGCTTACGCGCTCGACGCTTCCGGCGCGAACACGCTCGAAACGGACGTGATCGGCTCGCTACGCATCTGCGTCGCCGGACTCGACTCGATCGATATCGGCGCGTACGAATTCCCGTTCGAGAATCCGCGCAATGAAAACGGCGACGTCGTCGTTACCTCCGACAAGGACGTCTCCGACCCGACCGACGGCGTCGTAACCCTGCGCGAAGCGCTCGATTACGCCAAGCGTCTCGGCAAGGACACGATCTACGTCGATCCCGCGATCTCCAATATCGACATGGCGGAAACCCTCGAGATTAACGACTCCATTAAGATCGTCGCGGAAGAAGGCGTTACGCTCAAGTCCGACGGTTTCAACGGCTCCATCGTCGCCGTCGGTACGACCACCGCCGGTAAGAACGCCAAGGTCGAAATCGAGAACGTTACGATTACCGGAGGATCCTTCGTTAATCCGAACGTCGACGACGACCCGAACTACATCGGCGGCGGTCTGCGCAACTACGCGGAACTCACCCTAACGAACGTTACCGTCGAAGACAATACCGCGAGCTACGGCGGCGGTTTGTACAACGCCGGTAAACTCAACGTTATTAGCTCGACGATCGTCGGCAACGACGCGAAGTACTACGGCGGCGTTTACAACCGCGGCGAGCTCTACGTCGAATCCTCCGTTATCGCCGGCAATAGCGCGACCTTCTACGGCGGCGGCGTCGGATCCTATACCGGCGCGACGATCGTCAACTCCGCGATCGTCGGCAATACGGGCACGCGCGGCGCGGGCGTCTACGTCCAGATTAACCCGAACGACCTCGTTACCGGAACCGGCTCCTGGGCGGTCAGCCTGCTCAATAGCACGGTGGTCGGCAACGTAGCGACGGAAGCTGGCGGCGGCGTGTGGAACAACCACATTCTGAACGTGGAGAACTCAATCGTTTACGGCAACGCGTCGAAGACGGCGGCGGATCTCTACGCGACCAAGCTTATGGCGACGAGCGCCGTTACGACGAAGTACTCCGACGTCGGCGACGCGAACGTCGCGGTCAACGGCGTCGGCGTTAAGAAGGTCGATCCGAACTTCGTGGACTTCACGCAACCGAAGGCGACCGATAAGAGCGTCGACTGGAAGGCGTGGGATCTCAATCTCGCGGTCGGCTCGCCGCTCATTAACGCCGGCGATCCGAACTACAGCGGCGCTCTCACGCTTGACGTTGCGGGCAATCCTCGCATCGTTGGCTCCGCGATCGACATGGGCGCGTACGAAGAGCAAGGGAACGTCGCGCCGAGCGACGTTACGCTCGAACTTTCCGGCGACGTAACGTCGGCGTCACTCGCCGGATCCGTAGTCGGGACGCTCTCCGCGCAGGACGAGAACGAAGGCGACGCGTTCACGTACGAGATCGTGGACGACGAAGCCGGTCTCTTCAAGATCGAGGGCGACAAGTTGGTTCTCGCGAAGAAGGCGAGCGCGGGCGATTACGAAGTAACGATTCGCGCGACCGACTCTGCGGACGCGTCGACGGAGAAGACCTTTACGGTCTCGATTACCGATCCTGAAGCGGCGCGTTACGAAACGCCGACGATTACGGCGATCGGCGTCGATTCTGAAGGCGACGTCGTGGTCGCGTGGCAAACGGACGATCCCGCGAAGGAATACGTCGTTGAATACCGCCTCAAGGGCGCGAAACAATGGCAGTCGACGAACGCGCTTACGGGCGACTTCGGCAAGCTGACCGGCGCGAACTTCAATGCTGGCGATACGGTCGAAGCGCGCATTAAGGCGGTCGCCTCCTCGACGAAGAACGAGTCCGATTGGTCCGATCCGGAAACGACGACGCTCGCGTCGCCGCAGCCTTCGTACAATACGTCGGTCTCGACGCGCAACCTCGTCGGCGGCTTCTCGCAAGCGACGGTCGAGATCGTTGTGAACGCTTCGCCTTACGCATACTGGGCGATCGACTGGAACGACGGCACGCCGATTCAATCGATAACCGGCCTGAGCATGAGCCAACGCTTCGACCACCTGTACACGACGCCTGGCGTCTATACGCCGGTTCTGTACGTCGACAACCAGGAAGGCGTCGCGTTGACGTCGATCGTAGCGGGCGCGGCTTCGAGCGCGGTCGTTGAGACGAGCGCGGCGGTCGTTGAAACGGAGAACGTCTTCTCGGCGATCGCGCCTCTCGCGACGACGGGCGCGCTCTTCGTCGGCAAGACGTCGCAATCGATCGCTGCCGCGCCGGTTGCCTCGAACTACGACTGGAACGCGATTGCGGAAAGCCTCGCGGTCGCGTCCAAGGTCTCGGCGGACGACGCGTTGGTCGTGAACGCGGGCGAGCGCGAAATTGCGCAACGTCAGCGTAGCGCGGCGCGCGACGACGCGTTCGCGGAACTGTCGAACGCGTTCGAGTTCGGCGACTCCGAGGACGGCGCGGTCGACGCGCTGGCGACCAATATGTGCGAAGCGCTCCTCGACGACGGATTCTTCGGCGAACTCTTCGAAGAGTAAAATAAACGGTAGCGCGGAATTCGTCCGCGTTATCATGAAATAATCGCGCGCCGCGCTCCATGCGAGTCGCGGCGCGCGTCGGTAACAACGAGGGGGCGCAAGTCCCCTTTTTTAATGCGCGACTAGACGTTGATTTTTTACCTAAACGTGGTATCTTAAAGAAAGCGACGCTGCGCGCGACGCGGACAAGACGATTGAGAAAGGAACGAACGACGTATGGCGAAGATAAAACGCATCCTAGTTGCCGGCGGCGCCGGCTTTCTCGGATCGCATTTGTGCGAACTGCTGATTAATCGCGGACACGACGTTATATGCGTCGATAATTTCTTTACGAGTCAGAAGTCGAATATCGAAAGTCTTCTACAACGACCGAATTTCGAACTGATTCGCCACGATATTACCCTGCCGCTCGCGCTCGAGGTCGACGAAATCTATAATCTCGCGTGCCCCGCCGCGCCGGGACACTATCAGTACAACCCGATTAAGACAATGAAGACGTCGCTCCTAGGCGCGATTAATCTTCTAGAGCTCGCGCGCGAGAGTCGCGCTAAAATTCTTCAGGCGTCCACAAGCGAGGTCTACGGAGATCCGGAAGTCCATCCGCAACGCGAAGACTATCGCGGCGCCGTTAATCCTATCGGACCGCGAGCCTGCTACGACGAGGGCAAACGCGCGGCGGAGACCCTCTTTATGGACTCCTACCGCATGAAGCTCGCGCAGATTCGCATTGCGCGCATCTTCAATACGTACGGGCCGAGAACTCATCCTTTCGACGGACGCGTCGTCTCCAATTTTATTCGCCAGGCGCTTGCCGACGAACCGATTACCATCTTCGGCGACGGCTCGCAGACCCGGTCCTTCTGCTACTACTCCGATCTCGTCGACGCGCTCGTTCGACTCATGTAGAATGAAGACGGATTTATTGGACCGGTCAATCTCGGCAACCCGAACGAATTCACCGTCCTTGAACTTGGAAAACTCGTCTGGGAGCTCCTCGGGAAGGAACCGAAGTTCGTCTTTAAAGAACTACCCGTCGACGACCCATGCCGACGC
>JAEEGL017184486.1_pt1 | contig 10851 bp, 9 predicted proteins | sample 9134231 | NCBI WGS metagenome assembly JAEEGL01 (sample SAMN16246548, study PRJNA631951) | gut metagenome | biome: gut microbiome; feature: rumen; material: fiber-attached | host: Bos | place: Iran: Karaj | collected 2018-10
AACCCCCAACGCTCACAAGTTCGCGTCGGGGAACCCCTCAACCCGCCGTCGAGGCGATTTCACTGCCAGAAGGGCAATTTCACCGCCGCAGGCGATTTCACCCACCCCGCAGGGGTGGATTTCGTTGCCGACTGTCTTTTGGGACAGTCGGCTAAGCCCCGTCCTTTTGAATTATTCTGCGTTGTGACAGTTATGAATCCGATCCTGTTTTCTTTTTCCCGACGCCCCTGACGATGACAAACGAAGCAGCGATCACAACCGCCGCCGCGCAGGTGGCAAGAATAATCTCCCACGGGTCGGCTCCGGTTGAATCAAGACCGAGATATTCATAACAATCGACTATAATTATATGACCGGATCACATCTTATCGCTGTTCATTTCGTTGAGCAGTTTTTCCGCTTTACGGCGGATTGATGTCGCGCCTCCGAATTTCGAACAGAAGCCGAAAAGCTCTTCTGCCTCTTCTCTTCGCCCGGTTTTGCTGCATATGAGACCGAACTTAAACTTGAAAATCAGGTGTTCGAGCGTAGTCAGCGCGGGAAATGTCCTGGAGAGTTCTTTTCTGTAATAATCTTCCGCGGTAGCGTAATCTCCGTAAGCCATCGCCCTCTCGCCTTTTAATATACGGTCAGCTGTATCTCTGGCAATCAGACCGAGTTTACGGGACCGGACATCGTTGAATATCCGCTCTGCCTCTTTAATTTCACCTTTTTCGTATAAATAATCGGCTCTTAAAAGTTTAGCGATGTCTTTCTGCCTGACGTTTGCGACCGAATCCATTTCATCGAGAGTGTTCAGAAAAGCGCCTTCCATATCGTCCATCACGTCATATGCAACAAGCGCCATACTAAGAACCATAAAATTCGGTTTTGAAATAACATTGTCAGGCGAATTACGTCGGGATATGTATTGACTGATAAACTCGCCGGGACGGAGTTCACAATAAACGGTTTTACGACCTATGTTATAAAGCTCGCTAACTCCCTCCGAATAGTAGCCCAAGGGAAATGTTCCAATTGAAATAATAAAAAATGAAACGGCAAGGGCGATTATGACGGAGAGAGGTTCGTCATTCCCGGTCAGGCACAAAAAAATCGCGAGCGCAGTGTTTGCAATACACATAAAAGCAGATATAACAAACCGGATAATTACCTTGATTCTGGCTTTTTTCGTAATAAACATAAAATTTTCCTCTCCCGCTATCAGCGTGATGCTTTGTGCGGACTATGCGAACAGTTCATCAGTTTGTCTGCTCCTCCGATTACATCATTGGAAGAAGTCGCGGCACTGTATGATTGAGGAGCGAAAGTTGCATGTTCTTTTACCGGGGCAGTTTCGCCGTATGTAATGCTTTTTTTTGCCCATAAACCAACAAACAATAAGGCAACTATTTCAACAAGATCATCGAGCATTCCTTTCCAACTGGACGAAAGATCGGAAAAATAACCACCTCTAATCCTTACTATAAGTGTTCCGACAAACAACAATGCCGCACCAATAAACCAAATATTCTTTGTGATCTGTTTGTTTTTCAGGGACATGATAAGGATAATAACAACAGCTACAACAGCCAGCAAACCTAAAAGATCAGCCAGCAAATATAGAAAAGGATCATAATAACCACGACTAACGAACATACTAAAATACTCAACAACGTAATATAAACGCTGATTCATACAAGTGATATAATAGACGTGAAACAAAGCATATATTCCGGAAACAATAGTAACTGCAAGTCTATTCTTAAGAAATAGCGTTACGGTAAAGCCAATAAAGATTACGCACACAAGAATAACCGAATAATATAACTTAAAAAAATCTGAAAATGATAAAAAGTAGCGTGAATTAATAGCGTCATACGAATTAATAGCGTTATATATATTGTATACAACTAACACAGCAAAGCAGCTTGCCGCAATAATCGAATACTTTTTAGCACTTTCAACGTTTGTCATATTTCGTTTCCTTACATAAACCGGATTGGTTGCTTTTTATAAGAGGGTAACGCGGCAACCGTATGCATTACCGACCTGTGTGAAACTTGCCATTTACCGTCTGAAAATAGAGTTCACACTTACCTTTTTCAGCGGTGTTTTGCCTTTTGGAGCGGAGCGAAACGGAAAAAGGCAAAATACCGTTTTGCCGCCGGCGTCGGTTCAATCCCGAATTATGTGTAAACTCCGAAAGAGGATAAAAAACAGAGCGAAAAAATGTATTTTCGAGAGGTCGGATTGCCTAATGCATATGATAACGCTTTTTGCCCTCTTATTCAATTCCATACCAATCCAACTTTTCAAAAGGGCCTCCTTTCCTTTACGCGCCTCTATTTATATATAACGCACGAGAAGGCCAAAATCCGACAAGCGTTTTCAAAAGATGTCATAAATATGTCGAAACAAGTCACACCGAAGAACAAAGATGCCCGTAAAATGGGAAAGGGGAGGTTTTCAGAACAGTTCGATAAGATCCTTTTCCGCCTTCGTCAGGTTTACCGGGCCGTTTTCGGAAATGTATATCATATCCTCGATGCGGACGCCGTAAAGCCCCGGAATGTATATCCCCGGCTCGTCCGTCACGACGTTGCCGACCTCGAGCGGCTTGTCCCAGCTTGACGAAAGAGACGGAAGCTCGTGAATGTACATCCCGACGCCGTGCCCGAGAGAATGGCCGAAGCGGCCCTCGTATCCCGCGCCGTCTATTATGTCCCTCGCGACCTTGTCGCACTCCGCGCCGGTCACGCCCTCTTTTATATGCTTTTCCGCCTCGGTCTGAGCCCTCAGGACGGTATTATAGACTTTTTTCATCTCGTCGTCTGCCCGGCCGAGAACGACTGTGCGCGTCATATCGGAACAGTATCCGTTATACAGCGCCCCGAAATCCATCGTAAGAAAGCCCTTCTCGAGTTTCACGTCGCGCGGGACGCCGTGCGGCATGGAAGACGCCGTCCCCGAGACCGCTATGGTCTCGAAGGCGTTCCCTTCCGCCCCCATCCGGCGCATCCCGAAATCAAGCTCTATCGCGACCTCGCGCTCCGTCATGTCGGGCGTCATAAGCGAAAACAGCCGGTCGAGCGCCTTTTCGGCTATCCTCTGTGCTTTTACGATGTTTTCGACTTCGTCGGTGGTCTTGTACCTGCGGATCTTTTCGATTATTCCGCCGGCCTTCACGAAATTGATCTCGGGGAAAAGGGCGCGGAACCTGTCGAGTTCGGCGCACGTGACTATATCGTCCTCAAACCCGACGTTAACAAATCCGTTTTCGGCAAAAAGCGTCGGCAGAGTCTTTTTCCTGCTCTCGAGAAGGACGACCGAGAGCTCGTCCGACGCGCGTTTTTCGGCGATTTCTATGTAGCGAAAGTCGGTCAGGAGCCAGGCGTGGTCCCGGCTGACTACTACGTAGCCCTCCGTGTGAAGTCCGGTGAGGTATCTCTGATTGAGCTCCGAGGTGACGAGAACGCAGTCGGCGCCCTCCGGTATTTCTTTTCTGAGTTTTGAAATTGCTGTCATGTTGATTTCCTTTCATCCGTGAGATTAAGTATTCAGAAGAGATTCATTATCAGGGACGCGAGCCATACGGTCAGCGGCACGGTGCCGACCGAGAGCAGGGTCGATATCCCGACGTTCCGGGCGGCGAGGTCGGGCATCACGTCCATGGTCTCGCCGAACATCGCCGAGGCGGTCGCGACCGGCAGCGACGTCATTATCACGATAAACGTCGAAACGTCGTTCCCGAATCCGAGAAACTTTACGCTGAGACCGCAGAGGATCGGGAACACTATGAGCCGAAGCGCGACCGTGTACCAGGTGCTCCCCGTCCCGAGCAGTTTTTTAAGAGAGGTCCGGGCGAGCATCGCGCCGATTATCATCATCGAGATCGGCGTGCAGATGTCCCCGAGGGTGCGAAACGCCTCAAATACCGGCTGGTATATCCTTATCCTCGTCAGATAGAGAATGAATCCCCCGATGCAGGGGATCGTCCCGGCGTTCAGAAGAATTTTTCGCCAGCTTATCTTCCCGCTGTCCGAGCCGCGGGAGAAAACGAACTGTCCGTAGCTCCACAGAGCCGCGTTGAAAACGATATAGTAAAACCCGCCCCAGAAGAGACCGGTGTCGCCGTAGATGGACTTTACCACGGGAAATCCGAAAAAGCCGGCGTTTGCGAATATCATGCAGTATTCCGAGACCGCTCGCTCTTTTCTGTTCTTTATCGGCCTGCTCGCGCCGAAGGCGGCGCCGAACATTATGACGTGCGCGGCGAGCGCGGCGAGCAGTACGGTCAGCCCCGTCATGAGATTTTCGCGGGAATACTCTACGCTCATTATCGAGGTAATGATGAGCACCGGCTGGCATATTTTGAGGATGAGCGCCGATATCTTTTTCGAAAAGTCCCCGTCGAACATCCCGAGCTTTGCCGCGATGAAGCCGGCCGCGATGGGTATCGACGTCCTGAGGACGGCGTGAAACAGTATCAGAACGTCAACTTTCACGGCATTCGGCGACCTTTTCAGCGACTTTTTTCATATCGTCGAGCATCTCCTCGCGCTTTCCCGGCGGATTCCGGAGGAGAAACGAGGGATGATATACGGCGCAGATCTCAAATCCGCCCTTTTTATACCATATCCCGTGCTGCGACGATATCCTGAAATCCGGCGAGATGAGCCGCATGGCGGCTATCCTGCCGAGACACACTATATATTTCGGGCGCAGAAGCCGGACCTGATCCCTGAGATGCTCCATGCACGCCTCCGACTCCTCGGGAAGCGGATCCCTGTTTTTCGGGGGGCGGCATTTCAGGATGTTCGCGACGTAGACCTCGTCCCTGTCTATGCCGACTGCCTCGAAATAGAGGTCGAGCAGCTTACCGGCGCGCCCGACAAAGGGCACCCCCTGCTCATCCTCGTTCTGTCCCGGGGCCTCGCCGACAAACATGACGCCGGCCTTTTTGGACCCCCGTCCGAAAACGAGCTTCGTGCGGGTTTCGTAAAGCCCGCAAAGGCGGCATTCGCCGCATTTTTTCTCAAGTTCTTCCCAGGTCATTTTTCCCCCGTTTCAGGCGGTCGACGCGGCGCGCCGCGTCGTCGCACTCAAACCATTTGTCTTCAAGTCTGTTGACGGCAAACGCCGCGGAAAAGTATCCGACGCAGCAGGCGACGGCGAGACGGAGATACGGAAACACGGTTTCGAATATCTCGGCGGGGGTGACGGGAGGCCCGTATTCCCCGACGTCGGAGACCGTTGACGGGATATATCCGGCAAGCGCGGCCGCCGCGTAAACCGCCGTCAGCACGAGCGCTGCGGAAAGTACCGGCCGCCCGTGCGCGACGACCGAGCCGCCGACCACTATGTTTTTCCCCGTCCGGGCGGCGTGTGAGGCGAATATCAGGGCGATCTCCGTCGCCAGCACGAACATGGTAAGATCAAGACCGAGGTTCATGAGCCCGTAGACCGAGCTCCCGAGAAGCTCCCCGGTATCCGTCCCGACAGTCAGCGCGACCGTCGCGAAGGCCGCGGCGTAGGGCATAACCGCGAAAAAGACGCAGAGAATCGCGTGCGGAAGCGCCTTTTTCATGAGCATGACAAACACCGTCCCGCTGAAGACCGCGGTTATCGACAGACACACGAGCCCCACCGTATAACTCTCGGTTATGAGTATCAGCACAAAAGAAAGGACGTACGCGGTCAGTGATACCGCCGAAACTATCAGACCGTCAAATCCCGTCCCGAAAAGGAAAACCAGATAAATGACGGTCCCGTATCCGACGAAGACGGCAGCCGTCCCGACGACCGATACGACGACGTCCGTCGCCTCGTAAATCAGATCGTTTCCGGCGTATTGACCGACGTATCTCAGCACGGTGCACAGGAGCTGCGGGGCGAGCGAGAAGACGAGCAGAAATATAAGGGCTTTTTTAAGAAACGAGGTCCTTGCGGTATAATTCACACTTTTCATCCTTCCCGTCCGCAGTTTGCGGTTTATCGGGGAAAATTATACCATAATCACGCAGCTATTTCAACGGCAGAGACGTTTTTTGTCAGGCGAACCGTTGAAATATACGCCGTTTTAGTGTATAATACCGATGATACAGTACGTTAAAAGGAGAGTCATGTCATGAACACAATCCCCACGACAGACGGATATTTCGGAAAAGAGGTCCCGAAACTCGGCTTCGGTCTCATGAGACTGCCGAACACGCTCGGAATCATCGACGTCGAGCAGGTAAAGACGATGGTCGACATGTTCCTCGAGGCGGGATTTACCTACTTTGACACCGCCTTTGTGTATAACGGCTCCGAGGCGGCGATCAAAAAGGCCCTCGTTGACCGATATCCGAGAGAATCCTACACTCTCGCCGACAAGCTCAACGCGATGGTCGCTCTGACCGAAAAAGCGGCGAAGCAGCAGTTTTACACGAGTCTCGAGCGTACCGGCGCGGGGTATTTCGACTATTATCTGCTCCACGCGTTCATGGACAACAACTACGAAAAATACGATAAGTTCGATCTGTGGAACTACGCCGCGGATCTGAAGGCAAAGGGGCTGATAAAGCATCTCGGTTTTTCGTTCCACGCGGGACCCGACCTCCTCGAGAAGCTCCTGACAGAGCATCCCGAGGTCGATTTCGTCCAGCTGCAGATAAACTACGCCGACTGGGAGAACAGATCGGTCGCTTCCCGCGAAAACTATGAGGTCGCGCGCCGTCACGGAAAATCCATAACGGTCATGGAGCCGGTCAAGGGAGGAAAACTCGCCGACCCGCCGAAGGAAGTCAAAAAGCTGTTCGGTTCATATAATCCCGACGCTTCGTTCGCCTCCTGGGCGATACGCTTCGTCGCCTCGCTCGACGGAATCATCACGGTTCTGTCGGGTATGTCGAACGTCGCGCAGATGAAGGACAACATTTCCTTCATGAAGGATTTCGTCCCGCTTAACGCAGAGGAGCGCGCGCTCGTCCGCCGGGCCTCGGAGATCATGTGCGGCTCCGCCGCGATACCCTGCACCGGCTGCCGCTACTGCGTCGACGGATGTCCCATGGGGATAAAGATACCCGAAATTTTCGCCGCCATGAACGCGCAGCTCGCTGACGGGCAGATCGAACGCGCCCGAAGGGAATACGCGGCGGCGACGGGCGGAAGCTCCGCCTCCGACTGCATCGAATGCCGTCAGTGCGAGGACGCGTGTCCCCAGCGGCTTCCCATCACGGACAATCTCAAAAAAGCCGCTGAAATGTTCGGCAGGTAACGACTGCCCGATTTTATCGAATCACTGTATTCAACCCGGAGGGTTTTTATGAAAAAGACATTATCGCTTGTTATAGCCGTTATTATCTGCCTCTCTGCCGTGTCGTGCCTGCCGGAGACCGGACCCGGGAAGATCACGGACGACATGACGTCCGGTGTCCCTGAAACGTCGGTTTCCCCGGAACCGCCGGACACGGCGCCTCCCGCCGCAACAACGTCCGACGCTGCGTCGTCGGCCGAGCCGGAGACGGAAGAAAGCGGCACGGAATTGCCGACGACTGATTTTCCGACCTCAGAACCGGTCTCCGAAGAAAGCTCCGCGCCGGTCCCGTCGATCGAAATCACGTCCGCCCCGGAAAAAATCAGGGTCGGGGAAAAGCTTCGGCTCGCGGCGACGGTGCTCCCGGAGGGCAGCACGGAAACCGGCGTAAAATGGTCCGTTTCATCGGGAAGCAAATACGCGTCGGTCACGCAGGACGGTCTCGTTACCGGTAAGGCGGCGGGCGTTTCCGTGATCCGCGCCGAGGCGACCGACGGCTCGGGAATTTACGCCGAGATCACCCTGAGAGTGGCGAACGCCGAGGAGATCACCCTTTCCGCGCCGTCGAAAACGCTCTCCGTCGGAGGAACGATGCAGATTTCTTACAAGTTTGACAAAGGAACGCCCGAAAGCGACGTTATATGGTCGGTCGAAGAGGGCGGAGATTTCGCCGGCGTTTCGGAAAGCGGACTTCTGACCGGGCTTTCGCAGGGGACGGCGGTCATCAAAGCGACCGCCGCCGGAGATCCCGGCGTCTTCGGGACTCTCGCGATAGACGTCGTGTTCGTGAAAGCGACGGGCGTGAAGATCTCGGCAAAATCAAAAACGGTCGAGGCGGGCAAGACCCTTTCGCTGAGCGCGGAGGTCAGCCCCTCCGACGCCTCGGCAAAGACCGTCGCGTGGTCGGTCTCGTCCGGTTCCGAATACGTCTCGGTGAGCGATTCGGGAACGATCACGGGAAAAAAAGCCGGAACGGCGACGGTCAGGGCGACCGCGACCGACGGCTCGGGGATTTTCGGGGTGTTCGCCGTAACGGTTACCGGGGGCAAAAGCCCGTCCCTGCCCCCGCTGCGGCTCGTCAAAATACACCGCGAAGTGTATCTCAGCTCGGGATACGACCCGAACGACGCGGCGCGGCTCGTCGTAAGTCTTCAGGGGCTTCTCAACTCCCGCGCCCCGGAAACGAACACGTTTTATTATCTTCTTCACGACGATTCGGACACTTACTGGCTGAATTATCTGAAGCGGTCGGGGAAAATGCTCAGCGGAGCTTCCGAGACCGAGATAAAAACATTCGGCGAGTTCTGGCAGCTTATAAAATCCGAGGCCGCCGGATACGGGCTCGTTCTCTGGGACACGGAGGTGCCGTCAACGGCTAACGTCGCGGCCACGATCTGCTCGGTCGAACACTTCCTGCCCGTGAAATACGATCCTGCGGCGGGGACGCTTTACAGTTTCCTCGTCTCGGAGGGGATAGAAGTCAGAGAAAATCTCGTCGGGAGGTTCACCGGCGCCGGCAGAGGCAAAAAAATAGACGGGACCGGGCTCTCTTCGACAGCCTCGACAAAGTGCGACGCTTACGTCTGGGCGCTCGACAGATACATGGACTGCTGTTCCGACAGGATGATCGCCTACGTGCTTGACGGCGCGTCGACTATCCCGTCGAACAAAATATACAAAACTTACGGAAATCCCGGTCCCGAGATGAACCAGATACTCAATCACGATTATCTGATCATGAACCGCTGTTTCTTCTTCGACCTTTCGGTCGTCGGGGACGAACGGCCGTGCGACGACCCTAACCAGCCGACGGGGACAGATCTCGCAACGGCGAAAAGGATCCTTAAGAGAATATACGAGCGCTCCGGCGGGGAGATCGTTCAGTGTCTCGGATTCCCGATGTGGTGGATGAAATACACGGTCTTCCACAAACTCGGAAAGACGGGCGAGGTCGCCCTTGAATGGAAGTTCGCCGAGCTCATAACGACCTACAACTGCGCGATGGAGGCCGACGCCGCCCATCCCTGCTATATGACGAACGGCTCGGTCTATACTCAGTACAAGCTCTCGAAAAAGGTATTCAAAAACAATCATACGCCTCAGCAGCCCGGAAAGCTGTTCGACCCCGGAACGAAGTATTTCACGGTCTATATGGGCGACTACGACTCCTCCGCGTGGCTCAAAGCCCATATCCCCGAGGTGTGGGATGATCCGGCGCGCGGCACCGTGCCGATCATGTGGGGCTTCAACCCCAATCTCGCGGACCGGATCCCGATGGTGTTCGACTATATTTACGAGACCATGACGGACAAGGACTATATCGTCACGGGCGACTCCGGCGCGGGATACGCGAACCCGTCGGCGCTCGTGCGCAGCGACCTGCGCGAAGGCAGGGCCAGCGGCGCCGCCGCCTGGGTGAGATACAACAAGCCGTATATGAAGCTCTTTGACATCGATATCTGCGGCTTCCTCCTCAACAGCGGCATACAGATAACCGCCGCCGTCCGGAATATGTACAACGAAATGTTCCCGACCGGCTCGTTTTCCCACAACGAGGGACTGACGATATACGGCGGAACGCCCTACGTCCCGCTGTCGATGGACATCTACACCCCTCCGCTCGGCAACACGAGTTTTGAGGACATGTACAATACGTTCACAAACACGGGAAACAACTTCTGCGCATATCGCGCGATACTCTGGACCGCCGGAGATATCACCTCGAAAATGCAGGAATACGTCGCGTACCTCAACGCAAAAAACGACGGATTCAGATATGAATACGTCGATCCCTATACGCTGTTCGACCTCGTCATCCAGTCGGGACAGGGGATCAAGGCGGGCTGACTCACAGAACAAAAGGAATGCCCGGACTGAATATCCGACAGAAAACCCGGGAAGGTACAAAACCGTACCTTCCCGGGTTTTATGTATCGCTTAAACGGACTGCTCGTACACTGCTGCCCTTGTCCTCAAAAAGTGTACCAGCTTCTGTCGTCCCAGGCAGAATAGAATCTTCCGATACCGGCCGTTATATACCATATTCCTTCGGGCGTGTCAGCCTTGCGCGCCGCAACGCGGTACATATAACAGCCGTCGGTAGATAGCGAATTAACGTCAATGTCATCTATAACGATGTGATTGTCATCCGTAATCTTTGATTCATAGATCGGAACCATTTCACCATACTTCATGTGAAACACGACAACTTTGTAACAGACAAACGGATCAGCCACATCCTGTTCGAGTTCCCAAAACACCTCTGCGGATGAAAAATCATCATTCCATTCAATTTTTGTGCCTTTGAAGTGCGCATCATAGTTCGGGCGGTTAAGAGCTTCGTAAAACAACTCCTGGGTGCGTACTTCTACCATAACGGCGCGGTGCAAATCTGAAACCCATGAATCAACAAACGACTCGTCGTGGCTTAGCTCAAGCGCTATCTGTGCCCCGGCCGGGGACATGTTTTTTTCGTCGAAGGAGGCTAGAATCTCATCTAATTCCTCGCTGGAGAACACTCTTGAATCGTTATAAGAATGAAGCCATGTATCATCACAGAAATACTGCATCGA
>JAEEGL010320656.1_pt1 | contig 10850 bp, 6 predicted proteins | sample 9134231 | NCBI WGS metagenome assembly JAEEGL01 (sample SAMN16246548, study PRJNA631951) | gut metagenome | biome: gut microbiome; feature: rumen; material: fiber-attached | host: Bos | place: Iran: Karaj | collected 2018-10
GGCGCCACTGCCTGCCTTTCTCTCCTCTCGCGACCTCATGAACGATGGGTGTTGCACGCCTGCAGGCCCGCTCCGCGACCCTTCAGTCGTGCAACCGGATCCCTGGGGCGCAGGATCCCTTCTGCATGAGGGATCGCGTGTATCTGCTGCGCCGATGGGGGATCTGTGTGGTTGTCTCGCGGGCTTTTTGGGTAATCGAGGGGACAGATCGCGGCATCGGTTGCAATTCGATTTCCCTTAAAAAGGGATGCCCCTCAGGGGACCAGCCCTTCGACCGAGCGCAGCGAGGGAGAGGTGATTCTCCCCAGTGGGGACGGCTTGAGTTATCCTACCACATATATCTGCCACGTCGATGCCCATACAACTCCCTCCAATAGGGATGCCCCTCCGGGGCCCAGCCCTTCGCCCAAGCGCAGCGAGGGCGAATCTGGGCCCTCTCGCGATGGTGGATCCACAAGCCCCCAACTGCTCACCCACTCCCTCGGGTCCAGGGGGCGACATCCGATGCTGCTACCACCTACCCACGCCAAGAGCCCCCTGGGCGGCCGGGATGGGGTTGAGGGTGCAGGGAGAAAGGGGAAACCCGCGTCGCAAGCGGGGTTCCCCTATCTCCCTGCAAAAAAGGATCTTACAGCTACAAGTGATGCCCCGAGCAGCCCGCCACCCCACAACCACCTCACGCTCAAAATGCCTCTAACAGGCCATCACCCCACAACCACCTCACGCTCAAAATGCCTCTAACAGGCCATCACCCTACAACCACCTCACGCTCAAAATGCCTCTAACAGACCAGTACCTCAAAAACACCTCACGCTCAAAATACCTCTAACAGGCCACCAACCTACAACTACCTCACGCTCACCCCACAACCACCTCACGCTCAAAATACCTCTAACAGGCCACTAACCCACAACCACCTCACAACCACCTCACAACTACCCCAAAAAATCCTTCACACCCCATCAAACACCACGATCATCTACATCCTCCATGTAGATCCACCACCACCTCGTATCAGATCTGCTGCATCCCCAGATGCCCTTCCACCACTTCTCGCATGCCTTTTATCCTCCTCCCAGATGCCTCCGCACCCCATCGATCCACCCCATCGATCCTCATTACAGGATGCCTCCATACCCCATGGAGGATGCCTCCAATCTACATCCTCCATGGGTCCATACCCCACCGTAAGGTGCCTTTACTCTGCATCCTCCTCAAGTTGTAGAGACCTGGGTGAGGGGATCACACCACTTGCGATGAGCTCTCCCAACTGGGCATCCCATGCAGCCATCTGGCGCTCGTTCATGCGTTTGAAGAGCTCGCGCAGGAAGGGGATCCTCTGGTTCATGGGGAGATGCTTTAAATGCGAGATCACCTCGATCTGCAGGCGATCTGCGGAATCACCTGATTCGCCTTCTTTTCCCTCTGCCTCAGGAACCCCATTGTTCTGCTCTGTGCTGCGGTTCAGGACCCATGCGCGATGGAAGAGATCCTGCTCTTTTTGGTCGAAGATCTGCTCTACGCCCCGGTTCTGTACCCTCACCTCGTATATGGCCAGGGCTTCGGTGTTGTCTACGGACTCGGGTAAGGGGTGACCTTCAAGATTCCAGGCGATCAGGCTGCCGATGGCGGCGAGGTAGATCAGAAGCCCAGCACCACCCAATACGGGTGAGAGCCTGTGGCGTGACGGATGCCCGTCTTCGGGTGGAAAGACTACGCAGAAGAGCATGCCCGCAAGCAAGCCGCCAAAATGGGCACCATGCGCGACACCCCCCATCAACAGGCCGAACACCGTCGTGTAAAGGGTCCAGCGAAGCATCACGTTCCGGATCAGGATCCCCCTCGCATCACCGTCGAGATGTCCACGAAGCAGGGCCATGCCGATGAGGCCAAAGATGGCGCCCGAGGATCCGACCGTTGGCGTTAAGGGATGCGATGCGAAGATCAATGAAGGTGCAAGGATGCCCAGAGCCCCGCACAAGACCCAGCAGAGCGCAAAGCGACCCGTCCCGAACCGCATCTCGACCAATGGGCCCACCTGGATCAGGGCAAAGGCGTTGAAGAGCAGATGCATGATCCCACCGTGAAGCAACCCGTAGGTGACCATTCGCCAGGGCTGCACCAGGTTCAAGGCCCCAATCGAGGCACCGAGATCGTAGAACTCCGTCCAGTCTTTCGTAGGGCTGATCAGGTTTCCCTCACCCACAAAGAGCTGCACCAGATACCCGAGCATCATGGAGCTTAACGCGATCACCGTCCCTAAGGTGGCACTCGGCTGACGGAGTCCGATCACCTGCAGGAAGCGGTTGACACTCTCGGGGATCCATTGTTTTCGGCCGCAACGGGGGCATTCCCTCTGCCCGGGCTTCAGGTGGAATCCACAGGCGCAAAGGGTGCGCATCTGGGGCTTTTCGGGTTTCTTACCCTCGCATCTCGCCCTCGCTTTCCATTCGGCCTGGGTCGGCGGATGACCTAAAAGGCGGTAGATGGTGGTCCAAAATTTAAACTTCCGGGATTCGGGATCTTCCATTTATGCCCTCGACAAGGGTTCAAACGACCTGGAACAGGACGATCGCAGACCTGCGCCAGGTCCATGCGCTCACGGGCGGAGCGCTCTGTATCAACAGCGCGCAAAGTGTGACAAGGCGCCGTGCCAATTTCTACACAGATTTCGTTGCCTCCAGAAGGCGCCGATCGCATATTCCGAAACACTGCCATTGGAGGTGACCATGGAAGTCCGCGACCGAGTCCCCAATGGGACCGAACCCCCAACCGAACGCCAGGCCGTAGCCTATGGCCGCATCTTTTTACCCCCAAATGTGCTCGACGCCTTAAGCAAAGACGAAGCGCTCAAGGGTGAGCTGCTCGCCTCCTCGAGGATCGCAGGCCTCTTTGCCGCAAAGCGCGCCGGTGACTTTGTGCCTCACGCCTTAAGCGCCCATCTCACGCAATGCGACATCGATCTGCAACTCTCCGAGGCTTCGAGCGAGATCCGCATCAACGTCACCCTCAAAGCCTTCGATCGCATCGGCATCGAGATCCACGCGATGACCGCTGTCTCCGCCGCCTGCCTCGCCGCTTACGATCTTTTATGCAGCCTCGATCCCGGGGTGCGCATCGAGGTCATCGAGCTCATCGAACGCCAGGGCGGACCTGAAGGCCTGTACCGCCGACCCCTGCGCGTGCAGCGATTAACCCCCACCACGAGACCGCCCGCAGAGGTCGCCTTTACACCGATCACCCTCGCGCCCCTCACCCTGCCGCCCGCCACCATCAGCGAAGACGAGGAGGACGTCGATTTCGGATCCCTCGACTGCTCGCGATCGGTGATGAACGGCGAAGAGCGCATCACGTTAACCGACGACAGCGAAGGGCCCCACCGCGCCCAGAGATCCAAAGGCCGGCGCCGCTGCACCGAATCCGCCAAGCGGCTGATCAGCAAGGTGACCGACATCGCTCACGACGACGCGCGCCTTCTGGAGCTGCTCCGCGTCAACCCCGTCAACAGCGCCTTCATGCTGCGCGCCGTTCAGCAGGGATCCGACGAACACGCCCATTGGTATACGGTCTCGCCCGCGCATTCCGCCATCCGCAGCGCCCTCTTCATCAACGACGAGCTCGGCGCCCCCATGGTGATGACCACCGGCGATGCGGTCGAGGTGGAAGCGCTGTTTGCGGCCCTCTACAAATCCCTCCCCACCGCCTTCGACGTGCAGATTCCCCGCCACCACCAGTTCTCGATCGAAGGTTGCTACGAACTCCACAACATCGTCCCGATGTTCCGCATGGGCATGGCGCTCTCGTCCTGCGATCTTTCGGGCGACGTGGAAGGTGTGGAGCGCCTGGGTCACAAAGACACCGGCGAGATGATGCATCTGATGCAAAACTCAGCGTTCTTCGACCCCAGCATGATCGATCAGGGCCTCTATTGCGGCGTGCGCGTAGGCGGCGAACTCATTTGCACCGCAGGTGTGAGCGCCATCTGCGACGATTACGATGTAGCCGCCCTCGGTCGCGTGGTCACCCATCCCGACTACGACGCCCGGGAATACGCGGGCCGAAGCCTCCGATGGCTGCTCCGCGAGGTGCAAAAGCGCGTGGGCCGCATCGCGTTAAACATCGAGGCCGAGCATCAGGAAGCGATCGCGTTCTACCGCAGCTTCGGGTTCGAAAAGCGCTTTGAATTCATCACCGCCCGCGCCACACTCCGGGGATCGCCGTTAAACGGACATATCGAGTAACCCCATCCTCCCGCCTGCAACCTCCCAAATGGCCTGAAGGCCTTGCGCCTCATATGCCCGGCTTGTGAGATGTTTTTTTATCAGAATCGTTTGCAACGAACTCCTCTTTTGGGTAATAAATAGGGTCTTTTTTGCATATGATGGAGTTTACGAAATGCAAAACAAGTCCTGGCTTCTGCTTTTAGCGCTCAGCGCACTGACCTTTGCCTGCGACGATGACGATGCCCCTGAAAGCGACGACGATGCCGCAGTCACCGCAGACAGCACCACCGATGCTTCTTCCAATGCGGATGCTTCTTCCAATGCGGATGCTTCAAACAACGATGCTTCAAATGCAGATGCTGCAAACGATGATGCTGCAAACAACGATGCTGCAAACAACGATGCTGAAGCAGACGCCGGCGACGCCGGTGGCGGTCAGTTAAACGAAGCCTGTGAAGAAACCTCCTGTATCGATGCGCTCACCTGTATCTCGGGCGTCTGTAAACGCTGGGTAAACGACGATTGCAGCGAACAAAATCCCTGCTCTGACGGGCTCGAATGCGTTGATGGCAAATGTCACTTTGAATGCGCGGAAGGGCTCTGCCAAAAGGATTCCGCCTATAACGCTCATTGCGCCTCGGCCGCTGGCAAAGACTGCTCGCAGGATCCCGGGATTTGCGGATACGGCACAGAATGCGCCGAAGGCACCTGCAAGCGAAAGCTCGGAACGAGTTGCAGCGACAGCTCCGAATGCGCTCAGGGCAGCTGCCAGAAATCTCTCTCCCAGAATGCCGATGACCTCTACTGCCTCCTCGCTCCCGGCGAAACAACCTCGGATAACGGAGAGTTCTGCGTCGTCGCATATCACACTTACATCGAAGACGCCTCGAAACATTGCGCTTATCCCGCAGGCAGCGATTGCTCGCAAAATCCCAATCTCTGCGGTGACCATGGCAAATGCGTCAGCGGTCTCTGCAAGCGCGCGCTCCAGGAAAGCTGTACGGAAAGCTCAGAATGCGCCGAAGGCTCCTGCCAGAAGCGGGATGGCGACGAACACAGCGCCTGCCTCCTCAATCCCGGAGATGCCACCGACAACCTTTCCGACTGTCTCATCCCGTCCCTCTACGAAGCGAGCGACGGCTCTCATCACTGCGTCCATCCTTACGGCAGCGACTGCTCACAGGATGCCCATCTTTGCGCAGGTGAATGCGTCAGCGGTCTCTGCAAGCGCGCGCTCGGTGAAAACTGTAAAGAGAGCACCGAATGCGCCAAAGGCTCCTGCTCTAAAGACGAAGGCGAGAGCGAAGGTCGCTGCCTGTTCAACCCCGGCGATGAAGTGGGGCCCACAGGGGAAGACGCTTACAATGCATGCGCCAACGATAATTTCTATTCTGACAACGGAACTTATCGATGCGCCTACCCCTACGGCAGTGATTGCTCACAGGATTCCAGGATTTGCGGACTCAAGGGCGAATGCGTAGAAGGCATCTGCAAAAAAGCACTCCAGGAAACTTGCAGTGACAGTTCAGAATGCGGAAAGGGCAGCTGTCAAAAAGATGGAGACGTCGGTGTTTGCCTGCTCAATGCCGGCGAAGAGACGGACTCCAAACACGCCTGCTTAAGCGACGATGACTACCGCGAACAGGGCATCCAAAAATGCGCCTACAGTTTTGGTGGAGATTGTTCAAAGAATTCCAATATTTGCGGAGAAAAGAGTCAATGTACGGAAGGCGTCTGCAAGCGAAAGCTCGGTGAAAGATGCAACGCCAGCTCAGAATGCGCCGAAGGCCTCTGTGATGATGGAGTCTGTCACCTCCGCCCGGGCGAAAAAACGCTTTACGCCCGCGATTGCACAACCGACGCGACCTACGACGACAACGGCGAAGTCCGGTGCGCCTATCCCGCAGGCAGCGATTGCTCGCAAAATGCCAACATCTGCGCAGGCGCATGTGTCGACGGCATCTGCAAGCAAGCGCTCGGGCAGATCTGCTACTAAGGCCCCGCTTCCCCACCCGCCTGCCGCACTCATCCACCCCATCCTCAACAGTTTTCTATATCTGTTTTCTTCGGATCTCCTTATATAGGCGGGTCGTTTTTTGCACCTGATGGAGTTTAAAAATGCAACGCAAATCCTGGATTCTGTTTTTAGCGCTCGGCTTGATGACCTTTGCCTGATGACGATAACGGCGATGCCGCAATCACCGCAGACAGCAGCACCGACGCCTCAAACGCCGATGCTTCAAACAACGACGCCTCAAACGCCGATGCTTCAAACAACGATGCTTCAAACAACGACGCCTCAAACAACGACGGCGGAAGCCTCGAAGCGCACAGCACAACGTTGTCCGCGAAAAACAAGATCGACTTTTTGTTTGTGATCGATAACTCGGCTTCGATGTGCGAGGAGCAGGCGAATCTCGCGCAAGACTTCACGGCACTCTCAAAGTTCCTCTTCGATGATCTCGGGGCTTCTGCGGATTACCGAATCGCGGTGACCAGCACCGATATGAAGCCTTTCAATGGTGAAATGGGCGCGTTTTTAAAGTAGCCGGCGGAATACAAGCCGTCCCTCAGCTGCATCGATCCCGTGACGAATCAGCCATTGCCGCCGGACACGGAAGACTGCTTTGCCGCCGATTTTAAGCTGGATCAGGTGCTTCAGTCTTCGGGGGATGAGAAAAACATCGCATCGAAGGAAGATTTGGAAAAGAAATTCCGCTGTTTGGCGACCCTCGGAACCCAGGGCGACAGCATTGAAAAGGGGCTTGAGGCGATGCGCGTCAGCCTTTCCTGCGCCCCCAGGGATTGTTTGGTGGCCTGCATGAACAGCGGAAGCGACGAACAACGATGTCGCAGCCAATGCTATGCGCCGAACTCCGCGCTCTTTGAGCCCTGCTGCAACGATGACGGCACTTACAAACAGGATTGTCAAATCTCCGAAGGCCAGAAAGAGCCCGTGTTCCTGCGTCCGGACGCCCTGCTGGCTGTCATCTTTCTGAGCGACGAGGACGACTGCTCGGATCCGGATTCAAACCCGCGGGCATCAAAGCTCGCCATCTGCAAATACGGAACCGCCGACAACAACGGCGACGGCTTGCCCGACGGCTTTGCCGACCACAGCCTTTGCGGCCCGGATTCCCCCGCAGATTGTTTCAAAAAGGAATGCGACGGGTTAACGGCGGACGAATGCTACAGCAAGCGCTGCAGGATCGAGCGTGGAAGCAACGCAAACTGCGAATGGCATCGCGATGATCTGACGCCGGTGCGCGATTACTATGAATTCCTCACCGGTCTGAAGGGACAGCCCATCGGGCAGCTGATGGTGGCCACCCTCGTCGGCCAGCGCGCGTATGTTTCGGGGAAGGTCATCACTTATCAGGAAGGCCCGGTGAAAAATGAATGCCTGGCTGAAGATGCTGTGCATTCGCTCACAAGTGAAGCCTGCTGCCCGGATGGCCAATGCTTTGGCCCCACGGCGCCTTCCTGCTCTTCGGAGGGGAACGGAGAGGCGTTTGCGGGCAAGCGCTACCTTGAGCTGTCCGATCTCTTTGAAAAAAACGGCGTCGGCTGCCCCACCGGTTCCGAGGGCAATCCGGACGCATGCGTGACGATTTGCCAGGATGACTTTAAAAAGCCCTTCGAGGAGATTCGCAAAGGCATCACCCAGGTGATGGGGACCTATTGCCTCGACAGGATGCCCGCCTGCCAGGTGGCCGCATCGCGCGATGAAGCCGGAAATGATCTGCCCGCCCGCGCCTGCGAGACCGCAGAAGAAAAGGCAGACGTGAAGAATTACCAGATTCAGGTACGGAAGGCCTGCCCGCGTTCGGTGCAGGAGGGAGGCCAATGCCAGGAGATCATGGCGCCGCGCGTCCTCTGCCCGGGCGAGAACTGCGAACCCTTAAAAGATGCCGAAGGCAACGTCATCGGGAAGGAATGGGAATTGGTGACGGGCGCCGAAGCCGCAGCCTGTAAGGGCAACGCGCTGATCCGCCTGCTCGGAACTTCCGAGGCCGGATCCGAAATCACCGTCGAATTCCAGGCCGCTTCGGAAAATCAGTGAGGCGATGCCATCCAGGACCCCCACCGCTGAACAGGGCTGACAGCTTTTGCAGGAAGCGCCCGGCCCAAGCAGCATCGCCCGCCAAAAAGCGCCCCCCTTTATTTCCCTGATCGCACCAGCCTGAAGCCCATGTTGCTCAGTTGATCGAGATAGCCGTTATAAGAACGGTCGTACGCCGTGTAGTAAAAGTCGGGATTGCTGTCCCAGGCGGCGCCTCTGATGACGCGATCGCTCTTTAAATCGCCCATGTAAGGTTTTCCGTCCGCAGGTTGCCTGCCGTAGCCTTCGAGATAGCTGTCCAGCACCCATTCGGCGACGTTGCCGCCCATGTCGCAGAGGCCTTCGGGGGTTCGGTCGGCTTTGAACTGGCAGACGGGCGCGGTCCTGCCGCGGGGATGTCCGTAGTTGATGCGGCTGGGATCGGGCAGCGAATCCCCCCAGGGGAAGCGACGGCCGCCGGAAGATCTTGCGGCGTATTCCCATTCCGATTCCGAAGGCAAACGGGCGCCCACCCATTCGGCAAAGACCATCGCCTGATTCCAGTGGACGCAGTTGACGGGGTGATTCTCATAGGCGCCGGGTGTGGGCATGTAATTGCATTCCGGATCCTGAGACGTCAGTTTGGGCGCGCTGCAGATGCCCGCATCGACGCAGAGGCGGTATTGCGCGACGGTCACTTCGGTGCGGCTGATCTCAAAACCGGGGACGCGGACGGCATGCATGGGGCGCGCATCTTTCTCGCCGTCGTTCGAACCCATCTGGAAGGTGCCGCCATTGATCTTTACATAATCGATGACCGGCTTTTGGCCCCCCGAAGAGGGGGAAGGCGTCGAATCCGCAGGCGGCAAAGCGTTCGCCTCGCTCTCCTGGCCGTAACTCAGGAGCGCATCCTTGTGATGGATCAGCTCGGGCTCCTGGGATCGGACGTTCCATTCCTTGAGCGAACGGATCACATATTGGTGCGCTTCCTCGAGGGTCACCTGGCCATCTTTTTTCCCCGAAAGCTCGCCGTCGGCCCAGCCGCGAAGGGCGCCCACGAGGGCGTAAGTGAAGGCGCCATGTTTGACGGGCTCCAAAACCCCAGAACGCTGTCCGAATTTGGCCGCCATCCAAAGGACGTTGCGGGATGCGGGTTGAACCGCGAGCGCGACGGGGGCTGCAAAGCGATCTCCGGTCTCTTCGGCGCAGGCATCGATCACAAAGATGGATTGTTTTGCGGAGGCGCGATCGGCGATCGCCTGCAGGTTTGAGAGCGCGATCATCCTGGGCGTCTGAAAGCGCGCATCCTTGGGCGTGTCGGCGGGCAAAAGCTGCTGATCGCGGGTCTTCGGATGCGCCGCGCCGTGACCCGCAAAGTAAAACCAGAGCGTGTCGGAGGCCTCGGAAGCCGCTTTTTCAAAGGCCGCCTCGATCTCTTCCTTGGTCGATTTGCCCGGCAAACGATGGATCTGCTTTGCGGGCACGCCGCGCGTATAAACCAGGAACTGCTCGAAGCTGTCGGCGTCGCGCGAAGCGTAAGGCACATGGAAGGTCTCGCCCAAAAACGGATAATCCTCAACCCCGATGACCACGGCCGCATCCGAAGGCGCCTTCTGCCCGGTGCGAAGCGGCGAATCGATGGAAGGCAGCGGTTTTGCAAAAGCGAAAAACGGAACGAAGAGCAACCCCAAAAGCAGATTTTTCATGGCGTTTTCTCCTTCACGCAAAACAAGGATCTGAAGTTTAAGGAAAAGCAGAGCAAAGGGTCAATGCGCATGCCTCAACACCGCCTGAAACGGCGTCGCTTCCATTGACTCGCGCGGACGCTTTTTGAGAGAATGAGGCGTTTAAAAAGGAGGCTTTCGATGCATCAGCTCATTAAAACCGCGCTCTTCACCCTGTTGGCCTGCTTCACCACAAGCGCCTGCAACATCGTCCTCGAAAAAAGCGGCGAAAAAGGCCCCTGCAAAGACTGCTACCGCTGCTCGCCGAAATGCTGGAAAGACGGAGATTGCGGCGAAGGTCGGTTCTGCAATGACTCCGGCGAATGCGAAACGGAAGACTCCGAATGCTGGCACGACGAGGATTGCGGCGAAAATCAGTTCTGCAACGATTCCGGCGAATGCGAAACGCTAGGTACCGAATGCCGCACCGATAAAGATTGCGGTGGATACCATCAACTCCCCTACCCTCAATGCGGTTTGGTAGACGACTTCTGCTATCACGGCCGCTGCGAACAGATCATCTATTTTGGCTGCTCCTTCGAATGCTGGAAAGATGAGGATTGCGGCGAAGGTCGGTTCTGCAACGACTCCGGCAAATGCGAAACTAAAGACTCCGAATGCCACACCAACGAAGATTGCGGCGGTTACTACCAACTGCCCTACCCTCAATGCGGCACCGTAGCCAACATCTGCAACCTCGGCCGCTGTGAACAGTTCATCGAGGAAGGCTGCACATTCGAATGCTGGAGCAACGATGATTGCGGCGAAGGTCGGTTCTGCAATGACTCCGGCGAATGCGAAACTAAAGACTCCGAATGCCGCACCAACGAAGATTGCGGCGGTTACTACCAACTGCCCTAC
>JAEEGL011289259.1_pt1 | contig 10850 bp, 8 predicted proteins | sample 9134231 | NCBI WGS metagenome assembly JAEEGL01 (sample SAMN16246548, study PRJNA631951) | gut metagenome | biome: gut microbiome; feature: rumen; material: fiber-attached | host: Bos | place: Iran: Karaj | collected 2018-10
GTATTCTTGCAGCAGCTATGTCTACAGCAGACTCACAGCTTCTTTCAGCATCTTCTGCTATCGGACAGGATATTTACAAGGGACTTATTAAAAAGAATGCAAGCGACAAGCAGGTTCTTCTTATCAGCCGTATCTGTGTATTTATTATCGCTATCGTAGGTCTTCTTCTTGCTCTTAATCCAAACAGCTCTATCTTCGGACTCGTATCTTACGCTTGGGCAGGTTTTGGTGGAACATTCGGACCTCTTATCATCCTCGCTCTTTACTGGAAAAAGACAACAGCTCCTGGAGCAGTTGCCGGTCTTCTTACAGGTGGTATTACTGTAGTTGCATGGCACAACCTCCACGGCGGCTTATTTGATGTATATGAGATTCTTCCAGCATTTATCATTTGTCTCGTAGTAACAATCATCGTTTCTCTGGCAACAAAACCAGATGAAGATGTTCTCAAGACTTTTGATGAATATAAGAAATTGGCTGACTAATTTCTAAATAATAAAGCCACACGGATTCAAAATGACTTATGTTGTTTGCCTTCCGTGTGGCTTTTTTTATATATTTAATAAACTTCTATCCCTGCTTTGTTTATGCAGTTCAAATAAATCATCCCATTTTAATTCAGAATAAGAAGGTTTTGATTCGAGCATCTGAACCTCGCATAATTTCTGAACAAACATAAAAGCAGCCCCCTTGGCAATTCCAAAAGCATCATCATCCATTATAACAAGTTCAGATCCACATAATTTTATAATAGATGAAAACTGAGGAACACTTTGTTCAACTACATTCTTCATCAGATCATGACGGAAACGTGGCTGTCCATGAATATAAACTGTTTCAGGCTCAAGCAGAGGAACCATCATTGTAAGGGTTCCAAAAAGATCTTTTACCCATTCAGCATATGAATCATCAACAGAATCTACAGTTTTAAGCACTGCTTCGGGAAGACCAGTCTGCCCTTTCTGATAAGTGGTCCAGGAACGGGAAATATATTCGCCAACTCCGTAATTTCTTCCGTTAATTACCCGACCATTCATTGTAATAGAAAGTCCAACACCTATACCTTTATCATAACTTTCCGGATAAGACAGATAAGGATTTCCTGCATAGTTTCGTGCAAGTACACATAAGAAATCTTTTTTATCAGAAGCTTTATTCAAAGCAAGCTGAAGCCAGGAACAACAGCGGGCATCATTTTCCATAAAAAGCGGAATACCATAGCGGTTTCCAAAAACTTCTGCGTAATTAAAATCTGTAAGTCTGAATGGAGCGGAATGCTTTATTATTCCGTTATCAATATCAATAATTCCAGGAAGCCCGATACTGATTCCAAGAGGACGAAGCGGATTGCTGTTTATATCATCAGCAATACTTTTGATTATGGAATCAACCATAAAGATAAAAAGCTCTTCAGGTTTGTCCAGCAAATCTTTATTTACAGGAGTTGCACCATCAGCTTCAAAGACGGTAGTTCCATCAAAAGAAATTGCAGCAACATGATATGAATCAAGCTGTATTTCAATTCCAATTACACAACCAAAATTCTGATTAACAGAAAGAAAAACAGGTTTACGTCCACCCTTTTCTGTGGGAACGCCTCTCTCCCCTTCACTTATTAAACCAGACTCAACCAGCGTACCAATTATATTCGAAACTGTTGAACGATATAAATCAAGTTTACGTGCAATATCAATTCTACTGAAATTAGGATTTTTCCATACAGTTTCAAAAACTCTGGAAAGATTTGCATTACGCTGGTAGTCATTATTAACGTGCATAGTTTTATTCTAACCTTTTACAGCACCGGCCGCAACACCCTTAGTAATCTGCTTTCTGAAAATTCCATAGAATATAATTATTGGAATTATGCTTATCATAAGAGCGGCAAACTGCTTACCGTAGTCAGAAGCAAGCGCACCGGAGAACTTCTGAACACCAACAGGCAGAGACTTTATTTTTTCGCTGCTGGCCAGAATATTAATCAGCATGAATTCGTTCCAGGTTCCGGTAATCGTAAGAATTGCAAGGGTTATTCCAACCGGCTTCGACATTGGGAATATGATGTCAAAGAAAATCTGAAGGTATGGAGCCCCGTCAATTCTAGCAGATTCTACAAGCGATGTAGGAATACTGCGGATAAACTCTGTTGTAAGGTAGATTCCCATTGGCATACCTATACCGATATAACAGATAAGAACCCCAAGTCGTGTATCATAAAGCCCTGTCCAGTTCGCCATAAAGAAAAGCGGAATCATAATACACTGAAGCGTAATAAGAACTCCAATTACAAAGCTTTTATAAAAGAATCCTGTTGTTTTGTTCGGAAGCTTTGCAAAAGCAAATCCTGCTGCAATTGAAAAATATAAAATCGCAATTGTTGAAACACCGGTATAAAAGATACTGTTCAAAAACAATCTTCCAAAGTGTCCGCGGATCCAGGCATCAATATAGTTTCTCCACCACCAGACTTTTGGTAGCGCAAGCTTACTTGTCATCTGATATTCCTGAGTTGTTTTGAAAGAAGAAAACAATAACCAGAAAAGCGGATACAATGCCATAAAGGTAAAAAATATCAAAACAGTATAAATCAGGATTTGAGCAATTATATGTTTAGGTCCTTTTTTTTCGAAAACGTTCATACTAATCCTCCTAATCTTCCTTTGCACCAAACTTCTTTTCTAGTGTCTTTACAATTCCAATTAAAATAAGACTGATTACAACCATAATTGTTGAAATTGTATTTGCCATTGGATAATCCGAAGCTCCGCGGAAAGCCTTATCAAACATATACAAAGAAAGTACATAAGTTTGCTTTGCAGGACCTCCACCCGTCATAACATAAATAAGATCAAAAGATTTTAATGAACCGGAAATTGCAAGAATAGCGCTGATTACAAAAACACCTGAAAGTTCCGGGAAAATTATATGCCATAAAACCTGCCATTCCGTAGCACCATCTATAGTAGCGGCTTCCATAATCTGAGGGTCAATCTTCTGAAGGTTTGCCATAAAGATAATCAGGTAGGTTCCTGTATACATCCAGAGAATAACAAATAACACAGGAATCATTGGTCTGGAATTCATAGACCATTCATAAGAAGGATTAAACCACTTCATGATTTCTGTCCAGGCACCATGAGAAGAGAAGAAGGTCTGGAACAGAATACCGATTACAACAGTAGAAATTACACAAGGAAGATATATCATTGTCTGGAAGAAATCCTTGCCCTTAACAAGACCGCGAGTCAGTACATAAGCCAGGAAGAAACCAAGCGGTAATTGTCCGAATACAGAAACAAGAACAATCCAGAAGTTATTTTTCAAGGAAATATAAAAGTACTGGTCTGCAAATACCTTCATATAATTCTTTAAGCCCACAAACTTTAAAGCACCGCTTTCAAATAGTGAACCGCCGGAATAATTGGTAAGACTCAATACAACGGAGAAGATTGACGGAAACGTCATTACTCCAAAATAAAAGAGAATAGCAGGAAGAGAAAGCATCCAGTAAGCTCTGCTTTCTTCTTTTTTTGTAGAAAGATTTTCACCAAGCAAAGTCGAATACAGATAGACAATTATATGGGCTGCTATACCATATATCATAAAATAAAAGCCGGTAGAAAACTCAACATCTTCATCTGTGAACTTCTTTACTGTAATAAAAGCAAAAAGGCTGGTAATCAGAATAACGGCTGTAAGAACCCAGTCCGCAATTGAAAGAAATGGCGTATAATTTTCTTTCTTTCCCTTTATGAAATAAAGAGAAGATAAAACTATTGATGCCATAATTGCAGTAAAACTCAAGATAAGAGCAATTCCAATTGAATTATATAAGGCACCCTCACCCGCTGTCAGAAAATAAATAAGTGCTGCAAATCCATTTGCTTCATCAAAAACCGGAATACAAAAACCGAGCATGGAAAGCAGAAGACAGGCTTTACTCACAAGAATCAGATTTTTTTTATTCATATTTTTACCCTTAAAAACTCCACATAAGTGGTGTTGCATGGATGAAGTTACAAAAGTACATAGCTGTACTTTTGTAACTTTCCCTTACTAGAAGTCGATTAGTGTTTATTTACTTGCATCAAAAGCTGCCTGAACATCTTTACATACCTGTTCAGGAGTTTTCTTTCCAAGACCTAATGCCTGAAGATCTGCATTAAGTACAGAAGGTACATCTCCTTCAAATACACTGTCGAATACAGGAGTAGAAATTGTCTGTGAAGTGTAGAAATCAGCTCTCTTTACAGAAAGAGGTTCAAGCTTTGCATAAGAAAGACCACTGTTCAAAGATGGGAATGAAGCACCTGTATCAAGTCTTCTCTGCTGAACATAAGGACCGCTAAGCCACTTAATTAATTCCCATGCAGCTTTTTCTTCTTTTGAATCTTTCTTGAGTTTTGAGCTCATACCATATCCAACACCAAGTGTAGAAGAGTTTGAACCGTGAATCTTTTCACCAGGGATTTCAGGGAAATTGATGAGTTCAATATTTTTCTTCTGATCTTCTGGAGAGATGAGAGCCTTACCAGTAGAAGAATCTGTAAGGAAAGCACCTACACGCCAGTCACCATCAATAAGATAAGCACCTTTCTTAGAAGCAAACTGACCTACTACATCACCATAAGAAGTAGCAAGAGTTTTCTGAGAAAGAACACCATCATCATAGAGAGTTTTAATGAACTTTACGGCATCAAGGAAAGACTTGTCTGTAAACTTTGCTTTTCCAGCTTTAATCTTATCTGCCCAGTCTGCTCCACCAAAGCGACCTGCAACAGCAGAGAAAAGACAAGACTGCATTACCCAGTCATCCATATTTGCCATAAGAATTGTTTCATAACCTTTTGCTTTAAGAACAGGAACCTGTGCTTTAAGCTCATCATAAGTTTTTGGAATTGAAAGTCCGCAATCTTCAAGAACAGCCTTATTTACATAAAGCATGTGGCTTACAGTAAGACCAAACGGAATTTCTGCAACATAGCCTGAAGCCTGAGCAGAAGGATCAATACAAGCCTTGCTGTAATCATTGTAAATTCCATCCTTCTTCATAAACGGAGTAAGATCTTTTGCAAGTTTCTTTTCGTGAATAGCAGATGAACGTCCTGCAGGCCACATATAGAAGACATCTGGCATTTTTCCAGATGCTGCATAAGCTGCAGTTTTCTGATGGAAAGGCTCATTAAAAAGCACTTCACGTTCGATTTTTATATCAGGATGAGCTTGTTCAAAGGCTTCCCAAATCAACTTATTGTCGTCAAACGAGTTCGGAGCTGTTGCATCCTGATAATCCAAAACAGTAATAACTGTCTGCTTTGTTTTTTTGTCGCCCAGTGCATAGACTGAACCGAGCACTGCTGCCGCAACTATTACGGCTGTCACAATTTTTTTCATATGATCCTCCAGTTAGGTGTTTTTTTGTACACCCCTTGTACTTTCCTAAATCCTAACCCCATATATTTCATATTGTCAATCAAATTTTTATCCATTTTTTCTGTTTTACGCATAATTTTTTCGGTTTTTATGCATTTTGTTTGTTTTTTCTCTGTACTTACTAAAAAAGCTGAGTTATAATCCAAAGTATGAAAAACAAAATTACAGTAATTCCGAGACCGCTTTCCATTGAAAACGGCACTAAAACTTTTTCTTTCTCTTCAAAAGCTGTTTCTTTATGTATAAACAGCGACACAAAACAGGATGTTCACAGCAAACTTGAAACTGCATTTAAGCTGTCTGGAATAGAAATAAATAAAAATGGTATTCCGGTCTTTATTAAGATCTCTTCAACTGATTCAAATATGGCAGATGAGTCTTATGACCTCGATATATTAGAAGAAGGGATCCGTCTCACTGCAGTTGGGGAGAACGGGGCGTTTTACGGATGTATAACCGCCGCACAGATTATTAATGGTGGGGACGGTCTGTTGCCGGATTTCTCTATTAAAGACAAACCGGTTCATTGCTGGAGAGGTTTTCTGCTGGATACATGCCGCTCATTTTATTCCACAAATTTCATTAAGAAGATGATTGATGCCTGTGCGCTTCATAAATTAAATATCTTCCACTGGCACCTTACAGATGATCAGGGCTGGCGCTTTGATGTTCCGGGCTATCCGCGTTTAATTGAAACCGGTTCAAAAAGACAAGACCTTACAATGCCTCCTTCGGAAGATGGATTTTTTGATGAAGGTAAAGAAATGCGTAAATGGTACACAGATGAAGAAATCAAAGAAATTGTACGTTACGCAAAAGAACGCTGCATTCAGATTATTCCTGAAGTTGAATTTCCTGGTCACTCCTCTGCCCTGCTTGCAGCTTATCCGGAATATGGCTGCACAGGAGGTCCATACCAGGTAGAAAACCGATGGGGCATTTTTCCAGATGTTCTTTGTCTTGGTAACGATAAAATTTTTGATATTTACAAGGCAGCTCTACAGAAAATTACAGAACTGTTTCCGTCTGACTATATTCATATAGGTGGAGATGAATGTCCTCATGAACGATGGTCTGTTTGTCCAAAATGCCAGGAAAGAATGAAAAAGGAAAATCTTGATTCACCTCAGCAGCTGCAAGCCTGGGCTACTACAAAAATCGCATCAATGGTTGCTTCCCTTGGAAAGATTCCAATCGGTTGGGATGAAGTATTAGATAACAACAAGCACAATGCTCTCCCGGAAAATGTAATTGTTCAAAGCTGGCGTGGAACAGAAGGCGGTATTAAGGCAGCCTCAATGAATCATAAAGTTATTATGTCTCCAAGTGAACGCTTTTACTTAAACCTTAAAAACAAAGATTCCTTTGAAGAACCAGGCCGCTTAGGAGTAACAACAACAAAGAAGACCTACACTTTCTCTCCAGCTGGAAAGGAACTCAAACTCGAAAAGCCGGAACAGAAAGCTTTAATACTCGGAGGAGAATGTACCCTCTGGTCAGAAAAGCTTCCTCACTCCCGAAATGCAGAATATCTGATATTCCCGAGATTCTGTGCCGCTTCTGAAACTCTATGGCTGCCGGAAGAAGAAAAAGATTTTGATGATTTCAAGCTGCGTCTTGAAAAACACAAGCAGCTTTTACATCAGCTTGACTATCGTTTTTATGAAGGAGAACTTGAATAGGAGGTATTATGACAATTTGTATTCATAACGGAATCGTTCTTTCAGGACTCACAAGTAATCAACAACGTTCTGCTGTCCTTATAGAAGATTCTAAGATAAAAGATACATTCAGCGAAGAACGATTTTCGAAAATGAATTTTGGACCTGATGTTCATCTTATTGATGCGAAAGGAAATTATATTATTCCAGGCTTCATTGATACCCATATTCACGGCTTTAAAGGCAATGGCACAGACACCTGTACAACAGAAGGTATTCTTCAGATGTCAAAGGATCTGGCTCAATACGGAGTAACAGCCTTTAATCCAACAATGTACTCATCTTCCATAGATGATATGAAAACAAAAATTAAAGCAATTGTACACGCAATGGGACACGAAGAAGGTGCCAGAATAATGGGCATTCACCTTGAAGGCCCATTTATTTCTCCAGAAAAACTTGGCGTACAAAGACCGGAAACTCTTCAGCTACCGGATATCAATATTTTTGATGAACTCTGGGAGGCAGCAGAAGGCCATATCGTAAACATGACCGTTGCTCCTGAATTAAAGGGGATGCGGGAACTTGCCCTTCACTGCATAGAAAAAGGAGTTATTCTTCAGGCGGGACATACCAATGCAACTTATGAAAATATTGTTGAAGGGATTCAGGTAGGAATTTTACACTCAACACATTTCTTTAATGCAATGAGTCAGCTCCATCACAGAAACCCTGGAACGGTCGGAGCAATACTAATTCATCCGGAAGTATCATGTGAAATTATTGCAGATGGAGTTCATGTTCACCCGGATTTATTTAAACTGCTTGGACGAGATAAAAACAGAGCACAGATTGTTCTTATTACAGACGCACTTGCACCAACAGAACAGAAAGGCGAACATCTTTTTGCAAATGGCGAAGAAGTAGTTTTTAAGGATGGATGCTTTCATAGAAAAGCTGATGATGTAATTGCAGGTTCTTCTCTTACAATGAAAAAAGCAATTAAGAATATCGTACAGTTCGGCTACCCTCTTACAGATGCAATCAAATTTGCTTCTGTAAACCCTGCCCGTATTATGAAATATGAGCATAAAGGTATTCTCGCTCCAACTTATGACAGCGACATTGTTGTTATGGACAAGCTGTTCAGCATCAAACTTGTAATGATCGAAGGGAAAATCGTAAAAAACAAACTGGAGGATTCAAATGAGACTGATAATAAAAAATAATTACAAGGACTGTGCAAAATGGACAGCAGATTACATAGCTGGGAAAATCTCAAAGGCAAATCCAACAGAAAGTAAACCTTTTGTTCTGGGGCTCCCGACAGGAAGTACTCCACTTGGCGTTTACGAAAGACTTATCGAATTACATCAAAAAGGTTTGATTTCTTTTAAGAATGTAATCACCTTTAATATGGATGAATATGTTGGACTCGATGAAAATCATCCTCAAAGCTATCACTATTTTATGCATAAAAACTTTTTCAGCAAAATTGATATTAAAAATGAAAACATCCATATCCTTGATGGAACTGCCAAAAATCTTGATGAAGAATGCCAGAACTATGAACAAATGATAAAAGAAGCCGGAGGTATAGATTTATTCCTTGGTGGTTGTGGCTGCGACGGACACATTGCATTTAATGAGCCAGGTTCCTCTCTCATTTCCTGCACACGAGTAAAGACTCTTACAGAAGATACAATTGCCGCAAATGCCAGGTTCTTTGACGGAGACTGTTCGAAAGTTCCTAAAACAGCATTAACTGTCGGAATCGGAACAATTACAAATGCAAAAGAAGTTCTTATCATGATGACAGGACTTTCAAAAGCAGATGCACTTCAGCATGCGGTTGAAGAGTCGGTTTCTCAAATGTGGCCCGTAACAATACTTCAGATGCATAAGAGCGCAATTCTGATTGCTGATGATGACTGTACAGATAAGCTTCGCGTCGGCACGGTAAAATATTTTAAGGGAATAGAATCAAAAATAACTGATTCCTATGAGTCTATTTTCTCTGACAAATAATTAAGGCGGATAAAAAAAATGGACACAATAAATAAAGTTCACTTGTTTTTAACAAAACATAATTTCTCACCCGACATTGCAGATAATCTTCATAAAAGTATTGTTCTTGATATGAAAAAAGGCCTTACAACCGGTGGCGCAGATCAGGCAATGATTAAAGCAGACAAAGCAGCAATACGTTCAATTCAGGAAGGAGAAAATGCAATTGTTATAGATGCAGGAGGAACAAACTTCCGCTCCTGTATTGTTACTAAAACTAAAGATGGAATTGAGATAACAGATTTTCAGAAAACCGTAATGCCTGCGACAGACAGAAAGCTTTCAAAGAATCAGTTTTATAAAGCAATTGCAGATAACATTTTAAGATTAAAAGATAAATCAGATAAAATCTCATTCTGCTTCAGTTATGCAATGGCAATTACAGAAGATGGAGATGGAAAAATAATCAGATTTTCTAAAGAAATTAATGCATCTGCTGCCGTCGGTACGTATCTTGGAAAAGAACTTCATTCTGAATTAGTGCGCCAAGGCTGGACAAAAATCAAAAAGATAAATGTGCTTAATGATACTGCTGCTCTACTCCTTTCTACTTTCACTTTACAAAACAATTACTCTTCCCGCATTGCTTTTATTCTTGGAACAGGAATGAACAGTGCTTTTATAAATGATGGAAAAATAATTGTTACCGAATGCGGAATGTTTTCTGGCATTCCTAAAAGTGACTTTGATTTAATCATTGATGGAAAGACTACACATCCAAATCAATCAATTCTCGAAAAAATGAGTTCAGGCGCATACCTTGGCGAACTTGTTTTTGAAATGATTTCAACAGCCTGCAGCGAAAAATTATTTTCAAAAGAATTCACAGAAAGTTTCCGGAATATAAAAATTATCAATACTTCCGATTTCGATGATATCATCAAACAGACTAACGAAAACAAACCCCAAACTGATAATTCTGAAAAACCGTTATATACGATCTATAAACAATCAAACAATGATGATAAGAAAATCTTGAAAGAACTGATTTTTAATGTGATTAAAAGATCTGCAAACCTGAGCGCGGAAGCTATATATGCGGCAATCCTCTGTGCTGAAAAAGAAAAAGGAGAGCTTCCTGTATGCATCACCTGTAACGGCAGTACATTCTGGAAAACTCCCCTTCTCAAGGAAACTGTAGAAACCAGACTTAAAAAACTGATTTCAAGCAGCTTTGAAATTATTAAGATTGACGACGACATAACTGCAGGCAGTTTTGCCGCCGCCTTTATCGATTAGTTATACGCGTTCAATTGGGAATGATTTAGCATCTTTTCCCATGTATGCAACAATCTTAGTTCCGTCTTTAATCATATCAACAGGAATTACAGCTGCATCAATGCGCTTACCATCAACTTCGATATATTCAATACCCTTACAAACGTGCTGAGGATTCTTTACTTCAATATGAAGATTCATCTTTCTCCAGCGGCGTTCTACAGTGTAGCCGTCCCAGTCATGCTTGATACATGGATCAATCAAAAGACCATCATACTGAGGCTTAATTCCGAGCATGTACTGAGTAATTGCATAGTAAGACCATGTACCGGCACCAGAAAGCCAAGAAGTACGAGTGTTACCAGGTCTCTTAGAGAATGTTGAGTAAGTTGTCTGACCTACTACATAAGGTTCGCTCTGGCGGATTTCAGCCTTATCGTTATAAGCAGCTGGAATAGAAGCCTTGCAGTA
>JAEEGL011993098.1_pt1 | contig 10850 bp, 10 predicted proteins | sample 9134231 | NCBI WGS metagenome assembly JAEEGL01 (sample SAMN16246548, study PRJNA631951) | gut metagenome | biome: gut microbiome; feature: rumen; material: fiber-attached | host: Bos | place: Iran: Karaj | collected 2018-10
GCCAGTAATACCGCGTTTACGATAACATAAAGCGTTCCGAAGCTGATAGGTATAAGTGTGCTTATACCGCTCATGAAGGACTGAAACGGGTCAACTCCATAAGCCGCCATTTTGAATATGGCAACACTGACAGCGCCGGTCAGTACGCCAAGAATGGACATGATAATTCTTTTTTTCATATTCTCTCTCTTTTCATTATATGTATTAAATTTGTAGTATGATTATATCATGTGTATCAGGAAAAAGCAACGTATTTATTGCGGTCATGTACCTTTTATTGCGGAAATTCCAAGATTAGATATTCGGGATATCATTGTAAATTTGCACAAATAATTTTCTTTACCGACAAAACAGATATATAAAATGGAAATTCTGTCAGTTATCTTTTAATTCCTATTGACAAAATAGGAATAACGATGTATAATAAATCCTACAAAGCAGATATGATTAATGTACCAAGTAGACATAAATACATTTAAAAATGATCCACATGAGATATGAAAGGAAGAATACATATGAAAAGAAAGCTCTCAGCCGCTGCTGTTTCACTTATTACCGCATTTTCCGCCGTTTCCTGCGGAGGCAGCAAAAATGACAACGCCAACACCGTAAAAATAGCATACCTGCCTATAACTCACTCGCTTGCTGTACTCGAAGAAGCTCAGCAGCTTGAAAAACAGTCAGGTTTAAAGGTGGAGCTTGTAAAATACGGCTCATGGACTGAGCTTCTTGATGCTCTGAACTCAGACCGCGTTGACGGTGCATCGGTACTTATCGAGCTTGCTATGAAATCAAAGCAGGAGGGCATCGGCATAAAGGCTGTAGCTCTCGGACATCGCGACGGAAACGTTATCATCGTATCAAATGATATTTCCTCTGCCGCAGACTTAAAGGGCAAGACCTTTGCTATCCCGCACAGACAGTCTTCCCACCACATTCTCCTCAACGATGCTCTTGCAACAGCTGGTCTTACCATTGACGATGTAAATGTCACAGAGCTTGCGCCCACGGAAATGCCGTCCGCACTTGCAAGCGGTCAGATAGACGGCTACTGTGTGGCTGAGCCATTCGGAGCAATGGGCGTTTCGATCGGTGCAGGAAAGGTTCTTTTCAGCTCTGAGGAGCTCTGGGAGGACTCTCTCTGCTGCGGTCTCGTTCTAACGGACAAATTCATAAACGACCGTCCCGATGACGCTAAGAGCTTCGTTGAAAACTACAAGTCCGCAGGCAATTCACTCACAAAAGAGTCCGCTAAGGAAGTGGCAAAGAAGTATCTGAGCCAGTCTGATGAAGTACTTGATATGTCGCTTCAGTGGATCTCCTACAACGACCTTGACATTACAGAAGAGACCTACAACACCCTCGTTGAAAAGGTAAAGGAATACGGACTTTCCGATAATCCGCCCACATACAGCGAGTTCGTAAAAAATGATTTCTGATAAGGCGTGATAACAATGAAAAAGCTGATCTCTCTCAAAAATATCATCGTTTCAATAGCGATACTCATACTCATCTGGCAGGTACTTTTCAGCCTGAGCAGCTATAACAAGGCTCTGTTCCCGTCACCGAAGATGGCTTTTGATGCACTTATCGAGATGATAAAAAACGGCACTCTCTTTGAAAATATCAAGACCAGTATGTGCCGATTTGCCGCAGGTTATATCAGTTCAGTGGTCATAGCTGTTCTTCTCGGACTCATTCTCGGCAGACTTCCAAAGGTATTTCAGTACGTAAATCCTGCCGTACAGCTTTTAAGACCTATCTCGCCTACAGCATGGATGCCTTTCATCGTACTACTTTTCGGTATCGGAGATGTACCTGCTATCGTGATAATTTTCATCGCCGCATTCTTCCCCGTACTTCTCTCAACAGTATCTGCCGTTGGAAACATTGATCCCGTATACCTTAAAGTTTCACGTAACTTCGGCATAAAACAGCCTTCGCTCACATGGAAGGTCATCTTCCCTGCTGCTTTTCCACAGATAGCCAGCGGTATCCACCTCGCTCTCGGTACAGCATGGATTTTCCTTGTGGCAGGCGAAATGGTAGGCGCACAGTCAGGTCTCGGATATCAGATAATCGACGCGAGAAACAATATCCGCGCTGATATCCTCCTTGCAACGATAGTTGTCATCGGAGTAATAGGTATACTCCTTGACAGTCTGCTCAAACTGGCTGAAAAGCTTATTCTCAGATCATGGGGAGGTGCTGAATAATGTACATTGAAGTAAAAGATGCCTGCAAGAATTTCGTACAGGACGGCAGAGAGTTTATCGCTCTCGACCATGTTTCACTTGATATTGAAAAAGGCGAGTTCATATGTCTGCTCGGTCCGTCAGGCTGTGGAAAAAGCACTCTTCTCAACGCTCTCGCAGGCTTTGAAAGAGTAAACAGCGGAAGCGTAAAAATAGACGGCAGTGAGGTAACTTCGCCCTCTGTCAATAACATCACTATTTTCCAGAATTATGGACTGCTTCCCTGGAGAAACGTACTGAAAAACGTTGAACTTGGTCTGGAATCAAAAAAAGTCCCTAAGACAGAACGCGCCGATATTGCAAAAAAATATCTTGAGCTTGTCGGTCTCAGCGGTTATGAAAAGCGCTATCCGCGTCAGCTTTCAGGCGGTCAGCAGCAAAGAGTATCCATTGCAAGAGGTCTTGCAGTTGATCCCGATATTATATTTATGGACGAACCTTTCGGCGCTCTCGACGCTATTACACGTATGAAGCTTCAGGAGGATATCCTCAGGATATCCCGTGAGGAAAAAAAGACCATAATATTTGTGACTCACGATATCGAAGAAGCTGTATTTCTCGCAGACAGGATCGTCGTTATGATGGCTGATCCGGGCAGGATAAAGAGCGTGGTGAAAGTACCTCTCGGAACTCACCGCGACAGAACAAGCGAGGATTTCCTCTATGTCCGCGACAAGATTTTTGAGCTTTTCAACCTCAAATCGGAAAGCTATATCGAATACTACATTTAATTAACGGAGATGATCTTATGAGTTCACACTGTCATAAGCACGAACACGTTCATGAGCATGAACACAGCAATTCCCCTGCACATATCCATTCCCACAGAAATATCATAGGCTTCGATGAACACGGAGTTCCTACTGTTATCCTCAAGGCAAGCCACGGAAACGAGGAAAGCGAAGATCCTCAGGCTTTCATAAAGGATTACATGAATGCTGTTTCGGAATACCGCAAAACTTTCCCCTCAAAGCAGGACGTTATCGAGCAGACTCCCGACCCTGCTGTCAGGGAGATGCTTCTAAGAATGGAACAGCTTGGCATAGATACTGCATTCGACCGCTTTGACAAGCAGAAGCCGCAGTGCAACTTTGGTCTTGCAGGCATCTGCTGTAAGATATGCAATATGGGTCCATGCCGCATAACCGCAAAATCTCCACGCGGAGTCTGTGGTGCAGACGCTGACCTTATCGTTGCAAGAAATCTTCTCCGCTCCGCCGCTGCAGGTGCTGCACAGCACGGTATGCACGCAAGAGAAGTAATGCTTGCGCTGAAATGGGCGGCTGAAGGAAAACTTGATGTGCCTATCCTCGGTGAACAGAAAATACGCGCAACCGCCGAAGCCTTTGGCATAAAACAGAAAAACCGTCAGCTGAAAAATGTGGCAAAAGACCTTGCCGACGCTCTTCTTGATGACCTTTCAAGGACAGTTCCCGACGAGTACAAAACTATCACAGCCTGCGCTGTCCCCGAAAGACAGCAGGTATGGAAAGACCTTGATATCCTGCCCGTCAGCGCTTATCACGAAGTATTCGAAGCCTACCACAAATCAGGCTGTGCTACTGACGGTGACTGGAAATCGGTAATGCAGCAATTCCTGCGCTGCGGACTGGCATTCACATTCTCAGGAGTAGTTGGCGCTTCCATCGCTACAGACAGCCTTTTCGGCGTAGGAGACAGAGTTACCTCAAAGGTGAATATAGGCGCACTTGAAAAAGGTTACGTAAATATCGCCGTTCACGGTCACCTGCCACTGCTCGTCAGTCAGATAGTCGAGGCAGGAAAGCGCGAAGACCTTATAGAGCTTGCAAAATCAAAGGGTGCTAAGGGGATCAGATTTTACGGAATATGCTGTTCGGGACTCTCTGCCATGTACCGTTATGCAGGTGTCATACCGCTGTCTAATGCTGTTTCCGCAGAACTTGTACTTGGTACAGGTGCTCTTGACCTGTGGGTAGCTGATGTGCAGGACGTATTCCCATCCATAATGGAAGTTGCACACTGCTTCAAGACTACCGTAGTCACCACAAGCGAGTCCGCAAGACTTCCCGGTGCAGAACGTTATGAATATGACCACCACCACTCAAATATCGGCGAGACAAAAGCGCTTGCCGAGAAGATAGTCCGCCGCGCTATCGAAAGCTTTGAAGCAAGAAAAGGCATACCTGTTTACATTCCGCCCTATGAGGTGGAAGCAGAAGTCGGTTTCTCGGTCGAGTATATCCACAGACGCTTCGGAAGCATGAAGCCGCTTGCAGAAGCTATCAAGGACGGCAGGATCCTCGGCGTAGTCAACATGGTCGGCTGCAACAATCCTAAGGTGCTCTACGAAAAATGTATCGTTGACGTTGCTGACGTACTGCTGAAAAACAACGTGCTCATACTTTCAAACGGCTGTGCATCCTTCCCTCTTATGAAGCTCGGATATTGTGCAGTTTCGGGAAAGGAAAAGGCAGGTGATACGCTGAGAGAATTCCTCGAACCTGACCTGCCGCCTGTATGGCACGTAGGCGAATGTATCGACAACACTCGTTCATCGGGAATATTCGCAGGGATCGCTGCTGCTCTGGGACATAAAATGTACGAAATGCCTTTCGCATTCTCGTCACCCGAATGGGGCAATGAAAAAGGCATAGATGCCGCACTCGGTTTCCGCCTTAACGGCATAAGCTCTTACCACTGTGTCGAAGCACAGATATACGGCTCTAAAAATGTTATAGAATTCCTTAAATACGGCACTATCGAGCTTCTCGGCTCGTCAATGAACGTTGACACTGACCCTGTTAAGCTGGGCGAAAAAATTGTGGCAGACATGAAAGCCAAGAGAAAAGCTCTCGGCTGGGACAAATAATACGGAGGTAATAATTATGGCTTGCTTTATTGTACCTGCAACAGAAGCTGTTGTAACAACAGCTGCGCAGAAAATCATCGGCAAAAAGGAGATCAAAAACGAAAAGATCAGCAAATTCACAGACAGACTCAACTGGCTCAACGGAATGCTGTGGGGCGGCTCAGGTCTTCTCGCCTTTGAGCATCTCTGGCACGGCGAGATCACTCCTTTCTTCCCATTCCTTACCGCGGCTTCTGACCCGTCAGAAACTGCTGCCATGCTGCACGAAATGGCAGCATCGGGAACTTCTATGGCATTGCTGGTAACAGCTGTATGGGCAGGAATGGTACTTGTGACAAACAAGCTTTCAGCGTCACAGCTGCTGCCCCGTGAGAAAGCTGGTGCAGAGTCATGACACTTCTTATAACTCTCATCGCCGCTGTTGTCACATCGGTCATATGGTACACAAGCCCTAAAGCAAGAGAGCTGAAAACAGGCGTACTGCTCTATATGTTCTGGGGAGCTTCTCTCATGTGGCTCGTGGACGCAATAGCGGAATATATCGAAGTCGGCGCAGAATACTTCACACCATCTGCTCACGATATGCTCAATGACAGTTTCCTCGGCTTGTCCGTAACTGTCCTTGCTCTTGTAGTGTGGCTCATGTACCTTTTCGTTAAAGACCCGAAATGTACTATAAAAACGCTTCTTTCGGAAAAAAATAATAATAACGCGCATAACTGAAATGTCTCGGATAATTTGGTTCAGGTATAAAAATACAATTATATCTGAACCTTTTTTATTATCAAAACATCAAAACTATTAGGCATTTTAGACAACAAAACCATTATCTGATTGTACATATATACAAATAATTCAATTATGCGCTTCAAATCAAAAAAATATCTCGATTTTATTACCAAAATGTGTTATCATATAAGTATAACATCATATGAACCATATATGGTTTCGGGGGTAATCTTTATTTTTTTAGAAGCTTTTAATGCTCGATTTATAAAACATCTTCATAGGGGGACTCTTTGTGAGTATGATAAATTTTGAGGACTGCACTTTAGAACAGGCATTTGACATCGTCGGCATGGAAATGGATTCTGTTGTTATTGTTGACGGAAACAAAAACAAATACCGCGCACTGGTCAGAAGAGGTATTTTTTCTGATCTTATCGATGAGAACGGCAGCTATCACGACCTTATCGAAAAGTTATGGTTTCACTTCAATAACAGCCCTGATACGCTTATTGAGGATTATCATGTATTTATCCCGACCGCAGGAAAATTCGTCGGCAAATACAGCAAGAGGATAAACGTCAGCTTCAACGACATCACTCATGTTATTCAGATGACGATCTATCCTACAGATCAGGAAAGTATTTACATCTTCATTCTCGATGAACTTGACGGCAGCCAGTATGTTGACGAAACCCTTACAAGCAAAAAAGTTAAATCAATACAAAATACCTACCTCTTCTCAATGTATATCGACATAGTTAAAGACACTACAAACAGCATCAGTATCACAGAAATTTCAGACGAAGTAATGAACCAGCAGATCAAATATACTCAATGGCGAAAGATGATCGTCAACATGATATGGTCTGATGACCAGAATCTCTTCCTTGAAAGAACAGACCCTGAATACCTAAAGAACAATATTGCTCCGGGAAGGACGTCTTCATTTGACTGCCTTATGAAAAATCTCGAAGGCAAATACATATGGGTAAAGCTTACATTCTGTCGTTCCGAAACAAGAAATCCGGGCGACTACAGATTTGTATTCATGGTACAGGATATCAATGAGACTGCGGAAGAGCTTATGAACACCCTTAAAAAGTATGAAGACCTCGCTTCCAAAGATCCGCTTACTTCTGTTTATAATCACGGTTCTATCGAAACTGAAATTTCAAACGCTATAACAGCAAAGACTGATGAGAATGCTGATCCCGATGCATATATATCCATTATGATGCTGGATATAGACTATTTCAAGCGTGTAAACGATGAATTCGGTCATTCAGTCGGCGATGTAACTCTTGTACGCTTCGTTCAGATCATATCCGAGATAGCCAAAGAGCGCAACGCTGTTGTCGGACGCTGGGGCGGAGAGGAATTTGTTGTAGTGCTCTATGATACCAATGAGGGCGACAGCTTCGCCTTTGCCGAAAGACTCAGAGAGACCGTCTCAAGCTCTTATTTTGCAAGCGTAGGCAAAATAACCTGTAGTATAGGCATGACAAATATCTGCTCCGATGACGACCTCAATTCCGCATTTAACCGTATGGACAAGGCTGTATATCTCGCAAAATCCGCAGGCAGAAACTGCGTAAAGTCACTGTAAAGCTTTTGAATGGTTATGATATAAAAATTTTGAGCCATAGTATTTCTGATGCAAAGTCAGAAGTGCTATGGCTTTTTTATTGACAATTCATCTGCTTCTCCTCACTAATAACTGCTTTATGCTCACTGCTTACTCAAATCAGCAACAAAAAAGTCTCCGCTAAGGGAGACTATTTTTCTATTTGATTTTTTTAAGTGCCGACATAACTTTTTTCTGCACAGGAAGCCTTTTCCTGCGCGGTATCTCTTTTTCATAAAGCTTACAAAGCTTCTCAGCGTCCTGCGGTGAAAGCCTTTCTGCAAGACCGAGAGTTAGTCCATGCACTGCATTGAGCATCCAGTAAACACTTTCATACTCAGTGTTTTCAGCAGGAGCATGGTAAATATACGCCAGCACTTCATACACCTTACCAGACGGCGGCTCTATAGCCGCGAATTCATTTAATATCTTTTCCAGCTTTTCAGCAAATACATCGTGACAGGGATCGTCAGAGATCTTTTTTCCAAAACCCAGCAGCCCGTCTGCGGGCTTTTTTTCTTTTTCAAGCTTTCCAACCTTTTCAATGTAATCCCGATAGATCTCTCTTACTTCAGCGATCCCCACGCTTAATTCCCCTTTCAGGCAGTTTCGTTTTCAGACAGCTCGCTGTCCTCAGAAATTTCATCAGCAATGGCTTCGACAGGTTCATCTTCCTTCAGCTTTGCATCTTCAAGATCAGCACGAAAGCGCTTATACGAATACACTATAAAGCCTATTGCGGCAGCCGTGAATGCTCCGCCGATCACCCAGCATAAAGTCTTGCTCATGCTCGTATCTTCAGCAGATGCGATCTTGAACGCAAGATAGCATATGTATACAGCCACAATAACTCTCAGTGCACCTGAGCGCACAGCCTTGGAATATTTGAACTGATCATATTTAGAACTATTCATTTACTCTTCCCTTTCCCATGAAAAGCATATGACAGCCCGGAGCAATACGCTTATCGCTCCGAGCCGTATTGCACTGAATTTAACCAGCCTTGCCTGTCTTTTTGTTTGAAACAACGTCAAAGATAACAGCTATGAGAAGAACTGCGCCCTTGACAACATACTGCCAGTTATTATCAAGTCCCTTGATAGACATACCCTGGTTGATAACACCGAGGAGTATAGCACCTACCATAACTCCGCCGACTGTACCGCTTCCGCCGTATGCAGAAGCTCCGCCGATGAAGCAGGAACCGATAGCGTCCATCTCGAATGAGTTACCTGTATCACCGTTGATAGAGCCTATACGTGCTGCAATGAGAAGTCCTGAAAGACCTGCAAGCAGTGACATTGATGTATAAGCCAGGAAGTAAACCTTGTTTGTGTTGATACCAGAAAGCTTTGTAGCCTTCTCGTTACCGCCGACTGCATAGAAGTAACGTCCGAAAGCAGTCTTTGATGTGATAAAAGCATAGATGAATACTACTGCGAGTACCCACAGTGCCATTACAGGGATTCCCTTGTAATGTGCAAGCTTCCATGTGTAAGCAAGTACAAGAGCATCGATAACGATTATCTTTCCGAACTGTGATATGATAGAAGCCTGCTTATAGCCCTTCTTAGCCTTCTTGATGCGGTTGAATGCTGTGATAGCGAGAAGAGCTGCAGCAATTGCGATACCTGCAACAAATGCCGACCACTTTACATCGCCGTCAAGTCCGGGAACTTCGATATACGAAGCAAAAATGTCAAGGAACTTCTTTCCGTTGCTGCCGTCAACGCTTGAGATGGCAACTGTCTTGGACTCAAGTATCGCACGTCCGATACCTCTGAAGAGGAACATACCTGCAAGAGTACAGATAAACGGAGGGATATGCACATATCCTATCCAGAAGCCCTGCCACATACCTATCAGGCAAGCAAGAACAAGGCATATGATAATGACCAGATAGGCGTTCATATCATTTTTCGCCATCAATTGGGCGGCTATAGCACCCACAAGGCAAACCGTTGAGCCTACCGAAAGGTCGATGTTACCGCCTGTGAGTATACATAAAAGCATACCGCAGGCCATTACGAGCACGTATGCGTTCTGGAGCAGAAGGTTTGAAAGGTTCTGCGGAAGCAGAAGTCTGTTCTCTGTCCATACAGCAAAGAATATAAATACCACGACCAGTGCAATGACCATGGTGTATTTTTTAATGAAGGTTTTGACGTTCATATTACACTCCTTAGATCATTAATTCTTATCGGACTTGAGGATAGCAGACATGATCTTTTCCTGCGTTGCTTCTGAAGCAGGCATCTCTGCAACCATCTTGCCCTCGTTCATAACGTATATTCGATCACACATTCCAAGCAGCTCAGGCATTTCCGATGATATCATAACAACGGATTTGCCCTGTGCAACAAGGTCGTTCATTATGCAGTATATCTCATACTTAGCACCTACGTCGATACCTCTTGTAGGCTCATCGAGGATAAGCACCTCAGGATCGGCAAACATCCATTTTGCCAGCAGTACCTTCTGCTGATTTCCTCCTGAGAGATTTCCTACAGCCTGCTGTACAGACGGTGTTTTTGTCTTGAGCTTTTCCTTGTATTCATCTGCAACAGCGTTTTCCTTATCAACGTTGATTATGCCTTTGCTGCAAACCTTTTCAAGTCTTGCCATTGTGGTATTCTTAGCAATACTCTCCTCAAGGACAAGTCCGTTTCCTTTTCTGTCCTCGGTAACATATGCAAGACCTGCTTCAATGGCATCACGGACACTCTTCAGCGATTTTTCCTTGCCGTCTATTTTAAGATTTCCGCTTATATTAGCTCCGTATGATCTTCCGAAAATCGACATTGCAAGCTCTGTACGTCCTGCTCCCTGAAGTCCTGAAAATCCTACGATCTCACCTCTGTGTACGTTAAAGGATACATTGTCAACGACCTTCTTTTCGGTATAAAGCGGATGATGAACTGTCCAGCCGCTTACTTCCATACCTACCTTGTCGCTTATATTATGCTCTCTTGAAGGGTATCGGTCACTAAGCTCACGTCCGACCATTCCGCGGATGATGCGGGCTTCGTCGATATTATGCTCTGAGTTGTCGATAGTCTCGATAGTTGAGCCGTCACGGAGCACCGTGATCTTATCGGCAACATATGATATCTCGTTTAGCTTGTGTGAAATAATGATCGAGGTCATGCCTTCCTTCTTGAAGCCTATAAGCAGATCAAGAAGCATCTTTGAATCCTCTTCATTAAGTGAAGATGTAGGCTCGTCAAGTATGAGCAGTTTAACGTTCTTGCTGAGAGCCTTTGCTATCTCAACAAGCTGCTGCTTACCTGTACCGATGTCCTTTATAAGAGTTGTAGCCTCTTCTTTAAGACCGACCTGACGCATATGCTCGCCGGCCTCGTGATAGGTCTTATCCCAGTCGATACCAAAC
>JAEEGL013079437.1_pt1 | contig 10850 bp, 12 predicted proteins | sample 9134231 | NCBI WGS metagenome assembly JAEEGL01 (sample SAMN16246548, study PRJNA631951) | gut metagenome | biome: gut microbiome; feature: rumen; material: fiber-attached | host: Bos | place: Iran: Karaj | collected 2018-10
CGCTTTTATTCTTAAATATATATAAAGAAAAGCTGCCATATTATCGTGTTAACATCTTTTTATGATAGAATATACAGTAGTTGACGTTTAAGCGTTGCACAAAAATGAGGCACAATTAAAAAAGCTTCAAAAAACCTATGGCAGCTACCGATAGTTCTTTTAGGAGAAGATGTAATGCGTTCATTAAGGACAAAGCTGGCCGTTACAATGCTCTGTGTGATATTTGCAGTCATTTTGGTCATAACAATGCTTAGCGCGATTTTCATACGCAATACTGCAAGCCGTAAGTCTGATCAGCTGCTCCTTATGCTATGCGAAAATGGGCAGTATAGTTTGAATTTCTATTTTGACAGTGTTCAGAACTCGGTTAACAATATCACTGCCTTTGTAGAAAACGATCTGCAAGGGCTTGAAGATGCGCAGCTTGAAGAACATATGGAAAATGCCAGGGAATACTTTGATTTTGTTGTTTCCCATACAGATGGCGTTCTGACTTATTATTATCGTATTGATCCTTCCATCTCATCCACAGTCAAGGGCTTTTGGTATACAAATCTTGACGGTAAGGGATTTAGCGAGCATGAAGTGACAGATATCACACTTTATGATGTGAATGATACTTCAAAACTGGTATGGTTTACCGTTCCAAAATTTGAAGGTAAATCCATCTGGCTTCCTCCCTACATCACAGATAACCTTGATGTCCGTGTTATTTCCTATGATGCGCCAATTTACTATAAAGATCAGTTTATAGGTGTGGTAGGAATAGAAATCGACTATTCTGCAATGGCAAAAGAAGTTGATAGCATAAAGTTCTACGATAACGGATATGCTTTCCTGAGCGATGCTGATGGAACGCTCTTCTATCATCCATATATTGATGTAGCAAATCTTCCTGAAGGCATAACAAAACAAATGCCCTATAGCAACAAAGCTGAACGTTCATCTGCACAATATGTCTATGATGGTGTGCTTAAGGAGGCAGTCTGGCTGCCTCTCAGTAATGGCATGTACCTTAACATAACAGTTCCACTTGACGAAACTCAGGGCGAATGGCGTGGGCTTATTTTGAACATCCTTATTTGCGCCATATTATCACTTATCGCTGCAGGAATCTTTTTAACGTTCACTCTGGGATTAATAACCAAACCTCTTGTGCAGCTCACCGAGGCTGCGGAGCAGATAGACAAAGGAAATTTCGACGTTGATCTCAACTATGACAAAGATGATGAAATTGGAAGACTAACGAAGTCATTCAAGAAACTATCCGGCAATATGAAAGCTCATATCAACGCCCTGAATGAGCAGGCTTTTATAGATTCACTCACACATGTAAGAAATAATGGTGCCTTCCTGCTTGCTATTGAAGAGCTGCAGGAACAGATTAATAACGGATCTGTAGATCCGAATTTTGCCCTGGGTGAATTTGATTGTGATGGCCTAAAGCGCATCAATGATGAGTACGGGCATGATAAAGGCGATATTTATCTAAAGAAAGCATGTCGTACCATCAGTGATGTATTCAAACGAAGCCCTGTTTACAGAGTTGGTGGTGATGAGTTCTTTATCATTTTGAAAAACGAAGATTTCCAAAATCTGGATTTCCTTCTGGGTCGTTTGGACAAAGTCATTGATGAAATAAATGCATCAGCTGATGAACCCTGGGAACAAGTATGGTTGTCAAAGGGTTTTGCCATCTATGATCCAGCTGAAGATAATATTGTTCAGAAAATCATGCAACGGGCAGATATGCTGATGTATGAAAATAAGCGAGAGAGGAAAATGGGCCGGGATACCTGACTTATGCTCAGAATCCTATGGTGTCTTCCTTGGCATACAGAAGGTTTTCTTTTATTGTTCCATTGAAAAGATATGTCTCCTGGGTAACCACTCCGATGCTCCTTAAGGTTCAGCGTAGTTATTACCTTTTCTGAGAGCACCAAAACCATCCTCAGAAGAACAGGAACATTCTGAATACCATGGACAAGATCTGAATAATGACAAACCACCTGATAAGCTTAAAAACGAAGGAACCACGGTACACCGGAGTCCGGTTATTCCACATGTTCCAGTTATTCCATGTATTCCAGGTTTCATTTGTGTTACTATAGCCCCTACTATTATCAGTACTACTCCACTGCCAGTATGTCTGATAGCCCTCAAAAGGATTTTCCTCCCTCTGAGTGTATGTTCGTTCCTCAGTATATGTATGAGCCTGATGGTACCTTTCAGCACCGGGCTTTGTAAGGATATCGTACGCAGCGTTTATCTCATTCATCTTCTCTGCTGCAGCTGCATCTCCGGGATTAAGATCCGGATGATATCTCTTTGCAAGCCTTCTATGAGCTTTTTTTATCTCTTCATCTGATGCTCCGGGAGCAACCCCAAGAACTTTATAGGGATCTAACGTCATCATAACCATTTCCTCCGACCATATCAGGTCTTTTTAATAAACTTCTCACTGCACTTTGGGCATCTTATCTCAATTCTGCCCTTCCCCTTTGGAACTCTTATCTGCTGATGGCAGTTCTTGCATATATAGTATCTGCTCACCTTTCTATCTCTAATCTGGAGTTTCAAAAGGCTAAGGTACCTTCTTGGAAGTTCTGTCATAGATAGAAATTTCTGATTTTCTTCATATCTTTTAGGAATGTTCTTTGAATAAACTCTGAAAAGCGAGTAACCAAAGGACAAAAGCCAAAGGATGTATATCGTAGCACTTCCTGCAAATAGATTTAGAACCAGAAGCATTATTGAGATCATATTGCAGAATCTTGCAAGATTGTCATATCCATTTCGTCCGTACATAAACCGCGCCAGTTTATATACAGCTTGCGAGCTAAATTGTTTGAGCTTGTCCATTTTGATACCTCCAAAATTATGAAGAAAGTTTTCAACTATTTTTTCTTTGTATTATGCTCTTAAAACCTTAATCTAAGCTTAAAGTGATGATAATTTATTATATCCGGATCCTTTTAGCAAATACATGTTAATATCAGCGAGATTTTTGGCCCTATTTCACGTTTTCTGAGAAATGAATCTCATAAGTTCAGCACAAAATAAAGCACAATGCATATCAGCGCTGCTCCTATATGCATAAGCACATAAGATAATTTCCATCTACCGTGGGTATTAAAGCCATAAAAGTCTTCCCATCTCTTGTCTTCTGGTGCATATATGGCCTTATAAAGGTAGAGCGGAGCGTATAGCACAACAGGAAGCATTCCAAGGAAAGCTGCCCCAAAGCTAATACCCCTTCTTTCAAATATGCAAAGTGAAACAATAGCCAGAAGCGGCGTTATCAGATGCATGAACAGATCAGCACCCTTAAGTAAGGGGCCTATTCCATATTTCCTGGCTAAAAACAGGAAAACTGTAAGCATCGTAACTGTAACGCCTGCAGTTCCAACAACTTTAAGGTAATATGCCCATGTTGCATCCGGAAATAAACACATACACAAAGCAGCTACTGCGCATAGGATATTGCTTTGAAACGTAAAATAGCGCAGCGCCCGCTTACCTCTTTCCAGATTCCACTTTCCGTCTTCCCTAAAAAGCCCAATAGCCATGACAAGGGTGATGGCTACAATAATTAAATTGATCACAAAAGAAATACTCATTTTTCTGCTCCTGTATTCACTATAACAATCCCAGCAGCCACCAAAAGAAGCGCCATTAATCCTGTAATGGAAAAAGCTTCCTTATTTTCTCCAAGAAATAGTGCCGATAACATTACGCCCATCACAGGATTGATAAATCCAAATATGGACACTCTGCTGACGGGGTTGTGCTTTAACAGGACTCCCCAAAGTGTATAAGCGCCAGCGGAAATAAATCCCATGTAGACCAGATTATATACGCAGGATACACTATAAAAATACAGGTGCCCACCCATAATAGCTCCAATTATAAAAAGAACCAGACCTCCCAACATAAACTGATAGCCACTCAGAACTACCGGATTTTCATATCTGGAAAAAATCTTTATAACACAGGATGAAAAGGCAAAAAACAAAGCTGCCATCAGCATCGCCCCTTCTCCCTGGAAGGATATGGCACTACCATCAAATAAGGTCTTAAATCCGCCAAGTACCAAAATTATTCCTGAAAATCCCACAACACATCCTGCCAGGTTACGAACAGTGAGCTTCTCCAGCTTGAAAATACACGCTGCGACGATTATGGCCAGAAAGTTCCCGGACGCATTTATAATTGAACCTTTCACACCACTTATATAAGCAAGGGACATGAAAAAGAAAAAATACTGCCCTACTGTCTGAAGAAGGGAAAGCACAGCAATATATTTAAAAGAGCCTTTCTGCGGAATAAGCATTTTCCTTGATAAGATTGACCCAAATACTATTGTCATCGCTCCTGCCAGAAGGAATCTGGCGCCTGCAAGCATTATCCTTGAAGCTGTATCTTCCGGCAGAATCTTAAAAATATCATACGCAATTTTTATGACTGGTGAAGCACTCCCCCATAACACACAGCAAAACAGCGCTGTCAAAAAGGTTATGGGAAGGTATGACCAGATGCTTTTCTTTGTTTCCGTCATTTTTACTTTCCTGTCAGTCCAAATCCCTGTTCAAGCCAAGGTGTCCCAGATTCTATTCCGGCATTATCAGCGTACCAGGGGCTTGGGAGCTTACCGGAGAAGGATGCATCACCACATAGGACTTTTGCAATTCCCTGGCCCTCGGAACCCGGAAGATAGGCCATTACTACACTATCCCATTGGTCTATATAATCCTTTATGAACACATTTCTTCCTGCAATGATGAGGCACACGACAGGTTTTCCTAGGGATTTTGCTTCCTCGATTGCATTTTTGTTTTCTTTAAGGCCATGCTCTCCGCAAATATCAAGATCTTCAGCATCACCATACCATTCTGCGTAGGCTTCCTCTCCTATTACAAGAAGAACTGTATCTGCATTAGAAGCATCTTTTTTATCCGTTATCAGATTGATGCCGTGACTATCAGCGACTTGCTGTAATCCTTCTTTTACAGTAGTCACCCCCGGAATGTCTTTAATTGTGCTTCCATTCCAGTCGATGGTCCAGCCTCCACACTGTGATACATCGTTGTCTAAAGCCGGTCCCATGATATATACACTGGATCCGTCCTTAAGAGGAAGGGTTTCATTTTCATTCTTGATTAAAACCAGGCTCTCCTCAACAAGTTTTTCTGCTATTTCTCTGTATTCTTCGGATCCTGTTTCAGTCTGCTTGGTCTCGATATTTTCTAAATATGGATCATCAAAAAGCCCCAGGTCCTGCTTGACCTGAATGATACGACGGACTGCATCGTTAACTCTATCCTCGGAAATCTCACCATCGTTCACTGCCTGAACTATTATCTGCCTGGCAGTTTCGTAGGTCTCAACTTCCATGAGCATATCAATACCGGCATTAACACTTGTAATAACCTGTTCTTTATAGGTAGTGGACGAAGTATTTTGTACCGAATCCCAATCACTTACGATGAAGCCTTCAAATCCCATTTCATTCTTCAGTATGTCGATATACTCTTTGTTCTCGTGCATTTTCAGGCCATTGAGGGAAGAATGGCTGATCATGATGGTCTTTACCCCTGCATCAATCTGTGCCTGATATACGGTCAGCAGCTCTTTTATCTCATCATCGGATAGCTGTGCATCGCCTCTGTCTAACAGACTGGCAATACCCTCTTCTCCAGTGCCGTACTTTACGTTACCATCACCAAAGAAATGCTTTGCACAGGCAGCAATTCCGGCATCCTGAAGGCCTTTAGTGTATGCGGTTGAAAGATTCTTAATTATCTCAAGGTCTGAACCATAGCTCTCGTATGTTCTGCCCCATCTTGGATCCACTGACTGAGCCACACAGGGCGAAAAGTTCCAAAGCATATGACACAGTTTAGCTTCGTCTGCAGTTATGAGCCCCACCTGATACATAAGCTCTTCGTCGTTGGCAGCACCCATTCCTATATTATGGGGGAAAATTACAGAATTAAGGCAGTAATTCACGCCATGGACATCGTCCTGTCCATACAGATAGGGAATTGCTGCGTCAGATTCCATGGCCGCCTGTTGGAATTCCTCCACATAGCTTTGCCACTCCAAATAATCCAGGGTCTCAGCCTTTGAAAGGATGCTTCCATAGTCATGCTGCTTCATGGCTGCAATGTCAACGTTGTAACAAGCCGGCTGCACCATCTGCGCTGCTCTTTGATCCAGTGTCAGAGATGCAACGATTTCGTCTGCTGTCATACCGGCATATCTATCAGCGCTGTTCTCTATTGAAGCAGATGGCGCATTACCATCAGCCTGCGTGGCCGTGTTTGACGGTACTGTATTTTTGCCACATGCTGTCACAATAAAAACTGTTGCTGTAACGATCAACAAGGTTTTCGACTATCTTTTTTTCATGTACGTATCTCCTTTAAGCTTCTGCAGACTCATAATCGAGTAGGCTTACTCCTACTCGATTTCGCACACGAACATTCCGCATTTCATGCTCCATGTTCTTACGACCGGCAAATGAATTTGTATGCAAGCATCCATTCGCTTGCCGGTCTTGTGCAACAAAAAAAGAAGAAGTATTGTACTTCTTCTCATGCACGGTTTTAGTTTCTAAAAGGCACATGTGCACCGGTAAATGATACTATGGCAATAAGCTTTTCCATATCATCCGTTACCGTAACCTCAAAAAAGCTGTTTCTTTTACCATCCTTCATGAGTCTGGCCTGTGCAAACAATTTAGTTCCTGTGCTGGCTGAAAGAAAAGTCGCCTGTCCCACAAGACTTACGGTTGCAGTCTCTTTATCATAATTAGATGCAACAGCAAAAGCAAAATCAGCAAGGGTGTAGATTGCACCACCCATTATCCCACCATATGCATTCCTATGGTGTTTTGTGATTTCCAAGCTGCATTTTGCGTAGTCTTTACCTATTTCATCAATCTGTATGCCTGATAACTCCGTGGCGTACAGATCTTTTGAAAAAATTTCTCTTGCTTCTTCCAATGATGCCATTTTTAATCCCCATTTTCTACGTATTCACGCCCAACGTTTTAATACCAAGATTATAAATGAAATACGCTGATCTGTGTATATGCTTTCTACTTGAGAGATGACAGCACATAGCTCCACAGCTCTGTTGTCGGCTGTGGGAAATAATGGATCCCATCCTCTGTACTTATTGTGATAGTTTTGCTCTTACTGATGAAGGTGTAAAGATCTATGACCTTTACGCCCTGCCCTTTTGCCCATGCCTTAAGAGCGTCATTGTACTTGACCTGATTGGCATCAACATAATTTATACTATCGCCGTTTCCTTTATTGAGATACTCATCCTGTGTAGGTCCCACGGTGCAGACAACAACTTTCTTTCCCTGGGCGATCAACTGGTCATAATAGGGCCCATACTGGCTGAAATCTCCTCTGTCATTGCATCCCATCCAGCTCACAAGAGTGTCGAAGTTATCCACCCCATATTCATCTACCACTTCTACAAGAAAAGAAAAGTCACAGGAATTCTGGCAATACACTGACATTCCATCACTCTGAAGGTTTCTTAATTCCCATTCATCTGCAGAAAACATGTCTACAGTCCTGGAATCTCCCACAAAAAGGATCCTGCCATAGTCGACTTTTTTAGCTTTCTTTTTTGCCCCCAGAACAGCAGGCTCAGCACTGGCATTATTCCCCTCAGAAACCGAAGCCGTCTGCTGAGGCGCCACGTTTCCACAAGCCATAAGGCCAATTGTCATGATCATCGCAAACAATATAGAGAAGTATTTTTTCATATCGGATTCCTTTCTAGTGCTTTAAACCTTTTATCAACTTCAGTTGCAGCTCCTTTTATACACTTTGCTCCCATATGCTCTACGACAACTGAAGCTGTCGCGCATCCATATCTGCAGCAGTCCGGAAGTGACATTCCTTCGGATAACCCGTATATAAATCCGGCAACAAAGCTGTCTCCCGCACCTGTGGTGTCAACAACTGTGGCAGGATGAGCCGGGATCCTGTGTACCCCTTTGTCATCAGCATATACGCAGCCATTTTTCCCGCACTTTATCACAACACATTTCGAACCATGCTCCAAAAACTTCATGGCATTTGATTCAGGGTCGTTTTCTCCGGTAAGGGTGGCAGCCTCAATTTCATTGGGAATAATATAATCTATATATTTAAGAACAGGCTCCAGATCCTCTATTCTCTCATTATGTTTTGCGGTAGTCATATCCGCAACAAGGATTCTTCCGGGCTTCTCCTTAACCTTCTTAAACACTTCTTCCATATCCCTGGTGCTAAGCATTGAAGATACAAAAACACTGCCAAAACTCACAATATCGCCCATCTCTTCCACATACGGAAGAATGCACTCTTTTGATAGCTTTCTGAGGCTACTTTCCGGGTTTGTGATAAAGTACCTCTCGCCTGCATCATCAACAAGGACAATGTTAATGCCGGTAGCTATATCAGCAGTTTTAGTTATCCTGGAAGCCTCAACACCATTGTTCCTAAGACATTTCATAACTGTTTCCGCCGCCTCATCTTCGCCAAGGAGCGTTATCAGTTCGCAGGGAACCCCAAGATTTGCCAGAACCACTGCTTCATTAAGAGCATCTCCGCCACAAGTCATTTCCATGTGCTTAGCAGGAACAGAAGCCTTCCTGAATAATTCCTTATCAACTGCGCCAGCCATTATGTCTACAATAGCAGCACCAATAACAGTTACTTTCTTATTCATTTTCTTACAACCTGTTCATCTTCTCATCAAATGCGAAGTTCATCGACAATCTTATCTGCCATATAAAGCTTGTAATACAGTCTTGATGGTTGCTCAGGTACCTTAAAATAGAAGCTTTTTATCTCATTTCTTGTGGCAATTGCAAAATAAACTTCTCCGGGAACACTGTCCTCATTATTAGGATCGGTATTTCCAAAGCTGCCTGTTACGCCAACTCCTATATCAGCGTCATAGTATTCTCTGCATACCCTTGCCATTTCAACAGCTGTTTCCTTTGAATAAACGCCATACTCCCGGATTGTCTCCTTGGAAACTCCAATTCGGATCTTGGCTTCATTACTATAGGTAACAAATGCCCCCTTTATGATTGCGGAAGAGCCTTCCGTATCAGTTATCAGAGACGCTATCTGCCCACCGGTGCAGCTTTCCATAGTCGTGATCGACATGTTGTTTTCTATCAGATGTTTCACCAGATCGCTATATTTTGCACGGATTTCTTTTTCCCAATCTGTCATCAGCCTACAATACCTCTTATCATCTCCCAGTCAGTACAACGAACATAATTATCCGACGGAAATTCGCAGCTCTTATTCCAAGGTCGGTCAAAAACCAGTACCTTTAACTCCGGCAAATGGTCGAAGAATTTGAATGCACTTGGTGAATCCTCTACGGCGACATCGAAATGCATCTTATAATAATCCTCTAATTCTATGGTAAATTCACTGTTTTTGAAAAAGTGGTCCCTTCCATACTTATTCAGGCAGTACAGATCCACCCGTTCCAGTCCATGCTGATCAAGCCAACCACGGGATGCATCATAGGTAAGACTTGGACGTCCGGTGATTATTCTCACATCATGTCCGGCATCCAGCCAGGCATTTATAGTCTCAGAAGCCCCCGGAGTCTCATCATAAGAAAGAAGCACCTCAGGCTGATGCCCTGCTATCATCATCTCATCGTACTGATCATCTGTAAGTTCAAATGTTTTTTTCAGGCTAAAATACTTCATATTTTCATATGGAACTCTTTTTCCATACATATCTTCCACCAGCCTGGAAAAGCTCTTTGCTGTTTCGCAAAGACAATCGTCAAAGTCAACGTAAATATTCATCCTAGATCCTTCCTCGTTTTTGCCTAAAAATCTAGTATTTTTTATCACACAATTTGTGTGACACTTCTGTGATTATTGTACTGTTATTATTAACTCAAGAAAAGAGCAAACTACTTCCCCCGGGGAAGAAAAGAGAGAAAAAAATAAAGAGAGAAAGTGAGAAACAAATATGAAGAAGAATATCATCACAACAGCAGCAACAGTTATCACATCAGCAGTAATGATCTTTACAGCAGCACCTATCACATCATTCGCAGCAGGAAATATCACAATAGATCAGGCTAAAAAAATTGCCCTTGAAAATTCAGGACTTAAAGCAGACCAGGTTACTTTCGTAAAAGAAAGTAAGGAAATAGATGACGGAAGAACTCAGTACGAGGTTGAGTTCTACGTAGGAACCACTGAATATGATTACGAGATCGACGCAGCTACCGGAGCAATTATCTCTTTTGACCAGGACATGGAGACAAATATCGTAGCCACAGCTCCTAAGGCAACAACAGCTACCACAGCTGCAACTACAGCAGCCACAAGCATCACAAAGGATCAGGCTCTTCAGTTAGCACTCGATCATGCAGGATACAAAGAGAGTGACGTTCTCTTCCCAACAGTTAAAAAGGATTTCGACGACGGCATGGAAATCTGGGAAGTAAAATTCTACGTTGGATTATATGAATATCAGTACGACATTTCAGTAGCTAACGGACAGATCATCGATTTCGATTTAGACGATTGACCTTCATTACATAACTTTTTTCTCTCTTAAAATCGGGAAAGGCTCCAAAAGAGTCTTTCCCGGTTTTATTTTTATAAAGACTTATCAAGAAGGGCTTCGAAATCACTTAGTGGCAATGGTTTGGAAAAATAGTATCCCTGGAACAATATACATCCCAGTTTATTTATGATATTGAAGTGTTCGACCGTCTCAATTCCTTCAGTCAAAGAAACTATTCCAAGGTCCTCGGAAAGTCTGATTACGTTCTTAACTACTATATTGGCC
>JAEEGL014668337.1_pt1 | contig 10850 bp, 7 predicted proteins | sample 9134231 | NCBI WGS metagenome assembly JAEEGL01 (sample SAMN16246548, study PRJNA631951) | gut metagenome | biome: gut microbiome; feature: rumen; material: fiber-attached | host: Bos | place: Iran: Karaj | collected 2018-10
CCCCCTTTTTTCCTTTCCGGGTTTCCGTCATTTTACCCAAATCCGGATATGATTTCAATCGGCTGCCTCCCGCTTTTTGAACCGTGCCGCGCCGTCTGTTAAAATTGGGGAAATGTCAGGCGCTTGCCGTTCACCGCATCCCGAAAAACGATATGAAAGTGAAAGGAACCAACGTGAAACGCATCACTTCTTTTGCCGTGTTGATGACGATCCTCTTCGCGGCGTTTCTCCGCGCCGAGTCCCCCAAAATGAAAGAGGCGCTCCAGCCGTTTGTCGACCGGGGCGAGCTGGCGGGGATGATCTCGGTTCTGGCGACGAAAGACGCCGTTTTGCAGATCGACTGCGTCGGGTACGCCGATCTGGAAAACAAGGTGCCGATCGCGCCGGATCAGCTGATCTGGATCGCCTCGACGTCGAAAATCTTTACCGGCACCGCGCTCATGATGCTCGTCGAGGAGGGGAAGGTTTCGCTGGACGACCCGCTCGAGAAGTATTTTCCCGAAATGGCGGATCTGCAAGTCGTCAAATACCAGGATGACGGCGTCACGCTTCTGAAGCCGGCGCAGGTGAAACCGACGGTCCGGCACGCCCTTTCGCATCAGATCGGGTTTCCGTTCCAGACCAAGATGATGGACAAGTTCGGTTCGGACGCGCTTCCCCTGCAGCAGGAAATCTTCGAGGCGAGCCGCACGCCGCTGGCCTTCGAGCCGGGGACCGACTTCTGCTATACGGAACTCGGGATCGATATCGCCGGCGGGATCATTGAGGCCGTGACCGGTCAGAAGTACGAGGATTTCATGCAGGAGCGGATCTTCACCCCGCTCGGCATGAACGACACGACCCTCTGGCCGAGCGAAGAGGTGCAGAACCAGCGGTGGATCAACTGCTATCAGATGGTCGGCGGGAAACTCGAAAAGTGCGACATCCCGATGATGCGCCGCCCCTACGCCTCGCGCCAGACCCGTTTCCCGGAACCGGGCGCCTGCATCTTTTCGACCGCCAACGATCTTCTGAAGTTCTTCCAGATGCATGCCGCCGGCGGCGTCTATAACGGGAAGCGCTTCATTTCGGAAGAGTCGCAGAAGGAGATCATGAAAAAGCAGACCCCCGAAGGGAAGAACTACTACGGGCTGACGAACATGGAAGAAGACTGGCTCGGGCATGCCGGCGCCTGCGGCAACCAGTGCTACGCCGATCCGGCGACCGGCGTGGTTCGCCTTTACATCTGCCAGGTGGCGAACAACCCGAACCACGGCGCGGCGCTCGGCGCCTGGCGTCAGGCGTACGAAGAGATCTTCAAGGAGGCCGGACTCCGATAGGCCGGCGCATTTTTCGGCATTCCGCGCTTTCGCCTGCGCGAAAGCGCGGTTTTTTTATCTCCCGGGGTTCTGCTACCAGTCGTCCTCGTCTTTCTCGCGGCTGCGGATTATGTCGATCACCTTCAGAACGAGAGTCAGCGCGAAGACCGCGGCCAGAAAGATAATGGCGGGCGTCTCGTAATGGGTGAAGTAGGCGATGAAGAAGACGACCGCGACCGCCGCGGCGATGACCACCTCGAACCCTTCCAGTCCCAAAGAGAACCGGCGGATCGTCTCGGCGAAAAAGAAGCCGACGAAGAGGACCGCGATAATCGGAATAAAGAGGGTGAACATGGCCAGTTATCTCCGTGACACAGACCGCAGATCCGCCGCCTTTCCGGCGGAACCGGACTTATTCTACACCGGCTCCGAAAGAGAATCAACGGACCCGCCGCTCACGCCTGCCCGTTTGCCAACCGGCGCTTGCGCCACTTGGCAAACGCTCCGACAACGATCAGCGCCAGACCGATTGCCACGCAGATCGAGCGGTAAACGCGCTGATGTCTGAAGACCGATCTGCCCTGAACGGGGATGCCGAGTCGTTTCCGGTCGTGCCATTTATAGTCCATCACGCGGAATTCATCCATCACCATGGCGTCTTCCGGAATGACATCTTCGAAAAAACTGTCCCGGATTCTGCGGTTAATCTTGATTTTGTCATAGACAATCTCTTTTTCCGACTCGATGCTGCCGTCCTCGGCATAACTGACGGTTTCGGCGCGGCTCGGCAGCCACACACCGCCGCCGTAATCTTTCAAGCCGTGCAGAATGGTTTTTCTTGTCGGCTCGGATGTGTGGCGGGATACATAGCCGGGTCCGCTTTCCGACTTTTCGAGACGGCTGTGGCGAAAGACCGCGTAAACACTGTAATCCTTGTCCGCGTCCAGGTACACTTTTTCGTTCCAGTCCGCGAGAAGGAGACACCGGTGCCCGTCGATGATTTCGGGCCTTTCAAATAGGCAGAGCCCCTTTCGTTCTTCCAAATATTTTGCCATGTCCCACGACATGCTGCTGCCCGGCCATGCGATCCTTGACATTGTCAAGGGGTTTTCCGATCTGTAACACTGCGTTGCGCTGGAATCGGAACGGGGCGTCAGTTGAGCGTTCGAACGTTCCTCTCCGTTTTCCAGTGTGTAAAAGGAGACGTGCCGGTAATCGGATTTATTCTGGGCGCGGATCGTGCGGTAGGTAGAATCATGCGCCGCGTCATCGTCGCCGGCTTTGTTCCGGTCCTCCTCTTCCAGATAGAGTTGGTCGTTTCCCTTGAGGGCGAAGGTCAGCGTCTTGTCTCCGTCGCGGAAAACGGCATAGAAGGTTTTGATCGAATCGCGTTTCCGCTCGTAAAGCGCTTTGAGCTCATCGATCGAGATCGGCGGGTTTTGGCGCTCTGCCATTAATCTCCAGAGTTCGGAACTTTCCAGCATCGTGAGATCGTGTCTGCCGGTGATTTCAGAGAACTGGGCGTAGGTAAGGGGTTCGGCGTGCTTGACGATTTCGTCACGCGCCTTATTGAATTCCTCGGGACCGGAAGGGAGGCCGTCCGGACCGGTCGTCCATGAGACGGTAAACTCGCGGCGGAATCTTTCCTGCTCTTCGGGGGTGAGTGTATTGAAATCTCTTCTCTGCGAACCGGGAGGCGGCGTGTTCTGAGCGGCTTCCTGTGCGGGAAGAAGCGGAAAACCGCCGCCGAGGAGGACGGAAAAAGCGGCTGTCAGCAAGAGCGCCGCGGCGCTGAGATATTTCATTGCAGTTCTCCAAATTTCATTAGGGTTCTCGAAGCGGGGTTCCCCGTTCCGCCAGGCCGTGAAGGAGAACCGCGGCGGACGGCGGGGAACGCCGCTTCGAATGTTCAGGCGTTACTTATCGCGGGTATCGACAACAACAGCGTCTGCCGGAATGATGTCGTCGAAGAAGGAGTCCGGAATCCCGCTGTTGATTTTGATCTCGTCGTAGACATATTCTTCGCCCGGACGGGGGGATCCGTCGGGATTGTAGTGGAAGATCTCGACGGTCTCGGGGAGCCAGACCCCGCCGCCGTAATCTTTCAGGCCGTGAAGAATCGATTTGGTGGAAATCGCGACAGTCGTACGGCCGTCCTCCGTGATCGGGCTGTAGTGTTCCGCCGAATAGACGGCGTAGTCCTTTTCGGGATCGAGGTAGAATTTGGCGAAAAGAGTCCCGACGACGAGACAGGAACGGCCGTCGATGATTTCGGGCTTTTCGAAGACGACCGCTTCGGTGTGCTGCCGGCCCAGGATATTGCCGAGATCGGAACCCGTCACGCCACGGCCCCACTTGGCCCTGAAAAGCCACGCCTGGGAGAGGGGCATTTCGGTGGGGAAAAGTCCGGATGTCGTGAAGAGAACGTCAAGCGGCATAATCAGCGCCATGTGAGGCGATTTCCCGTTGACTTCGGGACCCCGGATGACGCTTCTGTAGGCGGATTCGCTTCGCGAGGCGGTCTCGTAAAAATTGGAGCAATAGCCGCCGGAGCGTTCGAAAGCCCCTTCAATATAGAGCCTGTTCTCCCCTTTCTGCGCGAAGGTGTATTTTTTCAGACCGACATGGTAAGTTGAGGAAAAATCCCCGATGAAATTCCGCTTTTTCTCGTAGACCTCTCTCAGTTTGCCGATGCTGACCGGCGGGTTCTGCCTGCTTTTCATCACCGCCCAAAGCGCGGCGCGGTCCTGACTGTCAAGATTGTGCCGGTTGGCCAGTTCCAGGAACTCGCCGAAGGCGAGAGGGGACCCGCTGCCGGTGATTTCGTCCTTCGCCCGGCTGAACTCCTCGGACCCGGAATGGGTGATTCTGTCCAGGTCATTTGTATAGTGGTATGAAAAGCCGCTGCTGACACGGGCGAAACCCGGGTTTTTGTACGGATAGCACCAACCGGTAATCTCCGGAAACTGCGGTTTCCGAGGCTCGGCGGGAAGCTCTTCCTTTTCCGGGATCTCGGTAAAGAAGGAGTCCGGAATCCCGCTGTTGATCTCGATCTTATCGTAAATTTCGGTGTTTTCAGATTTACAGCTCCCGTCCGGATTATAGGTGATCGATTCAACCGAGTCGGGGAGCCAGACCCCGCCTCCGTAATCTTTCAGGCCGTGCAGAACCGTTCTTCGGGCGAGATAGAGTCCCGGACCGATCAGGGGGCCGCCCGGGGGCGCCGGTTCGTAGAAGTCGACCGCGTAAACGGAGCAATCCCTCTCAAGATCAAGATAGAACTTTTTGTCAAAGGACCCGACGATCAGACAGGAATGACCGTTCAGGCTTTCCGGCTTTTCGAAGACGGTTTCAATGCCGCTGCCTCCCAGAAGGGAGCCCATTTGTGTTTTGTACCCGCCGGTTTTGTTCATAGGATCGGAAAGCCAGGCGTGATCGAGGGGAGTCTTGGGGAGATGCCCCATCAGGATGGAGAACGCATCCGGATCAGCCTGATCCACGGGTGTCATGCTGGCGTTTACGGAACGTTTTCCGTCGGGATGGTTATACAGATCGATAAGCCGGCGTTCCGATTTCACGATTGAGTCGATCCGGGCCCAGATCACTTTTTCGGAATTCTCCGACGAACCTTCGGAAACGGTCTTCCACAGACGGTAATCGTCTCCCTTGAACGCGTAAACAAACGGCGATCTTACGTAGGATCTATAGATGGTTGTTTTGAAGTCGCCGATCGAGGCGCGTTTCGTCTCGTAGAGCTCTTTCAGCGCATCTTTTGAGATCGGAGGATTCTGACGGTCTGCCATGACCTTCCAGAGCATAACGCGTTCCGAGGGGTCGAAATCGTGGCTGTCGGCCATCTCAAGGAATTCGCCGTAAGAGAGGGGAGATTCGCGGCCGACGATTTCGTCGTTTACCCGATTGAACTCATCGGAATCGGAATGGATGCCGCCGCCCGGCGCGACGTCGAATCTCATTGAGTGCCTGACGGGCGGATTGGAGGATTCCGGCGCGGCCTTCCCCTCGGCGGGGCCTGAGGCGTTATCGGACGGATCCGCAGCCGGCGGCGTTGCGGAACGATTTCCGTCGGCGTCCTCAAACAGAACACTGGAAAGGTTTCCGTCCGTGTCCTCAAACAGAACACTCCCTTTGACAACCCGGAAATCGTTTCCGGACGCGTCGGTGAGTTTTCCCGTCTGATGTTCGTCCGTCTTTATCAAACCCACTGTTGGTGTGGAATGAGATTCGGCTGCGGGATACGAGAGTACAAGCAAAGTTCCTTCCACATCCGCCCTCTGCATGACGGCATCGCCTCCCACAGACGCGGGATCCAGAACAAAGATGACTCTTTTGGCTCCGGAATCTTTGGAAATGGCGGCGGAAATGTCGGCCAGTTTTTTCCCCACTCCTGTTGTCTTTTCGATTGCATCGGTTACCGGCGTGCCCGCAACAGCCAGTTCGCTGACTTCAAGGGCCCGGGAAACGGACGCGGCGCAGAGCGCGGCGAGAAAAAGCAGGAGAGGGAAACACCCTCTGGCAAAGGAAACAGAGAAACGATGCAACATAACCAAACCTCCTTCTTCGAATTACGAAAAAAAGAAATCTCTCAACGCGCGGTCCGGACTCACAATGAGTACAGCTTGCGCAATCTCCCCCCCCCCCCAGGATTACTGCGGGAGAGGAACATGAGGGGGCGGAAACGACAATACTGGGCAGAAAACGGGATGCCGGACGGATCGGAAACCGGCCGGCCTCTGCTGTCTGACCGCCGGTGAAAATGAGACCGTTCCACGGCGGACAGGGCTATTCTTGCCGAAATTCGTTTTTGAGTCAATACGAAGTTCGGAAACCGCGTGTACATCCCTCAGATTTTCCGCCTGAGGGGCGTGCGGCTTACGATGACTTTTGATCTGACCCGGGAACCTCGTTCAGATCGAGGTCGCCGTCGGTTATCGCGTCGATGTCGATGATGTTGTTCTCGGGGATACGTTTCAGAGGGGGAATTTCGTCTTCCGGCCTGACTTCAAGTTTGAAATCCCCGTCCGCCGGCTGACGATCGCCGAGATCGGTAAACTGGAACTCCCAACGGATCCACCCCCGAACATCGGGGTATTTTTGCGCCGCAGGGTCGGTATCGCCGCTGACATACCGAAAATGGGCCGGAATCGGGACTCCGCCGCACTCCCGCCATTCGAGAATGTCCGTGATCGTTTTCGACACGGGAGTGTCTTCCCCTTCGTCATAAACGGACGTGACAATCCGTTCGACGCGCGGCTCTTCCGTATCCGTTCGGACCGTGATTTCCCAGTCAAGTACCAGACCCGTAAGCCCTTCCTTTACCGGCGGACGATTTTCCCTGGCCGTGAGGAGTACACGTCCGTTTTCCCGTTCCGTGTATCCGAAGTCAGAGGCTTCGACCTTCTCTCTGTACAGCGGGTTTGCCTGTGCGGTAAAAACCCACCAGGGCGGGCCCACTTCATCGAGGTCCCGGAACGATGCGCCCGGCTTTCCGGAAAGCTTCTTTACAATGCCGTCCCTGGTACCGAAAATGCTGCCCTGATAGTCCCCGTCATACCGCCAGTAGGTGACGCTGAACCGGTCGTTTGCGACCTTGTCGACAACTTCCCGCGGTATTGTTTCGCCGCGGCCTTCGTACGGCGGCAGAACGATCCGCAACCGGTACCTGTTTTTCAGCTTGCAGGCGAAAACGGTGTCGGCCCGGGTATCGTCGGACGCGGCGGTCAGCGCCTCCTCTTCCGAAGAAAAACTTTCGTCCTTTACGGTATAGTTTCCGTAGAACGAGGCGTTCTGGATCCAATCTTCCCGCGCGTCGATCAGGCTCTTGATAAGCGCCTCTTTTTCGTCTTCCGCGGAAAAGAGGGCCCGCGGCGCCGGGCAGAAGGACAACCCAAGACAGAACAGGACGGCAATGCGGACGATCGGTTTCATGACAGGACCCCCTATGATGTTCGGAAAGAATGAAAACCCGGAACCGCTCCCGCCGCGCATTTTGCGGACGGCAATCCCCCGAAAGAGAGTCTACCGCGAAACGGTACAGATGTCAATAAGAATTTTTGTCTTTTTTTTTCTCGCAAATGCGACCGTTTTGCGCGCGGCGTCCGTCCCGCCGCCGCGGCGTTTTCTTGAACCCGTTTCCCGTTCCTGTATAATGGGACCGGGGAGGGGGTTCTACGTTTTCAGCCCATTTTCGGATCGGAGAGGTTATGATGTCGGCAGTCAGGTCTTTTTGCCCGGCGGTTTTTGCGGTTCTGTTCCTTTTGGCCGGTTCGGCGTCCGCCGCCGATTCTGTTCCGTCCGGGACCGGCTCCGCGATGATTTCGCCGGAGTTTCCGGAACTCGCCGGAAAACTTCCCGACCTTCTCCCCGCTCCCCCCGCGGGGATGGAGTGGCGGCTCGTCTGGCACGATGAGTTCGACGGGACCGATATCGACCTGGAGGAGAAATGGGAAATCCCCGAGTTCGGTGTCCGCCGCGACGGCTACTGGGCTCCGGAGGCTCTTTCCCTCACCGGAGACGGGTTCCTGAAAATGAGCGTTTTCAAAGACGGGTCGGGCCGTTTTCTTTCGGGCTGTCTCCGGTCGCGGGGAAAATACGAAAAGGCGAAAGGCTTTTTCATCGCCCGGATGAACAGCCCCCATGAAACCGGGCACTGGCCGGCGTTCTGGCTCTACACGCCCGAAATCGGCAGAATCGGGAACGGCTCGGCCGACGGGGCCGAAATCGACATCATGGAAAAGCCGTGGCTCGACGACAAAGTCAATCTTGCGGTTCATTGGGACGGCTATTCAAAGGAGCATCATCAGGTTGTTTATGCCATGCCGCCGATCGGCCAGACCGCCGACGGGTTCCACACCTACGCCCTCTGGTGGGGGGACGACGCGTACCGGTTCTACATCGACGGCGAAAAGGCGTGGGAAACCGCGGCCGCCGGCATCTGCGAGGTTCCGACGTATATCAAGCTTTCCGATGAGGTCGGCCAGTGGGGCGGCGACATCCTGAAGGCGAACCTCCCCGACGAGACTCTCGTCGACTATGTCCGGGTCTACGACCTGTTTCCGGCCGGCGCCGAACCGGCGGCCGAGTAGGGAGGGCCTTTCCGCGCGCCGGGCGCCCCCGGATATCCGCCGGGCCGCAGGCGGGTCATGCCAGGTCCGAAGCCCGTGAAACGAACGACGTGTGCAGGAGCCGGTGCGCGTTCGTTTCCTTTTCCCCCGGCTCGGTCCGGGCGAGGAACTCGTCGTAAACGCCGCGGAGCGCCCCGTTTTTGTAGCTGGAGGCCTCCGGTCCGTCGAGCCGGTCGGCGATGGCGTAGAGCCCCGTGCTGCGGCTTGTCTGGGCCGCTTCCTTCGCCGCACGTCCGCGGGTTTTCGGCTGACCGCCTCCGCCGATACACCCTCCCGGACATGCCATCACCTCCACGAAGTCATACGAGACCTCTTTCGCGCGGATCTTTTCGGCGAGCGCAAAGATATTCGCCCCGCCGTGAACCGCCGCGGTTCTGACAGTCCGGCCGCCGAGCCTGACCTCCGCCTCCCGAACCGATTCCAGGCCGCGGATCGGCGCGAACCGCAGAAGGTCCTCCGGCGGGTCGAGTCCCGTTTCGAGATAATAGGCGGTTCTCAGCGCCGCCTCCATGACGCCCCCGGTATTTCCGAAAATGATTCCCGCGCCGGAACCCCGCCCCATCGCCGGGTCGAAAGGAGCCTCTTCGAGCGCGGCAAAATCGATTTCCGCCGCGCCGAGCATGCGGCCCAGCTCGCGGTTGGTCAGAACCAGATCGATATCCCGTATTTCCGGATTCGACAGGAACCGGCCCGAAGCGTTCATTTCCGGCCGGGTGATTTCGAATTTCTTGGCGGTGCAGGGGGCGACCGCGACCACCTTGATCCGTTCGGGATTGATGCCGTTTTTCCGGGCGAACCAGGTTTTGACGAGACTCCCCTGCATCAGTATCGGGCTCTTGGCGCTTGAGAGGGAGGGGAGGAGTTCCGGAAACCAGTATTCCGCCAGTTTCACCCAGGCGGGACAGCAGCTGGTAAACATCGGCATTCCGTCCGTCCCGCCGGCGCGGAGCCGGGAGACGAGTTCGGCCGCCTCTTCCATGACCGTCATGTCGGCGCCGAACGTGACGTCGAAGACATGGTCGAATCCGAGCGCTTTGAGCGCGGCGACCGTTTTCCCCTGCACGTTGGCTCCCTGTTCGATTCCGAACATCTCGCCGAGCGAAACGCGGGTCGAGGGGGAGACCAGCGCGACGGTGACCCATTCCGGATCGGCCAGAAGGCGTTCGGCAGTCGGATAGTGAAACCGTTCGGTCACCGCTTCATGGGGGCAGATCGCCGAACACTGGCCGCAGTGAATGCAGATTGCCTTTCCCGTCCTCTCCGGGTCGTAGCGGTCCATGATTCCCATCATCCGCCCGCACGCCTTTTCGCAGTGATCGCACTTCTGGCAGAGCGATTCGCTGAAAACGACCGCCGGATCGTTCGGGTCGATCGTCGCCGGTCTTCCGCTCCCCTCCTGCCGGCCGTACCGGTGCGGTCCCGGCCCGCCGACGCGCTCTTGGGCTCCGGTCCGCATTCCCGAAAGGAGAATTCCCGCACCGGCGCTTCCGGCAGTTTCCAAAAATCGGCGTCTCGACGTTTTTTTCATGTTTTTCATCATGCGGCCTCCTTCGTCATGGGCGGAAAGCGGCTCTCTTTCCGAGCCGCTTTCTCCGGCAGTTTTCTTTCCGCTTTTTTCCCCCCATCCTTTATACACCGTGTCGAAGAAAATGTTTCGCCCGAAGAGAATTCTCCGTCGTTTCTTTCCGTTTTGCAAGGGGACAGGAGGAAGCCGCCGGTTCCGGCCCGGCCGTTCCGGACACAAAAAAACGCCAGACACCCCGAAACTGAGAGTCTGGCGCAAATGGGCAGGGCCGGGGTTGAACCGGCGACCTACGGATTTTCAGTCCGGCGCTCTACCAACTGAGCTACCTACCCTTGAACCGGTGCCGCTTACACGGCAACAGCACGATTATAGACCGAATCGGGGTCTTGTCAACGGGGGGATTTCGCCGGGGATTTTTAGGACGGGGGCAAGTTCGGCGTTTGAAATCCCTCTGAACTTCTGCTAGAATCGGAGAATTGAAGGGTGCGGGGGCCGTTTCCCCCGTTTTTTGCCTGGCGCATCCTGTTAAACGGACTGGCGCTCATTGAAGTGATCGACGATGGAGTATTTCCTATGACAGCTGAAAAGAAAGGTTTTGACAGGCGGACATTCCTTTCGGCGCTCGGCGCCGCGGGTCTTCTTGGCACGATGAAATCGGTCGGCGGCGCGGTTCGGGCCGACGAGCCGGCCGCCGGGAACCCGTCCGCCGAAGCGGCGGCTGCGAACCCGTTCGGCGGGGCGGCGGCCTCGTACCCGGTTCTGCAGAATCCCGGACTGCGCGGCATGTCGGTTGTCTGGGCGGTCCGCCCCGAGCCGGGGAAACTCGCGACCGGCTGGGTCGAGTGGGGCCGGGACGAGAAACTCGGCCAGACGAGCCGGCGCGCC
>JAEEGL015458867.1_pt1 | contig 10850 bp, 8 predicted proteins | sample 9134231 | NCBI WGS metagenome assembly JAEEGL01 (sample SAMN16246548, study PRJNA631951) | gut metagenome | biome: gut microbiome; feature: rumen; material: fiber-attached | host: Bos | place: Iran: Karaj | collected 2018-10
CGTCACGGACAGATCGGTGATGCGCTCCGCGGGAAAAGAATCGAACTACCTCGAGGTGAGACGCGGCGCGGGATATCTATCGTGCCACACGTGCGGATACCGATCTCCCGTGCCGGAAAAGTGCCCCGGGTGCGGCGGAGAACATCTCCTTTTCTTCGGATGCGGGACGCAGCTCGCGGAGGATCATCTGACGAGGGTCCTCCCGTCCGCGAAGGTCCTGAGAATGGACCATGATACGACGCAGACGAAGAACTCGCACGAGGAACTTCTGTCCCGGTTCCGCCGCGGAGAGGCGGACGTCCTGCTCGGAACGCAGATGGTGACGAAGGGGCACGACTTCCCCTCAGTCACGACCGTCGGCATCCTGAACGCGGATTCGTCGATGTTCTCGGAAGACTACCGCGCGGCGGAGCGCACCTTCTCGATGCTGACCCAGGTGATCGGCAGATCGGGGCGGGCGGACTCTCCAGGCGTATCCGTGATACAGACGTACAATCCGGACAGCGACGTCATCGCTCAGGCGGCGGATCAGGACTACAAATCGTTTTACGAAAGCGAGATACGGCTGAGGCGCGCCCTTACGTTCCCGCCTTTCTGCGACATCGCGCTCATCACCCTGTCCTGTCAGGACGAGGCGTTCCTCGCGCGGTCCGCGTCGAGGCTGTCCGAGAGGATAAAACAGCTCACGGCGAGCGAGTACGCCGACGTGAAGCTGATCGTTTTCGGTCCGTTCGAGGCGCCCGTTTACAAGGTGCAGAACGTGTGCCGCCTAAGATTCGTCATCAAATGCCGGCTCGACCGAAAGACCCGCGCGCTGATTTCCACGCTGCTATCCGAATTCATGAGAAGCGGATCACGCCAGAGCAGAACGCAGGGAGCCCTCCGCGTGACGGCGGACCTGAACCCGGCGTCCTTGTAGTTTTCGTTCATACCTCGCGGCCGTCCCGCTCCGAGCGGCGCGCGGCGGCGGAAAGGATATAATAAAAAATGGCAATACTTAATATAGTCAAAGAAGGGGATCCGGTCCTCAGGAAGGAATGCCGCACCGTCGAAGAGATCACCCCTCGCATCATCACTCTTCTCGACGATATGAAAGAAACGCTCATCGACGCCGACGGAGCGGGACTCGCCGCGCCGCAGGTCGGCGTCCTCAAAAAGATCGCGATCGTCGAAAACGAAGGGGAATATATCGAACTGATAAACCCGGAGATAATCGAGCGCGAGGGAAAGCAGGAGGAAGTCGAAGGGTGCCTTTCCGTTCCAGGCGTCTGGGGTATCACGGACCGTCCGATGAAAGTGACGGTCAGGGCGACCGGACGTGACGGCAAAGAGTTCACCGTCTCGGGAGAAGGACTCCTCGCGAGAGCGTTCTGCCATGAGATCGACCATCTCCACGGCGCTCTGTTCACCGACAACGCCGTCCGTCTGCTCTCGGACGAAGAGATCAAGGAGCTCGTCGGATGAGCGAAGGTAAAATAAGGATCCTCTTTATGGGGACTCCCGACTACGCCGCGCAGACGCTCCGCGCTCTGCTTCGTCTTCCGTCGGCTGACGTCGTCGCCGCCGTCACCCAACCGGACAAAAAGAAAGGGCGAGGGATGCACACGCTCCCGACCCCCGTCAAAACGGTCGCCGAAGAAGCGGGGATCCCCGTATATCAGCCTGTCACGCTCCGCGACGGAGCGTTTGAGGATGAATTGCGGGCGATAGGCCCCGATCTCATAATCGTCTCGGCTTACGGAAAGATACTGCCCCCCTACGTCATCCGTTTCCCGCGGCTCGGCTGTGTCAACGCGCACGCGTCGATCCTGCCGAAATACCGCGGCGCCGCCCCGATCAACCGCGCCGTCATGGCGGGTGAGAAGGAGACGGGCGTCACCGCGATGTTCATGGACGAAGGGCTCGACACCGGCGATATCATCTTTACCCTGAAGACCCCGATCGGTCAAAACGATACCGCCGGCGACGTTCACGACCGGCTCGCCGTGCTCGCCGGAGAGGCGATGTGCCGCGCGGTCGCCGAGATCGGCGCGGGTACCGCCGCAAGGACGCCGCAGGACGAAAGCGGGGCGACGTATGCCGCGAAAATCACGAAAGAGGACTGTCTTATCGATTTTTCCGCTCCGGCGAAAGAAGTCTGCGACCGGATCAGGGGTCTTTCCCCGTATCCCGGAGCCTTCACCTACACTCCCGGCGGAAAGGTGCTGAAAATAACGGGAGCTACGCTCTCAGAGGGGCCCGCCTGCGCCGAGCCGGGGACGGTGCTCGACGTCTCGCACGGGGCGGCGACCGTCGCCTGCGGGGGCGGGGCGATCGGAGTCACCGAGGTCGTCCCGGAGGGGCGTTCGAAGATGGACGCGTCCTCGTTTATACGCGGAAGAGGGATCGCCGCGGGAGACCGTCTCGGAAAATGATCCTTCCCTGTTTCTGAAAGGAGAAATGATCGCTGTGTATTTTTACGGTTTTGATCTGTCGTATTTTGTTTTCGTACTGCCCGCGGTCGTGATCGCGCTCATCGCTCAAATCAAAGTCTCATCAACGTTCAAAAAATACTCCTCCGTCCCGTCGGACGGAGGAATGACCGGCGCCGACGCGGCGCGTCTCGTTCTCCAGAGAAACGGCGTCGACGGTGTTAATATCGTCCCGATAAAGGGCAATCTCACGGACAACTTCGACCCGAGGGACAACGTCATACGGCTCTCCGAAACCGTCTACGGCGCAAAGACCGCCGCCGCGGTCGGAGTAGCGGCGCACGAGGCGGGCCACGCCGTACAGTATGCGCGGGGGTACGCCCCGATGAGACTGCGCTCGGCGATCATACCCGCGACAAAAGTCGGCTCGACGCTAGCGCTGCCGCTCATTTTGATCGGTATTATCTTCTCGTGGCGTCCTCTCGCCCTTGCCGGCGTCTTTCTGTTCGGCTTTTCCGTCCTTTTTCAGCTCGTGACCCTTCCCGTGGAGTTCAACGCAAGCAGAAGAGCGGTCGCCTCACTCGAGGAATCGGGGAAGCTGTCCGAGGGCGGTATCAGGGCGTCGCGGCAAGTCCTGTCCGCCGCCGCAATGACGTACGTCGCCGCATTGCTCGTCTCTCTCGGGAATATGCTCAGACTGATCTTGATAGTAAGCGGGAGAAGGAAGTAGACCGTGAGTGCGCCACGAAACGACCCGCGCTCGCTCGCGGTATCGTCGCTTGTTAGGATCGAAAAAAGCGGCAGATACTCGAATCTCGAAGTTGACTCCGCAATCGGCTCATCCTCCCTTTCGGACGCCGACAAAAGGCTGTATTCTCGGCTTGTATACGGAGTCCTTGAAAGGAAGATAACGCTCGACTTCGTGATCGCGCGGTTTTCTAAGATCTCCCCGGAGAAGCTTGACCCCGAATGCAGAGCCGCTCTGCGGCTCGGACTGTACCAGCTTGCGTTTTCCGACAGGATCCCCGACCACGCCGCCGTATCCGGCACCGTGAACGCCGTTCGCGAGCGGTACCGCGGCTACGTGAACGGCGTCCTCCGTTCTTTTATACGCGGAGGCAAAAAGATCGATCCGCCCGAATCGGACGACCCGCTCGTTCGCGCGTCTGTCGCCCACTCGGTATCGGCCGATATCTGCTCCGTCCTTTACGATTCATACGGGCGGGACGCTGCGGAGAGCATCCTGTCGTCTTTCTCCGGCGAGGCGCCGGTCACCCTTCGCCTCAACACCCTTGTCAGCGACCCGTTCGACGGCGCTCTTCTGCCCCCTGACTGTGAGCCGGCGGATGGAGCCCTGCGTGGGATCGCCGCGTTCGTCAGAACGGTATCGCCCGAGGTCAGACGGGGGATCGACGAGGGGCTGTGGTTCGTGGAGAATTCCTCATCGATCCTTTGCGCCGAGATACTCGGAGCCGTCCCGGGGGATACGGTCGCCGACGTTTGCTCCGCCCCGGGCGGAAAGACGTTTTCCTCTTCGATCAGAATGAAGAACAGAGGGACGGTCCGCGCGTTCGACTTACATGAAAACAAACTCTCGCTCGTCACAAGCGGCGCCGCGCGCCTCGGAATCGATATCGTATCGGTTGAGAAAAGAGACGGCCGCACGCCCGACGAAGCGCTCTTCGGCAAGTGCGAGCGGGTGCTCTGCGACGTCCCGTGCTCCGGGATCGGCGTCATGGGCAAAAAGCCTGAAATAAGATACAAAACCGCGGGCGAGATATCTCCCCTGCCGGCAATACAGCGCGATATCCTCCTCTCTTCGGCGCGGTACTGCGCGCCGGGCGGCACGCTCGTATACTCCACCTGCACGCTCAACCGCAAAGAAAACGAGGAAGTCGCATCGTACCTCCCGGACGCCGACCCGAACTTTTCAGCTCTCGATTTCGAGATACCGCGGATCGGGTCGAGCCGCGACGGGATGCTGACCGTTTTCCCGGGATCGGGCGGGCTTCACACGGACGGATTTTTCATCGCCGCGTTTCGCCGGTCGGGCGTGAATTGAAAGGAATGACGAAATGAACGGATCGCCCGATATAATGTCTATGGACCGTGAAGCGCTCAGATCGTTCGTCTCGTCGCTCGGGGAGAAACCGTATCGAGGCGATCAGATCTACTCATGGATCAGCCGCGGCGCGATGATCGAAGAGATGACGTCGCTCTCCCTCACTCTCCGCGAAAAGCTCGCGGCGTCGTGCGAATACAGGATGCCGACCGTCCTCACCGCTCAGCGGTCGCGCGACGGCGAAACGGTAAAATATCTCCTCTCCCTCATCGACGGGGAGTGTATCGAGTGCGTTCTGATGCGCCACGACTACGGCACGTCGCTCTGCATCTCCTCTCAGGTCGGATGCCGCATGGGTTGCCGCTTCTGCGCCTCGACCGTCGCGGGAAAGGTCCGGGATCTTCTCCCGTCCGAGATGCTCGGACAGGTCGCCGTCGCAGGACGCGATTCAGGCGAGAGGATCGACAAGATCGTTATGATGGGAATAGGCGAACCTCTCGACAACTACGAGAACGTCGTTGCGTTTCTCCGCCTGCTCAACGATCCCGAAGGGATCGGGCTCGGTCTGCGGAACGTCTCCCTTTCCACCTGCGGGATCGTGCCCGGGATAAAGCGGCTCGCCGACGAATCCCTCCCGGTCACCCTCTCGGTATCGCTCCACGCATACCGCGACGAGGTACGCCGGAAGATCATGCCGATAGCGAAAAAATACTCCCTCGACGAGCTGATGGAGGCGTGCCGGTATTATTTCGACAGGACGGGCAGACGCATATCGTTCGAGTACACGCTCATCGCGGGGGAAAACGACTCTCCCGACGACGCGTTCGGTCTATACAAACTCCTGAAGGAGAAAATGGGGGTCCCCTCCCACGTGAACCTCATCCCGCTCAACCGCGTCGACGGTATCGGTCTTTCGCCGACCGACCGCGGCGGAGCGGAGAGGTTCGCCGCAAAGCTCAGATCGCTGGGTCAGAATGCGACGGTGAGAAGAAGTCTCGGAGCGGACATCGACGCCGCCTGCGGACAGCTCCGCCGCTCGTGGAGCGACCGGGCGGGAAGCCCCGACGCTTTACAAAAGAAAGAAGATATATTATAATCAAGATAACATCGGTCAGCGAGGTAAATGTGTTATGGTTTACTACGGTTTGACAGACAAGGGAAAAATGCGCGCCGCGAACCAGGATATTTTCCGGATAAAGGAATATCCCGGCAACGTCACTCTCGCCGTCGTCTGCGACGGCATGGGAGGGGCGAACGGCGGTGAAACGGCGAGTAAAGTCGCCGTAAGCGCGTTCGTCGATCATATCGACTCTTTCGGCGACGTCCTCGCCGACGCTGACCTGCGCTTTATCGGCGGAAAAACCGGTCCGTCGGACGGCCCCGGGATACCCGAGATCCTCACGGACGCCGTCTCGAACGCGAACATCGCCGTATACTCCATGAGCGTCTCCGACCCCTCCCTCAGCGGAATGGGAACGACGCTCGTCGCGGCTCTCGTGACGGAAAAGAGCGTCTACGCGGTAAACGTGGGCGACAGCCGTATGTATCTGATAAACGGATCGGGGATCCGTCAGATAACGAGAGATCACTCGTACGTTCAGCACCTCATCGACCTCGGTCGGCTCTCCCCGAGAAAGGCGCGCACCGCCAAAAACAAGAATATCATAACGCGCGCCGTCGGAACGGAGGAATCCGTGAAATCCGATCTTTTCCGGGTGGACAAAAAGCCGTTCCCCGGCGAGGACGGAGCGACGTATATCCTCCTCTGCTCGGACGGTCTTACCAATATGGCGGAGGTCGAGGACATCGCGCAAACGGTCACGGCCCCGGGCGCTCTTGACACGGAGTCCCTGCGCCTCGCGGCGGAAAATCTCGTCAAACTGGCAAACGACGGCGGCGGAATGGACAACATAACCGCCGTACTGCTTGCGTACTGAGGGAGGCGGGACCGATATGGAAAACTACGAAAAGTACGTCGGACAGATATTTGACAACAGATATAAGATAGAAAACCTCATCGGCGTCGGCGGAATGGCGGTCGTCTACAAGGCGATCGACATGCTCATGCGCCGCGTCGTCGCGGTCAAGATATTGAAAGACGATATGGCGGCGGAGGAGCCGTCGGTCAAAAGATTCATAAACGAATCGAAAGCCGTCGCGATGCTCTCTCACCCCAACATCGTGAATATTTACGACGTTTCCGTCAGGGATAACGTCAAATATATCGTGATGGAGTATATCGAGGGGATCACGCTGAAAAGCTATATCACCCGCCGTCAGGTCCTCAGTTTCAAAGAGGTCGTCGGATATACGATCCAGATCCTCAAAGCCCTCGAGCACGCCCATCAGAAGGGGATCGTCCACCGCGATATCAAGCCGCAGAATATAATGCTCCTGAAAAACGGCGTTATCAAGGTGATGGATTTCGGCATCGCCAAGCTGCCCAACGCGGACAACGCGACGATGTCGAACAAAGCGATCGGTACCGTGTACTATATCAGCCCGGAGCAGGCGAGCGGCGAGGAGATCGACGCGCGCTCCGATATCTATTCCCTCGGCGTTATGATGTACGAGATGGCGACGGGGTCTCTCCCGTTCGACGCGGAATCGCCCGTGTCGGTCGCTCTCATGCAGGTCAACGAATCACCCTCCGCTCCGAGAGAGGTCAACTCCCACATCCCGCGCGGCCTCGAGCAGGTCATCATGAAGGCGATGGAGAAAGACCCGGATCTGAGATATCAGAGCGCGACTCAGATGCTCTCCCACCTCGTCAAGCTGAGGGAGAATCCGAACATCATCTTCAAGCCGTCCCCCGCGGAGAAGGTCAGGCGCTTCTTCTCCTCCAAATTCAGGAAGAAAAAAACTGGGCGTTCGATGTTCCCCATGATCATGGGGGTATTCACCTCGTTTCTGATCGTTTTCACGATCGCCGGACTCTATATCTTCAACAGCATATTCAACAGCAGCTCCCAGGAGGGCTACGAGACGATATCGGTCGAAAACTTCGTCAACTCGGTCTACTCCGACGAGCTCAAAGAGTGGTTTGAAAAATCGGATTACTATACGGTATCAGACGTAGAATACCGTTACAGCTCGTCCTCTCCGCTCGGCACGATCATCGAGCAGTCCCCGTCGGAGGGCGTGAGAAAAAAAGTCCTTCGCGGAAAAAAGGAATGTAAAATAAAGCTTGTTGTAAGCGGGGGTGAGCAGCAACTCACCCTCGGGGATTTTTCTGTGCGCGATTACCGTCTCGCGGCGTCGGAGCTTCGCTCTCTGGGCCTCGTATGCGACGTTCAGAGAGTCTTTGACGAGACGGTCGAGATCGGGTACGTCGTATCGACCGCTCCCGAATCCGGCTCGCTCGTCAAAAGCGGCGACACCGTCGTCCTTTTCGTGAGCCGCGGCCCCGAGGGAGGCGATATCTCCGTCCCCGATTTTACGGGAATGACCGAGGCTGATACCCTTGCGCTCCTTATCGGCACCAATCTCTCCGTGGGCAGAGCGACCTACGTGAGATCGGATCAGGAAGCGGGGACCGTGATTTCGCAGAGCATCCTCCCCGCAACAAAAGTCGCCGCCGGTACGTCCGTCGACTTCACCGTCAGCGGAGGCCCGAAATACGGAAAGGGCGCGATAAACGATTCCGACGATTCGTCGGAGTCGGACAGCGATGAATCGTCGAGCGCAAATACGCCCATCACGCTGCCGGATATCGACGAGATAACGACAGAGCCTCCGGAGACCCCTAAGATTGACGAAAATCCGACCGAAAAACCCACGTCCGCAACGGAGGAGCCGAAGACGGAGCCGCCGACCGAGGAATCGTCGTCAAACGCGGAGGAGTCATCCGAAGAGGTCGCCCCGTCCGAGGCGCCGACCGACACCGAGGATATCCCGGCCGATACGGAATCCGGCGAATCCGCCCCGGAGGGCGGCGAAGAGGAAGAATCGGAAAATGACTGACGCCCGCCTTGATACTGCGAAAAACCTCCCCCGAGGCGAAGTGAACGGGATCATTACAAAAGCGACGGGCGGACTGTACAGCGTGTTCGTACGAGCGGACGGCTCCTCGTCCGGCGAGGAGCTGCTCTGTACCGCGCGGGGAAAATTCCGTCTCGACGGCGTCACCCCGCTTCCGGGAGACGACGCGACGGCGGAGCCGGACGACGTATCCTCCGCGGGAAGAACGGACGAGGCTCGTTACGTTATCACCGGGATCGGAGAACGAAAAAACGAACTGATACGCCCGCCTCTTGCCAACCTCTCCCACATGTTTCTGATAATCCCGTGCTGTCGCCCCGTCCCCGATCTGCTCACAGCCGACAAGCTCACGGCGTATCTCGAATCGAAAGAGATCGAGCCGGTGATAGTCGTCACAAAAGCGGATCTCGACCCGGAAGGCGCCGACAGGATCGCGCGTATATACAAGACAGCCGGATACAGCGTGTTCACGGTCAGCTCCGAGAGCGGCGAGGGATGCGAAGGACTGGAGGAATATATCGCCGGGATCGCCGCTGCAGCCGAGAAAAACGGATCGACGGTCCGAGCGGCTTTCGCCGGAGTGTCCGGCGCCGGAAAATCGACCCTTCTGTCGAGTCTCTTCCCCTCGCTCGATCTCAAAACGGGAACGGTCAGCAGAAAGACCGAGCGCGGACGCCATACGACGAGGTGCGCCGAGCTGTATCCGCTCTCGATCGGCTCAAACGCGTTTTTCCTCGCCGATACGCCGGGCTTCTCGATGCTCGACTTCACTCGATTCGATTTTCTCCCGTATGAGGATCTTCCTCTTTGTTTCAGGGAGTTTGCGGACTGCCTCGGCAAATGCAGATACGGCGGATGTACCCACGTGAGAGAAGAGGGATGCGCCGTCATCGAAAAGGTCGGGCGGGGAGGGATCGCGAAAAGCCGCCACGACAACTTCGTCCTGATCCGCGAAGAGATCAGAAAGAAACCCGCGTGGAAACGTGAAAAGGAAGAAAAGCAAAAAAATTCAAGGCACAAATAAAGGTAAGGGCTGCGCCGAACGGCGCAGCCCCCGTTTTTATAAAAGAGGACCCCGCGGGCAGTCGCCCGCGGGGTCCTCTTCGGATTTCATCCGATTATTTTGTCGCGTATCTCATAAGGACTGCCGCAACCTGTGCGCGGGTCGCGTATCCGGAAGGATTGAGGACAACGACGCCGTTGTTCTTGCTTCCGGTGATGAGTCCGAGACCGACCGCCCAGGACATGGGCACTCTTGCGTACTCATTGACGGTACCGGCATCCGGGAACACGCTCAGGTCGCCGCGAGCAGAGAGGTCGCCGCCCTTGAACTCGGTGTATCTGTAGAGGATCGCGCAAAGCTGTTCACGATGTACCGGTTCTTCGGGAGCGTATCTCACGTCGGAGTAACCCTTAATGATCTTGTTCTCGTAGCCCCATGCAACCGCGTCGAGGTACCAGTCGTCCTTCAGATCCTTGAAGTTGGTGGTCGACTTCGGCTTCGGAGAGCCCTCGAGTCTCCACAGAACCGTGATGATCATACCGCGGTTCATTATGCCCTCGGGACTGAACTGGTTGCCGGACGTTCCGTTCATGATGCCGTTCGTGTAGACGTACTCGACGGCGGGTGCGAACCAGTCGGTCGGTTTGACGTCGACGAACTTGTCAGAGACGTTGAACGGGAGCTTCGGAATGGATTCTTTCTTCGTCGCACCGCAGCGGCGGCAGGTGTAAACCTTCACGCCTTCCGTTCTGTCGGTAGCGTCTCTTGTGATCACTCCGTTGTCCCAATCGTGGCCGAGCGCGTTGACGTAAGTGTCGACGTAACTGTCGCCGCATCTCGAGCAAACGTGAGTGAAGTAACCCTTAGCGGTGCAGGTGGGTTCGGTTTCGATCGCGACGTAATCGTGACCGAGTGCCGCGATCTCGCGGGTCTCAGTCGAGTTGCATCTCGAGCAGGTTCTGGACTCCTCGCCCGCAGCCGTGCAGGTCGCGGGAGTCGTCACGGTCCACTTGCCGAAGCTGTGGCCGAGAGCCGGGATCTCAGTATACGTCGAGTAGTCGCATCTCGAGCAGGTGTCGTATGCGTTCCAGCCTACCGCCGTGCAGGTCGCCGCCTTGGCGTCGTGATGTACGAGGTCGTGACCGAGAGCCGCGATCTCGCGGGTCTCTACCTTGCCGCAGCGCGCGCAGGTCCTCGTCTCGACGCCTGCGACCGCGCAGGTCGCGGCGGTCGTGACGGTCCACTCGCCGAAGTCGTGACCGAGAGCGTCGACGTAATTGTCAACGTAACTGTCGCCGCATCTCGAGCAGACGTGCGTCGTATAGCCCTGAGCCGTGCAGGTCGGAGCCGTAACTGTCTCAACGTAGTCGTGACCGACAGCCGGGATAGCGGC
>JAEEGL015498341.1_pt1 | contig 10850 bp, 5 predicted proteins | sample 9134231 | NCBI WGS metagenome assembly JAEEGL01 (sample SAMN16246548, study PRJNA631951) | gut metagenome | biome: gut microbiome; feature: rumen; material: fiber-attached | host: Bos | place: Iran: Karaj | collected 2018-10
AAGCGGCGTTCCAGGCGTTCCTTCACCACGTTGATGTCGTAGGGGAACTCCGGGAGGAGGCACACCTCGGCACCGCCGGCGATGGCGCTGTGCAGGGCGATCCATCCCGCGTCGCGACCCATCACTTCAAGGATGAAGACACGGTTGTGGGACGCTGCGGTCGTCACGAGTTTATCCACGGCTTCGGTGGCGATTTGCACCGCGGTCTGGAAGCCGAAGGTGCATTCCGTCATGGAGAGGTCGTTGTCGATGGTCTTAGGCACACCGATGATGTTCAAGCCCTTCTCATAGAGCTTCTGCGAGATACGTTGTGAGCCGTCACCACCGATGCTGATCACGGCGTCGATGCCCATGTATTGCAGTTTGCGAAGCATCTCGTCGGAGCGGTCAACGGTAGTCCAGGTGCCGTCGTTGTTCTTGACTGGCCAGCTGAACGGGCCGCCTTTGTTGGTGGTCTCGATGATGGTGCCACCGCGGAAGTGGATGCCACGCACCGACTCTGGAGTCAGCCTGACGACCTCAGTGGGTTCCCACAGGATGCCGTTATAGGCTTGAATACTACCGAGCACTTCCCAATCCTTCTCTTGGGCAGCTCTCTTGACGATGGCGCGAATCACGGCGTTCAAGCCTGGACAGTCGCCGCCACCGGTTAATACGAGTAGTCTTTTCATATTTAAGATGTTATTATTTCAGACTCAAAAACCAAATATTTTGTTCATTGCTTCCATACTGACCGTAATATTGAAGTACATGGATTCCAACCCATATTCATTCTCCTTCAAATCCATCACATCGTATGATTGACCTTTGTCCTTCACCAACGATTGCATCGTGGGCGACAAACCACAAATATCCATTATACCATACTCATCTGCGACGTTTATCACATGAAACGCCGTTTCTTTCGAGCGCCCGTCACCGGTGGAGGTCACCGCCGATAGAAGCATCACAACCTGATTATAGGCATCAGCGGTCTTTTCTGAATCTGGACCATACAAGTTACTATAGATAATTTGTTTATACCAGTGAAACCTGATATTCGTCGGGTCTGTTTCCAACTCCTTATCAATTTCCTTGGCAGCTTTTTCCCAATCTTCCTTACTAGGGGTATCCTTTTCAAAGGCTTCGCGCAAAGCATCGATTTTGGCCCTCTTATAGGGGTCATAATCCGAACGTGTGGCGGTCCCATAATAAAAATGGCGTAATTGCTCAAGACTCAATGTGGTATCCGCCGCTTGGAAGCGTCTCAACAATTCAGGATAATAGAATTCGCTTCCCTTTGTATTGATTTCTTTCTTTATCCTTTTATAATCAGGAGCGTTTGCGGTAATGCTCGCATCACCTTTTCGGGTGGCTGTCTTTTTGCTTGTGGAACAAGAATCAAAGACCGACAAGACTGCCAATGACAGAAATGCAACCATTATGATAAAAGATATTCTTTTCATACGCATATGGTTTTATAAAATTTCTACCCAATCTTCACCATAATTAATTTGTTTCAAAGTTTCTTCTACATCAAGTTTAGGAGGTTGCTTTATTCTAAACTTTACCGCATTCTTTGGAATGTTTGTGTGAATAGTAAACTGTGAGCCATGAGGTTGCCATGTAAACCGTGTTTCGCCAGTTTCAATATCAATACCTATCAAATTGCCGTTCTTATTTTCTTCCCATCGATAAGAACTTGCTACATAACGATGATTCTCTTCTTCAAACAAGGTATAAGATAGCAAATCTTCACTCCTCACAAGAATTGAGGTTCGCAATGGGTTGTAATAATCTTGGGCAATGTTCACTCTCTCATTCCAAATGTTCAATACAGCCCTACCAGTTGCTTCAATGTCTTTATGCGGGTCACTTATCCCATATGAATAATCTGGAGAACAACGACCACTAATAAGTCGAATAGAAGCATTGGATTTATGAGGATTTTTGGATTTTACGGTTTTCATTGACCATGCCATTTTGTCGAATGTAACATCAGCAATTCCTACAGGTGACTGCAAATGAGTTCCGCCAATAGCCTCGGCAAAAACATTTCCCCATTCATCACCAGACAAATCTTTGTATCCAACGCACAACAAATAAACGAATTTCTTACCGATTTTCTTGATAACTGATACAGGAATCTCATTAATCGGATAGGGTTCGCGTGTCAACAAGCGTTTTGAATCTCTTAACTTTGGATGGTCCATATTATTGTTGTTTTAATATTGAATCAATTTTAATGGCTATTTGTCTTATCATCGGAACAGCTACACTATTACCTGTTTGTCGACGAATTTCTCCATGAGAAACGGATATTCTATAATCATCAGGAAATCCTTGGAAACGAAGTAATTCTCTAGATGACGGACGGCGCTTCCCATTTACAAGCAAATAGTTATAACTTGCCCCTGTGCGCAATGCACAAGCGTAATCAAGTACAGAAACATTTCCTGCCTTATTTTCATGCCAAATTGAAGGATAGAATATGCGTTTGCCTTCTGTTTGCTTCTTACGTTTCTGTATAATCCAATCAGATGCAAAGAGAGAAATGTCAACCATATCATCTGATTCCAAAACACTATTTAAAGAATAGGGCTGCTTCTTAAAATCAAAATCAAACGCATTAATGCTATCCTCATTTCTAAACCCGACTATAATGACACGTTCTCTTTTTTGCGGTAATCCAAAATCAAGAGCATTCAAAACTTGCCATTTGACATGATATCCAAGTTCATCCAAAATACGAAGAATGGTCTTGAAAGTTCTACCATGGTCATGTGTTGTCAGTTGTTTCACATTCTCTAACAATATAGCTTGCGGCTTGTGTTGTTCAAGTATGGTAGCAACTTCAAAAAACATCGTACCACGAACATCCTCGAAACCTTTCATTTTTCCCATAATAGAGAAAGCCTGACATGGAAAACCTGCGAGCAACAAGTCAAAATGTTTAGGAATATGTTTTTTTGTCGATTCTTTTGTAATGTCTCCAAAAGGCATTTCACCAAAATTGGCAAAATAGGTATGTTGAGCAAATTTATCCCATTCTGAAGAAAAAACACATCGATAACCTAATTCATTAAAAGGTAAACGAATGCCACCAATTCCTGCAAAAAGGTCTATTAAAGAGAATTGACCTTGTTTGGGATTAGGAAAGGGCACATTGAAAAACTCTTCAAACAATCCATATTGAGCAGGGTCTTCTGCCACCATTGAAGCATATTCCTCCATCGGCTCAAACTCAAGGTCTGGATTGACACTTTTCTTCCGCTCCAAAAACTCCAGAATAGCCGAAACTATTTCCTCTTTGTTCTCTACTTGACCAATCTCACTATTATGCAAATATTGACTTAATACAGCCAACATATTCTCGTATGAAGTTTCATCATAAACCTTCACACCAGTTTGGCTATCAACCTCTTCTGGAAAATCAGTCAATTTAATATCTTCTATGGATTTCTTTTTTGTCATATTTTGGTGGTAGGGCTGCCATACTATGACAGCCCTACAATTCTAATCATTTCAAATTCAACGCAATCTGCAACTCGTCCAGTTGTTCTGGTGCGATTGGTGCGGGCGAGCCGCTCATCACATCGCGGCCAGCGTTGTTCTTCGGGAAGGCGATGAAGTCGCGGATCGAGTCGGCGCCACCGAAGAGGGAGCAGAGACGGTCGAAGCCGAAGGCAAGACCAGCGTGAGGCGGAGCACCGTACTCGAAAGCACCCATCAGGAAGCCGAATTGCTCCTGAGCCTTCTCGTCGGTGAAGCCCAAGGTGTGGAACATCTTGTTTTGCAAGGTGCGGTCGTGGATACGGATGGAACCACCGCCCACCTCCACGCCATTCATCACGATGTCGTAGGCGTTGGCGCGAATGTCACCCCACTTCGTCGGGTCGTCCAATAAGGCCTCATCCTCAGGTTTCGGGGCAGTGAAGGGATGGTGCATGGCGTAATAGCGTTGTGTCTCCTCGTCCCACTCCAACAGCGGGAAGTCGATGACCCACAGCGGTGCGTATTTGTTCGGGTCGCGGAGGCCAAGCTGGTTGCCCATCTCAAGACGGAGGGCGTTGAGCTGCACGCGGGTCTTCATGGCGTCGCCGCAGAGGATGAGCATCAAGTCGCCAGGCTTGGAGCCGAACTTCTCGGCGATAGCCTTGAGGTCATCAGGGGTGAAGAACTTATCCACCGACGACTTAAAGGAGCCATCCGTGTTGTATTTGATATAGACCATGCCACCAGCACCCACCTGCGGACGTTTCACGAACTCGGTGAGGGCGTCGAGCTGCTTGCGCGTATATTCGGAGCAGCCAAGGGCGTTGATGCCCACCACCAGCTCCGCATTGTCAAAGAGGCTGAAGCCGTGACCTTTAGCCACGTCGTTGAGTTCCACAAAACGCATGTCGAATCGGATGTCTGGCTTGTCGGAACCATAGTATTTCATGGCATCGTGCCAGGTCATACGCGGGAACTTGTCGAACTCAAGACCTTTCACTTCTTTGAAAAGATGTTTGGCCAGGCCTTCAAAGGTGTTCAGCACATCCTCTTGCTCCACGAAACTCATCTCACAGTCGATCTGGGTGAATTCGGGCTGTCGGTCAGCGCGAAGGTCCTCGTCGCGGAAGCAACGAACAATCTGGAAATAACGGTCGAAGCCCGCCACCATGAGCAGCTGTTTGTACTGCTGCGGACTTTGCGGCAGGGCATAGAACTCGCCTGGATTCATGCGCGAAGGCACCACGAAATCGCGGGCACCCTCGGGCGTCGATTTGATGAGCATCGGGGTCTCAATCTCCATGAAGTTCAAGTCGCTGAGATAGTTACGCACCAACATCGCCATACGGTGACGCAGTTCCAGGTTTTGACGCACTGGGGTACGACGCAAGTCCAGGTAACGGTATTTCATACGGAGGTCATCGCCACCGTCGCTGTTGTCTTCGATGGTGAAAGGAGGGGTCTTGCTTTTATTTAATAAGGTAAAGGCCTTCACACGAATCTCAATCTCACCCGTAGGCACTTTCATATTTTTCGATTCACGCTCAATGACCGTGCCTTGCGCTTGGATCACATATTCACGCCCAAAAGAACGAGCCTGTTCCACCAGTCTCGGGTCACTGTTTTCATCCAATAAAAGCTGAGTGATGCCATAACGGTCACGGAGGTCAATCCAAACGAGAGAGCCTTTGTCACGCACGCGTTGCACCCAACCAGCCAATGTCACTTCCTTGCCAACATCAGCAAGACGAAGTTCGCCACAAGTGTTTGTTCTATACATTGCTATCTATATTTAGAAGTTAAATTTCAGAAGTTAAAACTGCAAAAATAAATAAAAACAACATTTCAACAAATAAACAATTCAACAATTCAACAGAAAATCTTACTTTTGCCCCGATGAAAGCACCTGTGAAAAAACAAATCTCCTTTCTCTTGACCGCCATCGTGGTGCTCATGATGACGCGATGCGCTAATGTTGTGACCCCTACCGGCGGGCCCAAGGATATCGCACCGCCAAAGGTAGTGGAGGCAGTGCCTGAAAATCGAAGCACCCTTTTCAACAGCAAGAAAATCGAAATCACTTTCGATGAATACATCACCCTTGAAAACGCCCAGCAAAACGTCTTCTTCTCCCCTCCGCTCACCACAAAACCCGATATCAAATTAAACAACAAAACCGTTGTAATTAAATTTAAAGAGACATTGCTTGAAAACACCACTTACACGGTTCATTTCGGCAACGCCATCAAAGATTTACATGAAGGAAACATATTTAATAATTATACCTATACATTTTCTACTGGAATCATTATCGACACTTTACAAATAAGTGGCAAGATATTAGATGCAGAAACCACAAAACCAATAGAAGATATGCTGGTGGGAGTTTATTTTTGTGAATGCGACACCTTGTTCGCCCTCCCCACCCTCGTGGCGCCGGATTACCTTACCAAAACGGACAAAGAAGGCAAGTTCATTTTGGAGGGGTTGCCCGACAAAAAGTTTCTGGTTTTTGCGTTGAAGGACATGAACTCCAACCTCTATTATGATATGCCCAACGAGATGGTTGCCTTTCTCGACACGTTGGTCCCGGCATCATACCCTCAGCTTCCGCGAAAAACAACAGATTCCCTCTCCTTCGATACCACTTTCATGACTCACGACTCGCTTTCGGTAACCCTTGACTCGCTTTCGGTAACCCTTGACTCGCTTCCAGCGATTCCCGACACGGTGCTGGCGAACGACTCATTGGTTCCTCCCATCGAAATTCAAGACACAAGGTATTTCGACCCAAACTCCCTGGATTTGGTTCTCTATGCATTTATAGAAACAGACACAACACAGATGTTATTAGAGAAAAAACTTATCGAGGAAGGTTTCTTGCGTTTTGCTTTTCGTCATCCAGCCGACAGCGTGCTTTTTGAAACCCCTGAAATATTGCCTGATTCCTTCCAGATGGTGCAGATTTGGTCCGAAAAACACGACACCCTATGGTGGCATTTCACGCCTAATATTTTGGACTCCCTATGGGTTTACGTTCATGAGGACACCCTCGTTCACGACAGCACCCGATACAGTTTAAAGTATCGGGAGACCAAACAACTGTCAAAGAAGGCACCGAAAGTGTTAAAAGTAAATAATAATTTAAGGAACAATCTTTTAATGCCCGATGAAGCCTTTACGCTAAAGTTCACAGAACCCGTGGTAAAACTTCAATGGCACGACACTTCCACGTTGAAAATCGGAGACACAGTGTTTTACAATGAGATGCGTTTCGAGAAGGCAGACTCATTAGGATTGGAATACCGGTTGGAATGGGATATTGTTGACACTTTAAATTATGCGATAGCCATTACGGACTCCGTTTTTTATAGTCTTCGGGGACGGACCAACGACTCCCTTCATTTTCAGTTTAAAAGAGCCTTGGAGAAAGACCTTGGCAACCTGTTCATCACGGTGGTTCCACCAGAGGACATGCAGGTAATCATTCAGTTAGTTGACAGTCGCGACCAGGTAGTGGCCTCACGAATCATTAGGGAGGAGCAGCGTGTCGCCTTCGAGCGACTGTTTCCCGACAAGTATAAGCTGAAAGCCATTTTCGACCGCAACCGTGACGGGGGCTGGAGCACGGGAAACTTCCACAAGGTGTTTTTGCCTGAGACTGTGGAAGATTATCCTGACGTTCTGGATTTAAAAGCGGGTTGGGATATCGATTTAGATGAAAAATGGATTCTTTTTTCCGAATAATCACTTATTATATTCTTTTTTTTATTATTTTTGCGGGTTAAAAAAAGAATTTGAAAGATAATCTATCTAATCTACAAATAATCAATTTATTAACTAAACTCAATCTTTTATGAAAAGAAAAGTATTTTCTTTGATGATGTTGTGTTTGTTCGCCTTCTTAGGTTTGGCGAGCGCGCAACAGAGTGACATGACTGTCACTCCCAATCCGATTGATCTTGGTTACCGTCCGTTGGGATCGTGGATGCGTCCTCTCAAGGTGCAGTTCACGGGTACCACCAGCACGGCCCAGACCATCACTTCCATTGAGGCAGAGAACGAGTTCTTCGTCATCGATGCCAACTTGCCTGGAACGACCAGTTCCACGACTCCTTTCAACTTCACCGTGAGTCACGGCGAAGCTGCCGCTGGTCCTATCAGCAGCACGCTTGTTGCTATGGCCAACACCCGTAAGGCTTATCTCTTCGACATCACGGCCGTTGCTTACGAGCCTGTTGGTGCCGACGTCATGGAGCTCGCTCCTGAAATCATGTTCCCCTTCAGTGCCACTGTAGGTGAGAACGTTTACGACAACTACCTGCTTCCTGGCAATGCCACCGATGGCAAGGATGTCGTTTACAGAATGACGATTGAGGACGATGTGCTTTTCACCGCTAATGTTGAAGGTGAAAACGGCAAGATTGCTGTTTACACTGAGGACTTCAACGGCGAGCCTGGTCCTGGAGCAGAAAACAACTACGAAGGACTGAGCACCGGTGGTGATGCCGCCAGCTCTTTTGAAGCGTTGGTTGGTGACGAAAACAGCAGCACCACCTCGAACTACTTCCCCTTCTACACCCTTTACAACTACTCCATCGCTGAGCAGCTCTATCTCGCTAACGAGCTGATCGAGGCTGGCATGAACACCACTCCTATGGCCAGCTTGAGCTTCGAAGCCACGAACGAGACGGGCAAAGAGCAGAAGAACATCAGCATCTGGATGGCCAACGTCAGCGACGCTCAGCTGACCACCACTTCCCACAACACCGCTGGTATGACCCTGGTCTATTTCGGCAACATCACCCCTGTGGTTGGCTGGAATGAGATTGTGTTCAACCAGAACCAGTTTGCTTGGGACGGCTCCTCCAACCTGCTCATCTGCGTTGAGAGAGGCAATGGTGAATGGAACACCAGCATCAAATGGAAGAGCCATTCCGCTGGTTTCAACGCCATGGCTTACCACTATCGCGACAGCTCCCCCTACAACATGGCTGGCGAAACCTACACCGCTTACACCTCTGCTTCCCGCGTCAACACGTTGTTCAAGAGCATCAACGGTCGTATCGCTGGCAACAGAGACAACGCCATCACCGACATGACCCTCACCCCTGGTGTGTATTATCTGGCTGCTTCCTCAACCAGCGAAGAGTTCACTGTCAATGCTAACATCGACATCCTCCCCGCTCCTGAGCAAGCCATCAACCCGTCTCCCGCTGACGGCCAGACTGGCATCTCCATGCCTGCTATCCTGTCATGGGAATTCGGCAACTACACCACCGCTTACCGTGTGCTCCTCGGCACCACCTATCCTCCTACCCAAGTTGTGGTTGACTGGACTGACCATCTCTCCAGCTCGTTGGCTGTGACCAACCTCTACAACAACAAGAACTACTTCTGGAGAGTGGATGAGAAGAACAGCAACGGCATCACCGAAGGTCAGATCTGGGGATTCACCACCGCGCTGAACATCCCTCAGAACCTCACCGCTGCAAACGAGAAGATTTATCAAGGCGACGCCCTCGAGCTGAGCTGGGATAACATCAACGACCGTTCCTACAGAGGTTACAACGTGTACAAAGACGGTGTGAAGATCAACACCGCTTTGGTCACTGCCCCTGCTTACACTGTCAATGGCCTCACCTATAATATGAGTGAAGGCTACACCTTCAATGTCACCGCTGTGTACGACGAGGGTGAATCTGAATTCTCCAACGATCTCGTCGCTTACGTGACTGGCAACGGCGCCATGAGCGGTAAGGTCTGCGAAGTTGACGGCACCACCGGCATCGCTGGCGTTGAAATCGTCATCGACGGTAAAGACGAGTTCCAGCGTCCTGCCAGCTACACTGCCACCACCGACAACAACGGTATCTTCAACACCAATGTGTTGGCTGGTACCTACACCGTGTGGGCTTCTAAGGAAGGTTATCAACCTGCTGAATATGATGGCGAAATCGCTGTCGCCTTCGGCCAGGTCACTCAGAACGTCAACTTCATTCTCGACGAGAACTGGTATCCTCTCGGTGAAGTCCTCGCTGAGGAAGTGGATGACAACCAAGTGAAGGTCTATTGGAGCCAAAACGTGATGAGCGAACTCATTGAAGACTTCGAGACTGGCGACTTCAGTGCTTTCAACTGGGTCAACGACGCCACCTATCCTTGGTCCGTGATCAGCGGAGGCGTGGATAACAGCTACTGCATGAAGAGCGGCAACGCCGGACAGGCTTCCACTACTTCAGCCATCGAAGTCAGCGTCGAAATCGGTCGCGACGGCTTGATGAGCTTCTATAACAAGATCTCCAGCGAAAGCAACTATGACAAAGGTTACTTCTATATCGACGGAACCGAAAAGATGAATGTCTCTGGTGCTGGCAACTGGCAACAAAAAGAATATCCTATCTCCGCTGGTGTCCACACCTTCAAGTGGGCTTACACCAAGGATAGCAGTGTGAACTCCAACGATGACTGCTGGTATGTTGACAACATCAGCTTCATCCACGACGCTGCTCCTGCAGAGGCCGGATGGATTGGCTATGACTGCGAAGTGAACGATGACGCTATCGGTCTTACCAGTGGTGGTTCCTTCTACTGGGGCATCAGCTTCCCCGCTTCTGCGATGGCTCAATACAATGGTTACACGCTGACCAAGGTCAAGATGTACGACTATGCTGCCCATAGCGGCAAGGTGATTATCTATAAAGGTGGCGAAAGCGCTCCTGCAACTGCTGTCACCGAACAGAACTACACCTGCACAGGTTCCTCTAACTATATTGAAATCAGCCTCAGCAGCCCTGTGGCCGTTGATCCTGGTCAGAGCTTGTGGGTTATCATGAACAACTTCGACGGTCAATACGTTGCTGCTTGCTGCGCAAACAGTGGTGATCCTAACGGCCGTTGGGTCAGCATGGATGGTGTTGAATGGATGGATGTGGTCGATGCAGGTCTTGACTGCAGCTGGATGATCCAAGCTTTCTTGACAGACAATGCCAAGACTATTGCTCTTGACAGAAAAGACGTTCCTGCTCCCGCCATCGCTGTCGCCAGCGTGAACCATGGCACGAGCATCAGCGAGCTCCAAAGCGATCCTAACTGGACTGCTTCTGGCAACCGTGCCTTCCACCACTTCAACGTCTATCGCACCACCTGCGACGACACCACGGGTGAAGGCGCTGAGTTCCTCGGCAGCCTCAACGACACGCTCTACCTCGACAACAGCTGGGGTTCTCTCGAATCTGGTGTGTACAAGTGGGGTGTCAGCCGCTTCTATGAAGGCAACAGAAATAGAAACAGAACCACCTACGACTTCGAAACCGGCCTCGACGGATGGACTTCCATCGACAATGACGGTGACGGAAATGGTTGGGAATCCATGA
>JAEEGL016216870.1_pt1 | contig 10850 bp, 8 predicted proteins | sample 9134231 | NCBI WGS metagenome assembly JAEEGL01 (sample SAMN16246548, study PRJNA631951) | gut metagenome | biome: gut microbiome; feature: rumen; material: fiber-attached | host: Bos | place: Iran: Karaj | collected 2018-10
CAAGGAGGCCGAGGCCTACGACGGCCCGTCCCTGATCATCGCCTACAGCCCTTGCATCAACCATGGTCTGAAGGCCGGTATGGGTCTGAGCCAGAAGGAAGAGAAGCTGGCCGTGGATTGCGGTTACTGGCATCTGTACCGCTACAACCCCGCCCTCGAAGGAACCGACAAGAACCCGTTCAGCCTGGATTCCAAGGAGCCCGACTGGAGCAAGTTCCAGGACTTCCTCAAGGGTGAGGTCCGTTTCGCTTCCCTGTACAAGATGTTCCCCGAGCAGGCCGATGAGCTCCTCCAGAAGACGGAGGAATTCGCCAAGGTTCGCCTGAACACTTACAAGCGCCTCGCCGGTAAATAGCCGGAGGCTCTCAAAAAAATAAGGTGGCTCGACTGAGTCACCTTATTTTTGTTATATTGGGAAGGAATTATTCTTCGTAGAGGAGATAGGGTTTTCTCTGCTGTTTGAAACTTTCCACATCGGCCTGCCATTGGGCCTTGATTTCGGCCGCCGTGGCGCCCTGCTCAATCATCTCGCGGATGTAGCGCTGGCCCATCAGCAGGTCGAAGAAGCGGCGGAAGAAACCGGCCTCCATTCCCTGCTCCTTGAGGATGGTGTAGGCGTCGATGATGTAGGAAAGGTCCAGACCGTTTTCGCGGATGGTTTTCTGGTCCATTTGCGAGAGGTCTACTCCGAAGCACTGCTGGCCCAGGAGCGGGGGATTGCTGGAACCCTTGACGCTCTGGGGCGTGAAGGTATAGGTATACTTAACGCCCATTGCAGGGTGACCGTACTGCTGGAAGGGCTTGTCTGTGCCGCGGCCCAGGCTTACCACCGTGCCTTCAAAGCCACAGAGGGCCGGGTAGAGGTAGATGGACTGCATATTGGGCAGGTTGGGGCTGGGACGGACGGGAAGCTCGTACAGGGTCTGGTGTGTGTAGTTCTTGCAGGGGACTACGGTGAGGTCGCAGTCGCTGCCGGCCTTCAGCCACTTTTCTCCCTGGGCCATCCGGGCCAGTTCTCCGAGGGTGAGGCCGTGCACGGTGGGGATGGGAAGGTGCCCCACGCCGCTCTTGAGGCTCATATCCAGGATGGGACCGTCTACGTACATTCCGTTGGGGTTGGGACGGTCCAGCAGGATCATCTTCTTGCCGTGCTCGGCACAGGCGCCCATCAGGTGGCACATAGTAATATAATAGGTATAGAAGCGCAGGCCGACGTCCTGGATGTCCACGATGAGGACGTCGAACATCTGCATCGCTTCCTCGGTGGGATGGTTGCCGCCGGCACCGCCATACAGGGAGAGGATGGGAACGCCCGTGAGGGGCTCTACGCCGTCGGCCACGTGGGAGCCGTCATCGGCCAGGTCCCGGAAGCCGTGCTCCGGGGAGAAGATGGCGCTTACGTTGACGCCCTTGGCGATGAGGGTATCCAGGATGTGGGTTTTGGTGTTGCCCACCAGGCCTGTCTGGTTGGAGAAGATGGCTACGCGCTTTCCTTCCAGCAGGGGCATGTAAACATCGAACTGTTCGTCTCCCAGGATGACACGCTTTTCATTCTTGGCGCAGGAAACGCTCAGGAGGCCGCAAAGGAGAAGGATGGCGGCCAGCATCCGGCGAAAATGGTTTTTCATGGGTTGGTTAATGGTTTGGTGATGCGAAGTTAGTTTTCGTGTGGGAGAAATACAAATATTTTGTATATTTGTAGGAAGAGTAACTAAAAATTTAACTTAACTCTGCCCTTTATGAAACGAATTCTTACGGGTATCCTTCTGGTAATGCTCTGTTTCACGGCAACGGCCCAGAAAAAGGAAATTACCAAAACCGGCATCAACTTCGGCCCTCTTCCGGCCATTGGCTATAATTCCAATCTGGGCTGGCACTACGGTGTTCTGACAGACATTTACTGGTACGGAGACGGCTCCAAGTATCCCGAATATGTCTGGAAAATCAACGTGGAGGCCTCCTGGTACTCCAAGGGAAACTCCATCTACCACGCTTTCTTTGACAGCAAGTATCTCATTCCAGGGGTGCGGATGTCGTTCGACGTGTCTTATTTTGGAAACAAAACCTATAATTTCTATGGCCATAACGGTGGTAACTCCCTCTATGTGAATGCCCTGGACCAGATTACCGGTGAAAAGGACAAGAAATACTCTTTCAGCGAGCAGGGACAGGGTTTTTACCTGATGAAGCGGAACCTCCTTCGCTCCATGGCTGTCTTCCAGGGAAAATTCGGCCAAAGCCATTGGGGCTGGGTGGCCGGTTTGACTTACCTGGGTATCAAGACCGGACACGCAGAGAACAAGAGCCTTGCGGCAAAGGACCTTTCCCTCTATGACCTCTATGTCAAGCACGGGCTCATTCCCCAGGCGGAAGCCTTCGGCGGTCATCATCTGGAAGCCAAGATGGGCGTTGTGTACGACACCCGGGACCACGAGAACAATCCCAGCAAGGGTACCAATCTGGAAGTATGCCTGTACGGCTCTCCGGACATCCTGAACGGACGTTCTGCGGCAGACCGTACCCATTACCTCAAACTGGCCGTCCATTTCAAGCAGTTCTTCACCCTGGTCCCCGATAAACTGGTCTTCGGCGGTCATCTGGCCTTCCAGGGGATTCTGGCCGGTCGCACTCCTTCCTATATGCTGCAAACCCTCCAGGTGATCAATTTCAAACAGCTGAACCCGGAAGGTCTGGGGTCCAACACAACCCTCCGCGGTTCCCTGTTCAACCGTCTGCAGGGAGAGAGCTTTGCTTGGGCCAACCTGGAGCTCCGCTGGAATTTTGCCCGGTTTGTGCTCTTCAACCAGAATTTCATCCTGGCCACCAACCCCTTCTTGGATATGGGGATGATTGTAAAACCTTATACCTCACACACGGCAGATTTCAGCGCCTTTGCCGCAGATAATACAGTGGTCAACAGGATCACCGGGAAAGCAGACAACAGCTTTGCCCAGTATGTCGCCAGTGATTTTTACAAGCAGGATAAACAAAAACTTCATATGGGCGCCGGTCTCGGCCTTCATATCATAATGAACCAGAACTTCAATGTCAGTTTTGAATTCGGCAAAATCTTCTTTGACGGGAACAGGTTCGGCTGGAAGAATAACGACGGGAATGGTCTGGGCATCTCTATCGGCCTAAACTATATCTTCTAATATGAAAAAACTTCTTTCCGGCGTAGGCATTGCCCTGGTGCTGTTTTGCCTGGGTACGCTCCTCGCCGGCAACTACATGCTTCGTTACGGGATCACGCCCGATCCTCACGGGCTGGAAGACCTGGAGCGCACCCGTTTCAAGGCAGACACCCTGATGCCCGGCTCCATCGCCTGGTACGACAGTCTCAAGACGCTGAATATCCTGAAGGACCATTGGATAAGCGGGGAAGACGGGTACAGGTTGCACGCCTGCTCGGTGCCGGCGGCCTGTCCTTCGGAGGCCAAGGGCACTGCCATTGTGGTGCACGGCCACGGGGACAGTCACTATGTGTTCCTGAATCTGGTGAGGATGTACCGGGATTCCCTCCATTTTAATGTCCTCTTTCCGGATCTTCAGTTCCACGGATATTCCGACGGAGACGAAATCCAGATGGGTTGGAAAGACCGCTTGGATCTGAAAAGGTGGATAGCGGTGGCCCATCAGCTCTTTGGCGGGGATTTTATGGTGCTTCACGGGGTGTCGATGGGCGGCGCTACGGTGATGATAACAAGTGGAGAACAGCTCCCGGAATATGTAAGGTGCTTTGTGGAGGACTGTGGCTACAGCTCTGTCTATGGGATGTTTGCCAAAGGGATGCAGGACATAGATCCCCGGATTCCGACATTTATCCTGTATGGCGCCAGTGTGATCACCCGGATCAAGTATGGCTGGTGGTTTTCCGAGGCCGATTGCCGGAAGGCCCTTTCCCGCTGCGAAAGGCCGATGCTCTTTATCCACGGAGAAGAGGATGAGCTGGTTCCCTTCGAGCATCTCCAGGAAAACTACAATGCCAAGACAAAGGGGTACAAGGAGTATTGGGCAGTCCCCGATGCCCGTCACACGGAATCCTATTACAAATATCCTCAGGAGTATATCCGGAGGCTGTCGGCCTTTTTTGAAACGGTTCATAAAATGATAGAAGATGGAAGCATCAACCACTAGCAAGTACATTTTGGCACTGGACCAGGGCACCAGTTCCTCCAGGGCCATTGTCTTTGACCACGAGGGCAACATCTGCTCTGTGGCCCAGATGGAGTTTACCCAGTATTTCCCGAAACCGGGCTGGGTGGAACACAATCCTATGGAAATTTGGTCCTCCGAGGCCGCCGTCATTGCCGAGGCCATCACCAAGCTGGGCATCAACGGCAAGAGCCTCGCCGCCATCGGCATTACCAACCAGCGAGAAACCACCATCGTGTGGGATGCCGAAACTGGCGCTCCCGTGTACAATGCCATCGTGTGGCAGGACAGGCGTACATCGGCCTTCTGTGATGAGCTGAAGGCGCAGGGCCTGGTGGACAAAATCCGGGAGAAGACGGGTCTTATCATAGACGCGTACTTCTCCGGCACCAAGATCAAGTGGATCCTGGACAATGTACCCGGCGCGCGTGAAAAGGCCCTTGCCGGCCAGCTGCGCTTTGGCACGGTGGACAGCTGGCTGGTATGGCAGCTCACCCGCGGGGAAGTGCACGTGACGGATGTGACCAACGCCTCCCGTACGATGCTGTTCAACATCCATACGCTGGAGTGGGATCAGGAATTGTTGGACCTTCTGGGCATCCCGGCCTCTATGATGCCGGCCGTGAAGTCTTCCTCCGAAGTGTACGGCCATACCAAAACCACCATCTTTGCCCACGAAGTTCCCATCGCCGGCATAGCCGGAGACCAGCAGTCGGCCCTTTTCGGCCAGATGTGCATCGAGCCCGGTTCTGTGAAGAATACTTACGGGACGGGCTGCTTCCTCCTGATGAATACGGGCTCCAAGCCCATCCTTTCCCAGAACAACCTTCTCACCACCGTGGCCTGGAAGATAGGGGACTGCGTGAACTACGCCCTGGAGGGCTCCATCTTCGTGGGCGGCTCTGTGGTGCAGTGGCTGCGGGACGGTCTGGGCGTCATCCGCTCCTCTTCGGAAATTGAGGCCCTGGCGGCCTCCGTCCCGGACAACGGAGGCGTATACTTTGTTCCGGCCCTTACCGGTATGGGCGCCCCGTACTGGGACCAGTATGCCCACGGAGTGATCTGCGGAATCACGCGCGGGACCACATCGGCCCATATTGCCCGTGCGGCGCTGGAGGGCATTGCCTTCCAGACGATGGACATCGTCCACGCGATGGAGAAAGACGCCGGCGTACCGCTGGCAGAACTGAAGGTGGATGGCGGCGCTTCCCGCAACAACCTGATGATGCAGTTCCAGGCCGATATCCTGGGCGCCTGCGTAGTGCGTCCCCAGGTGACGGAAACCACCGCGATGGGCGCCTGCTACCTGGCCGGCCTGGCCGTTGGCTATTGGAACTCGCTGGACGAGATCAAGGCCCAGTGGCAGGTGGAACGCTGCTTCCAGCCCACCGGAGAGGATATGTCGGCCGCCCGGAGGGGGTGGGCCGATGCTATTGGCAGAACAATCAGTAAGTAATGGAACAGTATATCTTTGAATTCATCGGTACCCTGGTGCTGGTACTGTTTGGTGACGGCGTATGCGCCGCCTGTTCTCTGAATAAATCCAAGGCACAAGGTGCAGGCTGGGTAGTGATTGCGCTGGCCTGGGGCTTTGCCGTGATGATGGGCGTTCTCATTGCCGGTCCGGTTTCCGGTGCTCATCTGAATCCGGCCGTATCGCTGGGCCTGGCCATTGCGGGAAAATTCTCCTGGGACCTGGTCCTGGGCTACTGCGTGGCCCAGATGCTGGGCGGCTTCGTGGGGGCCTGCCTGGTCTGGATTTTCTATAAGGATCATTACAAGGCCACGGCCGATCAGCCGGACGTAATGCTGGGCACCTTCTGCACGATGCCCGCCATCTGGAATCCCTGGCGCAACTTCCTCAGCGAATTCATTGCCACCTGCGTGCTGGTCTTCCTCATCCTTGCCATCGGCACGCAGGGGAATGCCTTTGTGGCCGGCGGTCAGAATGCCTCTACCGGTGCCCTGGGTGCCTGGCCCGTTACCTGCGTCATTATGGCCCTGGGTATGTCCCTGGGCGGCACCACGGGATATGCGATGAACCCCGCCCGAGACCTCTCACCCCGCTGTGCCCACGCCGTCCTTCCCATTGCCGGCAAACGGGACAGCGGCTGGTCCTACAGCTGGGTCCCTGTAGCGGGTCCTATGCTGGGCGCCTGCCTGGCGGCTGGAATCTATTTACTTGTGTATTAATTTTTTATAAATTGAGGGGTGCACTTCCAGGTGCACCCCTCAATTTATATGTAATTGAAAATCAGGCTATTCGGTGGAGAGCGCTTCGGCCAGGATAGAGATGGGGTTCTGGACCGTGTAGCCGGTGGACATTTCTATCTGCCACTTGCAGGTTTCACAGTCACAGGCCACTACCTCGGGGTTCACGCTGCGGATTTGTTCGAAAAGGGCCTCTCCTACAGACTGGGAGGTTTTGTAGTTCTCCTTCTTGAAGCCGTAGGTTCCTCCTATGCCGCAACAGGCGCTGTCCAGGACCACCAGTTCCAGACCGGGAATGGTCCTGAGGAGTTTCTCCGTGAAGATGCCCCAGCCCAGGCGCTGCATATGGCAGGGCGTGTGGTAGGCCACTCTCTTGTGGAAATCCGAACGGAAGGGGAGGGTGGCGCCGTGCTCCAGTTTCTCGTAGATAAAGCGGGTGGCCATGATGATGGATTCCCTGACCGCAGCGTTGTCTACTCCCAGAAGGCTGGGATATTCTTCCCGCATGGTTAGCGTGCAGGTGGAAGAGGTAGTGACCACCTTGAGCCCTTTCTCCACCGCTTTTTCCAGAACGGCCACGTTGTGCCGGGCATTCCGGGTGGCCTCTTTGGTGAGCCGATTGCTGATGAGGGCGATGCCGCAGCATTTTTCTCCGTCCAGCAGCTGGACACCGATGCCCAGGGCGTTGAGCACCTTCACCAGGTCTTTTCCCAGCTGGGGATAGTTGTAGTTGACATAGCAGCCGTGGAAATAGGCCACCTGCTCGTCAAAAAGGGCCTGTTCTTTGTGCCGGCGCTTGAGCCAGAACTCGAAGCTGGAGGCCGAATACTGCGGGAAGGTGCGGTGCCGGTCTATCTTGAGCATGGCATCCATGGCCGATTTGGCCAGCGGAAGGCCCGTGACGAGGTTCACCACCGGAGCCACCGGCCGCGCCAGCTTGCCCATAAAGTCTGTAGAAGCCAGGATGCGGTCCCGAAGCTTGATGGGGGAGGAGTCGTATTTGAGGCGGGCCGACTGGATGAGGTCTGCCACTTTCACTTCCGAAGGGCACCAGACTTCGCAGCGCTTGCAATTGAGGCAGTATTTGAGGGACTCGTCGAAGAAGTTCGGGTCCCTCAGACGGAGGCGCTCCCCGTCGGGTCCGGCCTGCTTGGGACCGGGATACCGGGGATTCGCCTGCAAGACCGGACAAAAGGCCGTACAGACGGTGCACTTGGTACATTCTTCAAAATTGTACCGGCTCTCCGTAAACTCCTGATACATGATGCTATTCCTTGGTGATGAGTTCGCTTGCCTTGAGGGCGCTTCGAATGGCCAGCCCCGCCCCGCTTCCCAGTTCCGGATGGGTTTCTCCCAGGATGGAACCGATGACATAGAGGTTCTTCAGGGGAACGCCCTTTCGGGTGGGCCGAAGGTTTTCATCCGTTTTCACGCCAAAGCCCATATAGGGTTGCGGCCCGGCAAAGGTGGGATTGTACCAGGCGTTGCGGTCCTGGTTGTAGTCCATATCCAGTTCGAACAGGGGTTCGTAAATCTTGAAAGGGTTGCTCACCAGGCCCTTGGAGAAGAAGCTTCCGCTGGCCAGGATGAAATGGTCTGCCTCCAGGTAATGGCGGTCCAGATGTTTGGTAACCACATTCTGAACCCTGTCTTCAAACACGTGGGCGCCGGTGACGCGGTCTCCCATCAGATAGGTACCGCCCAGCACTTCGAAGCGTTTTCTCAGCTGCATCTGCGTGCGGATGCCGGGAACAGAGGGCGGCAGGGTACCGGCAAATACCACCTGTGCGGGAATATTCTGGCGGATGCGGTCCGGGACGGACGGATCTTTGAGGCCGAAAACCTGCGGCAGCACCACAGTGTCTTCGTCCTTGAGGAGCACGCGCACCTCCTGAACCACCTTTTCCCACACATCGTCCATCTTGCGGGCAATCTGTACGGCACGCATCTCGTTGGGCCCCAGCTCCGGCTGGGTGAGTTCTCCCAGATTGAGGAAGCGGATGCGGCATTCCATCCCCTGTTTCTCCAGCCCTTCGGCCAGGAAAGAGGAGAAGAAATCGTGGTAGCCCATGAAGTTGATCACCAGCACCCGCTTTCCGAACTGCGGGGTGGGGAAGAGACTCACGTCTTCCAGGGAAAGGGCCGATTCCTTGAAGGTGCCCATGGGCATCAGGCGCACCCCGGGCTTGTAGTGAAGCCGGATGCCGGCCTCGGAGAAGAGGCTGAGAACCTCCGGAGGCGCCTCCTGGAAGGATTCGAAGCAGCCCGAGAAGAAGTGCAGGGCATTCTGCCCCGTGCTCACGATGGCGGTGCTGCGGCCGGCTTTGAGCAGGCTGATGCCCGCTACCAGTCCTGCCAGACCGCCTCCCACTATTACTGTATCGAATCGCATATGCCTAATACGTGTTTATAAACCCATTGTGTATATTCCGCCTCTCTGAGGGTATCTCCCCAGCCGATGGGGAAGTTGCCTTTCCAGCGCTCCTGGAGGAAGTAATCGATGTCTTCCCTTTCCTTCTGGATGCAGCCGTGGGCCTTGGCCAGCAGGCCGGCGGCCCGGCAGGCGCAGAATTCACCCTGGCAGGTGCCCATTCCCACGCGCGTACGGCGGCGGAGGTCTGTGAGGGTGGAGGCCTCCAGACGGTCTATGGCGGAGTTGATTTCTCCCATCGATACCTGTTCGCATTCGCAGATGAGGGCCTCGTCCCGGCGGTCGGCGCTGCGGATGCGGGAGACACGGCTGCCCATCCGGGCGGCGGCGGCTTTCTGGGCCGTGGTGGGATTTTCCCAAATCTTTTTGGCTACTTCCTCATAGGAACCCTCTTCGGAGCCCGGCAGGGGAGCGATAGCGGTTTCGCAGGTCTTGTCCACGCCCAACTTCCGGCACACCAGGTCCGTGGCCATTTCGGCCATCAGGCGGTAGCTGGTGAGCTTGCCTCCGGTGATGGTGATAAAGCCTTTCACGCCGTCGCGGGTTTCGTGGTCCAGGCAGACGATACCGCGGGAGATGTTGCGGCCGGAAGGGTCGTCATCGGCACTTACGAGCGGGCGCACGCCGGCGTATGCCCGGAGGATGCGGGTGGAGGAGAGGCGCGGAGCCATCTTGATGCCCTCTGTGATCAGGAGCGTTACCTCGTCCGGGGTGACGGCTACGTTTCTGCACTCTTCCAGCGGAATGCGGGAAGAAGTGGTTCCCACTATGCATACCGTATCTCCGGGAACCAGAATATCTGCGTTGGAGGGCTTGCGGCAGCGGTTGATGACCATATTGTTCACCCGATGGGCAAAGATAAGGAGGGAGCCCTTGGCCGGGAACATCCCCACCCTCACTCCGGCCATCTGGGCAATTTCCTGGCCCCAGACGCCGCTGGCATTCACCACGATGGGTGCGTAGAAATCTTTGTCTTCTCCGGTGTTGCGGTTGTGCGTCCGGATGCCCTTGACGGTATTTCCTTCCTTGATGATGCCCGTCACGTCCGTATGCAGGCGCACCTGTCCTCCGTGAAGCTTGGAATCCAGCATATTGGCGGCGCAAAGGCGGAAAGGATCCACGCTGCAGTCCGGCACGCGGACGGCGCCGATGATATCCGGATTCACGGCCGGTTCCAGCCGGCGGGCCAGTTCCGGGTCTATGATATCTGCCCGGATACCGGCATTGTGGCAGGCCTGTACAAAGGTTTTCTGATAGTCCAGGTCGTCTTCGGGGAGGGTGACGAACAGGCCATCGCTTTCATCGATGCAGTGGGCGGCCACTTTTCTCAGGATCATATTTTCCCGGATGCATTCGGCGGCCGATTCCGGGTCGCTTACTGCGTAGCGGGCACCGGAGTGCAGCAGGCCGTGGTTTCGGCCGGTGGCGCCGGTGGCTATGTCCGAGCGGTCTACCAGGAGCGTCCGCAGCCCGCGCATGGCGCAGTCTCTCTGCGTTCCGGCTCCGGTTATGCCGCCTCCGATGATGATTACGTCAAATTCGTTAGGGTTCATTTTAGTATACGTGCGTAAATAAACAGTCAAAGATAGTGAATAATTCGCAGGGGACAAAAAAAGGAGGCCCGGAAGGGGCCTCCTGAAAGGGAATAAAGGATGATTTTAGTCCACCACAGCGCGGGCCATGGCATCCTTGTAGTACTTCTGGTCCACGAAGACATCTTCCTTGTAGGGGTTGATGTGACGCTTGCGGGAGACAGAGATGATGTAGCAGATGGCGATGATGTTGGTTACCAGGGCCAGGGCGCTGATCACGATCATCATCGTGGGATTGGCCGCCACCACGGAAGGATCCACGGTGGTTCCTACGGTTGCAGCCTCACCGCCGGCAGCCTCATAGAGCTTGGCGATGGTATCCACACCTTCGGGATAGAGCACCGGCAGGGTGGCCCAGCTGAACCACTGCTGACCGTTCTTGAAGGTTTCCTGGAACAGCGGGAATACCTGGGCGAACATGCACCAGATGGCCAGGGTGTTGGCGCGGTTCTGGATCCAGC
>JAEEGL010012486.1_pt1 | contig 10849 bp, 5 predicted proteins | sample 9134231 | NCBI WGS metagenome assembly JAEEGL01 (sample SAMN16246548, study PRJNA631951) | gut metagenome | biome: gut microbiome; feature: rumen; material: fiber-attached | host: Bos | place: Iran: Karaj | collected 2018-10
GAATAAGAATTTTGTAATTTTTTTGTCCATAAAACATTCAAATCTTTATAATTTAACAAAGTTATTCCATCATTATTATGAATAATATCAAATTCACTATTATTATCTAATATTGAATGATGACATATTAATATAAAATCATTATTAACACTAGTATAATAAATATTATTTATTCCCCTAATTTTCTTTTTTTGAATTACTTTATTATTTAAATAATCAAAAATAAATATTTCCCCAGTTTCACAAGTGATAAAAATGAGATTTTCTTCTATTAAATTAATAGTTTTAATCATTGAAGGTGAAAGAAAAGTTTTTGTTATATTTTTTTTTTCTAAATCTTCAATAATAATATTTCCTTCAAAAGGATAAGCTATTATATTTTCAGTTAACTTAATTAAAGTATTATCTGAAATAGTTTGAACTCCAAATGATAAAATTGAAAATAAATCATTTATTTTATTCATTAATTATAATCAATTAAATAATTAAATTTATAAATTTTAAATTTTGGAGAAACAATAAAAATATTTAATTATATAAATATTATTTCTTCATTTAATTTTTTAATCAAATATTGAACTTTCCTTATTTTTATCGTTTCCACTTTCAAAAATATTTTCAACTCCATCTTTTTTAGAAAAAATATCATCATCAACATCATCTTCAAATTCATCGAATAAGTTTTCTTTTTTTTTCTTTGATTGAGTTAAGAAATTATTGTTTTCATTTTTTTCAATTAAATTAGTTTCAGTTTTTGATTTTATAATATTATTATTTCTTTTTTCATTATCAATAATATTATTTTTAATAAAAGGCTTTTTAAGATTTGGAGATCTGAAATTAGTTACGTTTGATTTTACATTTGAAATGTTTTTATTTTTTTTAGAATCAAAAATAAAATTATTATTATCATTTGAAAAAATATCTTCTTTATCATTATTATCATCAAATGGATTATTTTCTGTAATTTCTTTTTTTATTGGTTCATTAATTTTATTATTAAAAGGATTATTTTTTATTACTTTTTTATTTTCTTCATTTTTTTTTATTTGATTGTTTGGTCTTTTTATTTCTTGTTTTGGATTTTGGAAAAAAATATTATTTTCTTTTTTTTGCTTTTCTTCTTCATTTTCTTCTTCATCGAAAATATTATTTTCTTCTTTATTATTATCATTTTTTTCTTCGATAAATGGATTTAAAATTTCTTCCTTTTCATTTTTTTTATCTTTTTGCTCAAATAATGTTATTTGTTCTAAAGATTTATTTTCTTCTTCCTTTTCTTTTTTAATTATTGATTCTTTTTCATTTATTATATTTATTTCTTCTTTATCTTCCTTTATAATATTTTTTTTTTCATTATTTTCAATTTTAATCTCTTCTTTTATTTCAATTTTATCATTAATAAATTCATCATTATCTTTCTCATTATTATTATCCCCATTTTTATTGTTATTAATTTTAGTTTCATCATAAATATTTCCATTCATATTTAAATAATTATCATTATCTTGACCTTCATTGTTAATTCCATTAATAAAATCATTTTCATTTCTATTATAAATATTATTATTATTATTAAACCCAATTTCATTTTTCTCTATTTTTAAATTATCATCATATTTATAATTAATATTTGGAGTAATTATATTATTTGTAAATAAATTATTATTACTATTTACTAAAGAAGAAGTTCTTAGGTTTTCAATTTCTTTTTGATATGAAGAAAATCTTTTTTCTGCTTCTTCTCTAAATAATTTATTATCTTTTATCATATCTTCTATTTCATTTTGACGTAATTTTAATAAATTTTTTAACCTAGTATTCTCAGAGTTTAAATTTTGAACTTCATTTTCTTTTTGTTTTAAAGTCTGTTTTAATTTATATAAATCTACTTTTAATATTTCTTCATTTGATTTTGAGCTTTGTTGTTTTAAAATTGAAACATTTTCTTTTAAAGATATTATTTCCTTTTTATATTGTTCATTTTCTTTTTTTGTTATATTTAATTCTGTTTCTAAAGCAATAATTTTTTCATTTAAAGATTTATATTTTTCTTTTAAATTATAAATAGGATGATCAATTTTAGATTGATTGAAATTTGAATTTGGTAAAAGTGCGCTTTGATTTGGAACATCAATATTTATATTATTATTTGTATTATTGTTTAAATTATCAATAATATTATTTGGGTTTTCATTATTAGTTTTTTTATTCTCTATATTATTATTATTTATTGTTTCTTCTTTATAATTTTTTTCTTCATTTAATATTAATTTTGATCTTATAATATTATTATCTATTTTATTTATATTAATATTTAATTCTTGTTCTTTTTTCTCTTCATTTTCTTTTTCTATTTTTATCTCTTCATTTTCTTTTAATAATTCTTGTTTTAGAATTTCTGTTTCTTTATTTTTTAAATCTTCTTCTTGTGGTAAATTAACTTTGGGATTATTAAATAATTCATTATTATTTTCTGTATCATTGATATTTACATTAAAATAATTTAAATTATCGTTAATATTATTAATTTGGATTTCATTTTTATCTTCTTGATTTATTAAATGAGGTGTTGGTTCTTGTGGATTAAATTTTTTTTTAAGATTAAAGTTATTTGTGTTTGGATTTAAAAATGGAATTTCATTTTCTTTTTTTTCTTTTATATTATTATTTTTATTGATTGGAACATTTAAATTATTATTATCTAATTGAATATTATCATTGATATTATGAATTTCTTGAATATTGTCTTTAATGTCTTTATTTTTATTAATATTAATTTCTTGTTCAAAAGATTTTTCATTATGAACATTATTTTTTTCATTTTTAGGAAGATTACTTTTTTTTAATTTTCTTTCTTCCATTAATTTTTTTAATTTTTCAAATTGTGATTCAGATCTTTTTAAAGTTTTTTCTTGAAAATCATTAGTTTGAGTTTCAAAATTTATTTCTTTTTCTTTCACATCTTCTTTTTTTTCTTCTATAATTAATGTGTCTGTTTTTTTTTCCTCTATTTCTTCTTTTTTTTCTTCTTCTTTTTTTACTTCTTCTTTTTTTTCTTCTTCTTTTTTTTCTTCTTCTTTTATTTCTTCTATTTTTATTTCTTCTTCTTTTTTTTCTTCTTCTTTCTTTTCTTCTTTTTTTATTTCTTCTTCTTTTTTTTCTTCTTTTTTTGGACTTTCTGTTTCTTTTTCAACTATAATATTATTGCTCTCTTTTTCACTTTTTATATTATCTTTGTTGAGTTGAATATTTTTATCTTGAATAATTTCCTTAATTTCATTTCCATTATTACCATCAAAATTATCATTTTTTTTCTCCTTAATTTCATCACTTACAATATTATTATTTTCAATTGGTCTTTTCTGAAAAATATTCATTTTTACAATAGGAGGTCTAGTACTTTTTATTGGGATTTTTCCAGGTTTATTAATGAATGAATTTCCTTTATTTAAAGTTGATAAAGTTTCATTATCATTAATATCATCACTTAATTGTTTAAAATAATTATCGTCATTTAATGTTTTTTCATCTAATTCACAAAAAGTTTTAATTTCTATTAAACCATTTTTTAAAATTTTTCTTATAAATAAATTCCTACTTCCTTTTATTCTCAATTCTATTTTTCTTATTTTTTCTCTATAAGACTTACTTTGTGATGAATTATTATTTTGTTTGTAAATTTCTTCTTCGATTTCTAAAGCAATTTTTTCTGATGTATATTTACAATTTTCATCTTTTTTTGGTTCTAAAGCATTTATTAATGTTTTTTTCACATTTTCTCTTGTAGCATCTTTCTTTATTTGATGAGCAGTTGATACTACTTTTTTTTGTGGTTTCCTAGCGAAAGGATCAGACATTTTAAATGATATTCTATTTTATTTTTGGAATCAATATTTAATTTAATTAATTATTTTATTTAATCATCTTTTTAATTGTTTTTTTAAAATTTAAAATTAAAACTTTAAATATGGATAAAATAAGAGAGTTATCAATTCAACATTCAAATAAATTAAATTATTTAATAATAATAGGTGCAATAATCGCAGCTACAAATACAATATGTAGACCAGACTATAATTTTATATTATATTTATATATTTTTTACGTATGGAAATTTATGAATAATCAAAGAGAATCTCAATCACAAGAAAAAATATCAATTTTCTATTTTTTAATTTATAGTTTTATAATAGATATTATATGGTGTGTTTATTGGGGAAATAAATGGAATTCTTTAAAAATAGATGATGAAAATAAAATTCATTCTTTTGTTCTTTTTTTTTCGTGGATTGGAATTATTATTAAAATTATTATTATTGTTATGATTGCTTTTCTTGATTGGGAAAGTATTAAAAGCTCTTTTCCTAAAAATATTCAAGAAAAATTAAATAAAGGGAAATATCAAAGTTTCGAAGATGAAAATAATTTTACTTAAAAGTAGAATATAATTTTTCTTTGTTTTAATAAAATAAAATTTATTGATTTTTATCATTATTTCATAAATATGTAAGTATATGATGATAATTTTAAAAATAAGAAAAAATATTTAAATATATATTAACAAACTTCCATATTAAGTTAATGAGATAATTGAATAATTAATTTTTTTTTATAGAAAATAAAATTTTTTAATTTTAATTTATTTTTAAAGGAAATTAAATAAAAGTTGTTTAAAATTTAAAAAAAAAATAAATCGATGTTAAACCAAAAAAGTATTTATTTTTAATTTTTCAAAATAAAATACAAAATGGAAATAAAAAGGTGTTTTTAGTTATTGAGAGACAAAAATTTTAATAATACACTTTTCATAATAAATTTATATTTTAACTGTAGATAAGCTTCGCTATATCCTCCTATCATTCCTTTGTTCAATTTCAATTTCTCATCCACAAATTTAACAATTTTCATTGAAAAGGCTATTTAGAAATATATTAATTACATAAAAAAAATAAAAAAATGAGATAAAATTAATTAATTCAGAAAGAAGAGAAGAAAAAGAAAAGTATTTTTTTTATATTTTATCAGAAAAAACATAGCATTTTTTGACCTTTTTCTGATTTTAAAGTATGTTTCTGTTAAATAACTTTAAAATATAATAATATATCTGAGTTTTTTCCTATAAAAATAAAAAGCTTCTTTAAAAAATTCTTCTTTAAAAAACTATTAATGTTATCATCAAATAATTTCACTTATAATTTTTTCATAAAAAAGATTATATCAATATTATATATGAATAAAAAAGATTAAAAATTTTATACTTTTACTTATACATATTATTTTTTATTTATTTAAAAGAAAAATTTCTATATATATTTATTTTTTTTAAAATATTATAATTATTTACATTTTTTAAAATTTTTATATAAAAACACAAAAAAATTATTATTTAATTTGAACTTTCTGATAAAAGAAAAAAATTTGAAGATTTTTGATTTTCATAAAATTTTTCAATTTCATTTCCAACTTCTTGAATAATATTATTAATTTTATCTTTATTATTTATATTTAAAATTTGAATTATTTTTCTTTTAGTATAAGTAAATTCATAAATCGAAAAGAAAGTATAAATTTCTTCTTCATTTTTAGAATTTAAAATTAATATAAAAGAAACAGGAAGTTCAGAATAATTTTCAAAAATTTTTTTTGTTTCTTCAATATCACTATTCAAATTATTTAAAATAATAATTTGAATATAATATTTATTTATTCCTTCTTCTATTTCTTTTTTTATTTTACTTTCTAAAATCAAATTAAGTAAATTCCCAATATTTGTTTTTTCTTTTTTTTCTTTCATAATCTCTTTATTTTTAATTTTATTTCTATAGAAATGTAATATTCCATTTAAACTTTGAACTCTTTCTGAATTTATAGAATTATCATTTTCAATTGTATAAATAGAAAATATTTGTTCATAATCATATAATATTAAAATCTTTGAAAAAGTTTTAATGATGTCTTCAATTAATTCATAATTTAATTCATTATTTTCTTTATTTATTATTGAAGGAGAATCAAAAATAAAAATTGTATTAATTTGTAATTGTGATTTAATATATTCTAACAATGAAGTATAATCTTCTTCTGAATAATTTATATTTATTTCTCCAATTTTATTAAGTTTATCATCTATTATTTCTATATTTTTTTTATTTAATAGTTTTTCAATAGTAAAAATACTTTTTCCTTTTATTTCTATTTTTTCATTTGTTTTTCCTTTTGAATTTATTTCATTTATTCTTTTAAAAATATCAATTTTTATTTCATTATTTCTATCATTATTAAATAAATTATTTGATTTCATTAAAAACTTATTTTTAAATTGTCTTTTATCATTATCAAATTTAAAATCTTTACTTTTATATAATATTTCATTTTTATAATTTGAAATAATATAAAAATAATCTACAGAATCTTCTATTTCATATTTATTTATAATTATTTCTAAATTTGATAATTTATTATCATTATTTTTACTAGTTTTATTTCCATCAATAATTAATTCCCCAATAAATCCAGTATTATTTTTAATAGGAATTTTAACTGAATTACTTTTACAACCAATTAATCTTCCAACTGATAAAATACAAGTTTGAATTTCATTATTATTTTGTAAACAAATAATTTTAATAATTTGTTCATTTTCAAAAATAAATTCAATATCAAAATATTTTTCATATATTATTGTTTCTTTTCCTTTTTTTTCTTCTGTTATTCCTTCTAAAACATATTCATCTTTTTTATTTGGTGTTTTAAAATATACTTTAAATTTAAATAAGGAATTTTCATCTTTCGTTGAATTAATATATGTTAAATATAAAGATATTTTGTCATAACATTTTTTGTGATGATTTGAATAAGTTGAATAATAAAATTCATGTTTTGGGTAAATTAATTTATTTATATTTTTTTTTTGAGAATCTTCAACAATAAGAGAATTATTTTGAATTACATTTCCGAAAGTACAAATTCCCATAAATTATTTTTTTTTATTTCAAAATAAAATAATATAAATAAAATATATAATTGAATATTATTTTTTTTTGTTTTATTTATCATCTAAATGTGTTTGAATATAAATTTAATTTTGAATACTTTTATTATTTTTCCAAGGAATAATTTATTAATTATTATATTTCTTGAAGAACATATTTTTAAAAATTTCAAATGATTTATTAAATTATTTTATAGACTTGAATTAATTTTTGCTTTTAAAAATTGGGTTCTAGAATCTTAAATACTTTATTGTAATTTGATTTTTTATCATCTTATTTTCTTTATTGTTTTAATTTGTTAATTTATTTTATATAAAAAAGATAATTATTTTTTTAAATTTTGTTTTTAAAATATGGATAAATATATGTTGTTGTTAGTATTAATTCAAACAATTTATTCTGAAAATTCATATGAATCTTTAGAAAAGTGGGGAAAGGAAAATGGAGTAATAATAAGTGATAAAATAAGTATGAATTATATAAGTGAAAATACAAATTATTATTATGCGAATAGTGATATTTCTGAAGGAGAAAATATAATGAGTATACCTTATAATATATTTTTAAATTTAAATAATACTCTTCAATTAACAAATAAAAAAATAAATAACCTTTGGTTAAACATTTCACAAATGACATTCCTCGATATTGAATTAGTTCATAGATTTAATAAAAATAGAAAAGAAGAAACTTTTATTTCATATATTATGTGGTTATTTATTACTAATAATAAATATCATAAATCAAAATTTTATAAATTTTACCATAATTTCTTTTCAACGATAAGAACAAATTATGATAATTGTCCAATTTTTTTTAATGAAGATCAAAAAAATTTATTTTCAAATACATCTTTTGGAAGTAATATAGATTTATTAGATAAATATATAGATGATGATTTAGAAATTTTAACAGCTAAATCACAAAAATCAATTGAAAAAGAAGAATATATAAAATATAGATTAAATACTTTAAGTAATTCATATAATATTTTAAATCATTCACATTTAATTCCATTTACAAATTTATTTGAAAAGAATCCTTATGATTATAATTTAAAATATCAATTCAACAAAGAAAAAATGATTTTTGAAATATTTTCTGTTAAAAAAATAAAAAAGAATCAAAATTTGGTGTTATATACAATTCCACAATCTAATTTATATTTTTTTTTATTTTCAGGAGTAACATATGATAATAATGATTTAATAGATAATTTTATTCATCCAATTTTAACACCAAATATTGTTCTAGAATATGATTTAAATTATGAAGAATATGATTTTGATATTAGATTAAATATAACAGAAGATAAATATTATGAAAAAGTTTTAGATTTATACAAAAATATTAGTAAAACAATTAAAGGAAAAGGAACTGATAAAGAAGCTTATTCTATATTATTACATATATTAAATGATTATAAAATTTGTTATGAATATACTACAGTTGCTGATTATTATAGAATTTTAAATCAGAAAAAAGATGTTGAAAATGCGAAAAATGTTGTTGAATTAGAAAAAAAAATATTAAATCAGAAAATAAAAGAATTACAAGAAGTAATTGATGATTTACAAGAAAATAATTCGAATGAAAACAACACAAACAAGAAAGATGAACAAAAAGAAAATGATTTATAATGAAATTTAAAAATTATTTTATTTAATCAAAAAAAACAAATGAATTTTAAAATTTGGATATTTTTAAATTAACCTATTTTAATCCTTCAAAAAGTATATTTTAAATAATTCCAATATAAAAATTGTTTTTTATTAAAATCAAAAGTTTAAACCTTAAATTACCTTTATTCAAATAATTTTCTTTTTCAAAAGGAGTTCTAATTAATTTATCATATTCAAATTTTGAAGAAATTATCTTTTTATTTTCTATATAAATATTCAATTAGAATATAATTGAAATTAAATAATTAAAATAAAAAAATATTTTTTATAAATGTAAAAAAAGTATTTAAAAATTTATCATAAAATTAATATAAATTTATAATTATTTTTTTAAATTTATCATTTTAAATAAAAAATAAAAATGTCAGATCAAATGAGGAATGAAAGACAAGAAATATTATCTTTTAATAAAATAATACGTTTTATTGATTATTTAATTGATGAAGACCAAGTAATAGAATTCCTTAACAAAAGTAAAACTGAAGAAAAAATATTTAAATTTTTACAATATTACAATGAAGATTCTCAAAATGATGAAATTCCCTCTAAAAAATTATGTAATAAATTTGAAGTGAATGAAAAATTAAAAGCAATAATTCAAGAAATTTCTTTAAATTTAAAAATGAGTAAAAAAAAATCATATGAATTACTTGAATTATACATTATAGATAATCCTAAAAATGCAAATGACTTAATTAGACTAATTAATTTAAATAGAATAAATTCAAATACAGATGATTTATTAAATCAACAATTTTTATTTTATAATGAAAATATTATTGATTTTTATTATAGTGAAAGGAAATGTTTTTTAGGTATTATATCTAAATTATTAATTGCAGCATATTCAAATTTTTCAAATAATCAAATTTTAAAAAATTATTTTGATTCAGCAATAACGAATAAAAACTTTTTAAATAAAATGTGGGAACAATTTATATCATACGAAGAAAATCCAATAAGAAACATTCAAATAATTCATCAGAAAAATAATCATATTTCTTTAGATAGATTAAATGAGCAAATTTTTTGGGAACAAAAAATAATATTAGAATGTATGAATATAATATGTAATAATGATGAATTTTGTAATTTAGATATATTTAATAAATTAATTGATTATTTTTATAAAACAAAATTTAATTGTTATGCTTATAAATATAATAATGGACAATATGATAATATAGTAAAAGAATTAGTTGATAGAAGTGTTGCTTTCACAATATTAAATTTTCAACCTGAAAAATTAAGATTATGTTATGAAAATCAAAAAATAGATAATAATTTAAATGCATTTAACATTAATATAGATAAATTACTTCAATTTTATGATGATGTTATTGGAATTAATAGTATATATCCAATTCAATGTACAATTGAAGCAGTTATTAAAATAATGGAAAAATTAAATGATATTAATTATAATGATAAAATTCGTAAATTTTATGAAAAAATAAATGATAATAATAATAATAATGAAATAAGTTTTATATTTTTTAAAGATATGATTAATTCATATTCAATTCCTTCATTAAAAGAAGGTGGAAATTACTTTGAAATATCATGTAATTTTATGATTAAATCATGGATAAATTTAATTATGGCTGCTTTATATAATTATAATATAAATTCTTATCCTCCAAGTTTAATTGAATTAATGTGTAAAGTTTTAAATAGTCCAATTTGTAGAGAACAATTCTTTGAAGATGATGAAAAATTAAATACTGCTATTTATAAATTATTTAATAGTTTTAAAAATAATAAAAATTATTCTGGTAATTTTATTAATATGTGCTTTGCTTTAAGTAATCCTAAAATTGGAGATGAAAATTCTAAAACTTTATTTAATATGTTAATTGAAAAAGAAGATGATAGAGAAGAAAGTTTTTTTGATAATATTTTTGATATTTGGAAAAATTTAAATAATACTTTAAATGATACTATAAATGATATATCTTTTACAAGAACAAATTTTAATTATGATAATGAAGAAAATAATGATAGTTTCATTTATTTATATCAAAATATAGAATATGTAAGATTATTTATTAGATTATTAACTTCTGATTTTCAAAATATTACAAATTTAATTTCTTTATTTGAAAATAGAGAAGTTCAAATTTATTCTGATTCATATGAAGGAAAAATTTATTCTTCTTTATTACAATTATC
>JAEEGL010789769.1_pt1 | contig 10849 bp, 6 predicted proteins | sample 9134231 | NCBI WGS metagenome assembly JAEEGL01 (sample SAMN16246548, study PRJNA631951) | gut metagenome | biome: gut microbiome; feature: rumen; material: fiber-attached | host: Bos | place: Iran: Karaj | collected 2018-10
AAGCATGATCGCCTTATGAGCTTTTGACCCTGACATCATATTATAATTCTTTACAGCACTGCGGGCAACCGATATCCACGCCCGGTCCGCAAGGGCTCCCCGGCCGCGTCAGAAAAGAGTGCTGTTGCCGATCAGCCTGTCCGGGCTCTCCATCTGGCGCTCCACGAGCTCTGCAAAGAATCCTCCTTTGGCTATGAGTTCCTCGTATTTTCCGTCCTCGATTATCCTTCCGCCATCCAGGACTATGATCCGGTCGCACTCCCTGATGGTGGACAGTCTGTGGGCGATGACTATCCTGGTGCAATTGAGATCGTTCAGGGAGTCGGAGACCCTCTTCTGGGTGATATTGTCGAGAGCGCTGGTGGCCTCGTCAAACATGAGTATCCTGGGCTTGGGAGCTATGGCTCTGGCGATCATGAGCCTCTGTCTCTGTCCTCCGGAAATGCCTCCGCCTCCCTCCTGGATCACGGTGAACATCCCCATGGGCATGTTCTGTATATCCTCCTTCATTCCGGCCAGGTCCGCCGCCTCCCAGGCCTCGTCCAGGGTAAGCCCCGGGGCTGAGACGGAGATGTTATCATAGATGCTTCCCTGGAAAAGCTTTCCGTTCTGCAGCACAGTACCTATCTTTCTCCTGAGGGATTTCAGATCCAGGGAGTTCAGATCCCTTCCGTCGTAATAAACGCTTCCCCTCTGAGGCTTTTCAAACCCCAGGAGCACCCTCATGAGAGTGGACTTGCCGCAGCCTGTCTGTCCCACCAGCGCGACATACTGGCCGGGGCTGATCTTAAGAGAGATATTGTCCAGGACCAAAGGCATATCGTCGCGGTACCGGAAAGAAACGTTGGACACTTCCACTCCTCCCGACAGTCTGTCCACCACCTTCTTATTCTCGGAAAGCTCGGGCTGTGCCTCAAGGATGGGTTTTATCATCCCGAGCACCGGACCGATCTGGGCGATCTGAAGGGTAATGCCGGAAAAAGCCATAAAAGCGCCGCTTGTGAGCCCGTAGGCCGTATTGAACGCATAAAAATCGGACTGTGAAACGCCGTTTATCACGGCCAGATATTGGAGAAGTGCCATCCCCAGAAGGGAGACCGCAGTGACTGTCACGGCGTCCACCTTGACAAATAAAGGCGGATCGTAACTGAGGGCGGATTCCTTTGCGTACAGGTTTCCCCATCGGGCGAAGGCCCTCTTTTCGGCTCCGGAGAGACGGATCTTCTGTATGCCCGATATCATGGCGTAGGACATCCCTCTTTCCTTCGACATCACTTCCATCCTTTCCCTGCTGATCCCGGTCCTGATCACAGTGGAGATCGCGGACAAAAGAGTCATAAGGACGATGATGATGAGGGCCGCAGCAGCGAGAGGAGGAGCGTATCTGAAGATCTGCACCACGTACACCAGTGAAAAGGCCCCTGTAAGAGCGGTGGAAAACACCGAGGACACGAGCATTTCGCACAGCAGATTCACATAATCCATTCTGGAGTACAGTTCACCCGGGCTGTAATCCTTGAAAAAGCCTGCGGGAAGCGACAAAAGGCGCATCATGAAGGCGGATTCCACCGAGACCGAGATCTTCCCCGAAACCCCGGACACGAAGATATTTCTGACAGCCGTGAACAGCTGAGTGGAAATACCGGCAAATATAAGGAATATGGCGGTACTCACGAGCACGGACAGGCTTCCCGACATGATGACGCCGGAGAAGAGCTGCTTGTAAAGCCAGGGGGAGATCATTCCCAAAAGGGCAGCCACGGCTGAAGCCATGAGTATCATAAAGATATCGCGTCCCGAGATCAGACCGCCGATATAGGCGGCCAGATCCCTTTTCTTAAGTTCCCTCAGGGGCAGCGGTTTGTAAAATACCACCGCCTCCTCCTCATAATCTCCGAGGTTACGGGCTGTGATCCTGACTCTCTGATTTGTCCTCGGATCCAGGCAGGTATATCCTGTCCTTTTTCCGGGAATAAATGCCACAGGGCTTCCGTCGGACTTTCTCGCGCCCAGCATGGGGCCCCACGCGTCCTCGTGCCAGTTTCCGGTGAGCTTCACCTCACGGCGCATTATCCCGTAAGGCCTTGTCATATACTCCAGCCTCTCCTCGGGATCCTTTACCTCATCAGGGACATCCTTAGGCTTTATATGGAAAAACCTGAATATCTCGCCCAGGGCGTTCTCGGCGATCAGCCTTTCATCCTTGAGAGCCATGGAGACCCGCGATCCCATAACGGAACCGGCAAGGTTTATAAAGGAATCGGCGATGACTTCATCGTCGGCCCTTTTCCTCTCCCTTATCTGTTCATCAAACCAGCCTATCTCTCTGTCCTCCCTTATTCGCTGCTCACCAGTTTCCTGTAATACCCGTTTTTCGCATACAGTTCATCATGCGTGCCCCGCTCTATGATCCTGCCCCGGTCCATCACTATTATCTCATCACAGTCTCTTATGGTGGACAGCCGGTGAGCCACAATGATGCAGGTGATACCTCTTTCCTTTATGGACTTCACCACCTCATACTCAGTCTTCGCATCCAGAGCGCTTGTGGCTTCATCCATGATTATGATGGTGGGATCCTGGGCCAGGATCCTGGCTATCTCAAGCCTCTGTCTCTGTCCGCCGGAAAAATCCCTTCCGCCGTCGCTGATCCTGTAACCGTAGCCGCCCTCCCTCTGCATTATATCCTCGTGAATGTGGGCGTCCCTGGCAGCCATGATCACCTCAAAGTCCTCGATGGACCCGTCCCACATCCGGATATTATTGGCTATGGTATCCTCAAAAATGATCAGATCCTGATCAACCACCGCCAGGGATCCGGTAAAAATGCTCCTGTCGATGGAATCTATTGGCTTTCCGTCGAAAAGGATCTCCCCGCTCCAGGGTTTATATAAGCCCGATATGAGCTTTGACACAGTGGATTTGCCGCAGCCCGATGGCCCTACTATGGCCACCCTGTCCCCGGTCTTCAGGGACAGATCAAAGTCTTTTATCAGAGGCTCCGCAAGCTTTGAATAACCGAAGGTCACATTTTTCAGTTCGAGATTTCCGGAAAGCTTGTCGTATTCGACGGGCTCGTTTATCTTCTCTTCAGCCCGGAGGTCCGAAGGATATTTCATCACATCCTCTATCCTCTCCATCTGGGTGCGCATCTCCTGAATGGTCTGTCCGGCGTCGATGAGCATCATGGCAGGCTGGGAAAACGAGAGCAGAAAGCCCTGAAAAGCATAGACCATGCCGACAGTGAACCGTCCGTTCATCACCAGATATATGCCCATACAGACGATCACCGCTTCGGTGGCGGAATTCACCATGAGAGGCACAAGTCCCAGCACCTGATCTATCCTTTCATACTTCATCCTCTGGGTGTTGACGCTGGCCTGATAGCCCGCCCATCTGTGGAAAAAACCGTTTTCGGCGCCGCTGGCCTTTATGGTCTCTATCATTTCTATGCCGGAAATCGCGGCGCTCCTCAGCTTCCCTTCATCCCGGAGCTGCACTCTGGTGATGTTGATCCGTTTTCCCGAGATGACGCGGGACATTATGATATTTATGACCACGGACAAAAGCCCTATGAAAGCCAGGACAACGGAGTAACGGAGCATCACGATGAAATAGAACAGCATCATCACCGTGTTGATAAAGAGAGGCGCCACCGTTTCCATGAGGGTGCCGGCGACATTCTCGTTGGAGTCCTGCCTCTGCTGGATATCCCCCGCCATCCTCTGGGAAAAGAACTCCATGGGAAGGGAGAGGACTTTCCACATATACCCGGCTCCTCCAACCACCGAAAGCTTCCCGTTGATCCTTAGGGAATATACAGCCTCTATCCATTGAAGGATCACCTGAAGCATTGAGAAGCAGAAGAGAAAAATGAAAAACGGCCTCACGAGGGAAGGTGACTGTCCCGTGAGGAGTCTGTCCATGAATACCCTGTTAAGCCCCGGAGACACAAGGGAAAGCAGTCCGGAAAGAAAAAGGAGGATCGCCACAAATATCACCGCAGGGACCGCGGACTTCAGCCTCTCCATGGCAAATCCCAGTATACTCTTTCTCTTTCCTCCGGGTACAAAGGAAGGTCCCGGTTCAAATATGAGGCACACTCCGGTAAATGCCCGGTCGAACTCCTCCATGGTCACCATGACCGAGCCCCTTGCGGGATCGTTCAGGCACGCCATGTTTCCCTTAAAGCCGGTACACACCACGAAATGATTGAAGTTCCAGTGTATTATGCAGGGAAATGAGCCCTCTTCCCTCAGGTCTTCCGGCTCAAGCCTGTAGCCTGTTGCCTCAAGTCCGTGACTTCTGGCAGCTTTCAGGATATTGCCGGCGTTGGAGCCGTCCCTGGACACGCCGCAATCGGTGCGTATCTGTTCCAGAGGGATCCATTTACCGTAATAGGCGAGCACCATGGTGAGGCATGCCGCTCCGCATTCCAGAGCTTCCAGCTGCATCACCACAGGCACGCGGGCCCGTCCCTTCCTGATTGGTTGTCTGATCTTCTGAGTTTTCATACCATGTCAAGCCCGGCCGAATCTTCAACGCGCTAAAAAATGAGAGTGATGGGATGCACCACCTCGGATACTCCCTGGGGATCTTCAACGGGGACAGTGCCGAAGACAGCCCAGATTGCCGCGCCCAGGATCACCAGCGCGATCCCTGCGACCACCAGCCATATCCCGGGAGAAACGACCCTTATATAATCGTCCAGCTGTTCCGGCGAGGACACTGTATCTATGCTCTTCTTTCTGAACAGATCATCCTGAAGCATGTTTCATCCTTTCCCCTTCGAAAATGCGAGAGCGAGTTCATGGGCAAGCTTCTCACGGTCAATGGGCTTTGCCACATGTCCGTTCATCCCGGATTCGAGGGCGTTTCTGATATCCTCATCAAAAGCGTTGGCAGTCATGGCGATGAGAGGCACGGAAGCCTTCTCCTGATCGGAGATCTCACGGATGGCCATGGCGGCCTCATAGCCGTTCATTCTCGGCATCTGGATATCCATCAGCACCGCATCGTAAAATCCCGCGGGATGGGACAGCACCTTCTCCACCGTCTCCATGCCGTCGCAGGCGGTCTCAACCTTAAGATCCATCATCTCAAGAACAGCCACCGCGATCTCCCTGTTTATCTCCACATCGTCAGCCAGGAGCACCCTCTTTCCTTCAAAGCTGACGCCGGCGGGATCAAAGGGGTTCTCCCCGTAGTTTTTGATCTCCTCTTCATCTGCAAACCGGAACCACACCTCCATGGTAAACACGGTCCCTTCATCCAGTTTCGTGTCCACCCGGATCTCGCCTTCCATGAGATCCACTATCCTCTTGGTGATGGCCATGCCGAGTCCGGTGCCCTGTATGCCCAGAGCCTCCGCATCCTTGTCCCTCTCAAAGGCTTCAAAAACCTTTGCGGCAAATTCCTCGCTCATGCCCATGCCGTTATCCTTTACACTGAACCGGTAGACCGCGCCACCGGCCTTCTCGTCAAGTTCTTCCGCCGTGATATCTATCCGGCCTCCGGACTGGGTGTATTTCACCGCATTTGAAGTCAGATTCAGCAGCACCTGGTCGAGACGGAGCCTGTCGGTATGGATGTATCTGTGGAAAAGACCCTCCGAGGATACGGTGAGGGTCTGGTATTTTACATCCGCCTGACCCCGCATGATGGAGTCCAGATTATCCATGAGTTCCTCCAGATTCACCACCTCATCCTTCAATTCGATCCTGCCGCTTTCGATACGGCTCATCTCCAGGACATCATTTATCAGGGCAAGAAGGTGTGTTCCGGAGGACCGGATCTTACCAAGGTATTCGTTCATCTTTTCCCTGTCCCCCGTATCCAGGAGAGCCAGATCGGCAAAGCCCAGGATGGCGTTCATGGGGGTACGGATGTCGTGGGATACGTTGAACAGAAAGGAGGTCTTGGCCCTGCTTCTGGCCTCGGACTCCAGGGCCTTTTTGTCTGCTTCCCTCTGCCGCTTCAGCATGGTGGAGAACATGGAGAACATGAAGAGGAGGATGGAAACCACCACCACCATCTGCATCACCGCATTTGCGGAAAAGATCCTGCTCACGTAAAGTTTATCGCTCTCTTCAAGGCTCCCGACCCTGTCAAGGCTTCGCTGACGGATCCACATCTCGGTAGAGAAGAAGATCAGGAACAGCTGGAGCATCCAGGTCACGGTGGATCTGCCGTAGATATGCTTCTCATCCCGGGTGAGGACGAACCAGTAGTAGACATACCCTACCACGCTCCAAATGGCCAGGATAAAATAGGACTCCGTGGCCAGTTTATTTTCCGATATGATGTTGGGGATCAGGAGGAACAGGAAGGAGATCATGGCAAAGACCATGCCGACGATGGAAATCATGCCGATGATCCGGTGCTTTCCTCTTTCATTCCATGAGAGCCGCAAGCTCCCTATGGTCACATAGATATATACGATGGTGGCGGAGATGGTGGTCACGTCCACTATCCATCCGATGGCTGTCCTGCCGAAGAAGGGGATCACGGCCGATACTATAATGATCAGGATCGCAGCCACAACCGGCTGACCGTGGCGGTCCGTCCTTCCCACAGCCTTTGGCATCAGGCCTTCGCCCGACAGGGACAGGAACATCCGGGCGGTCACCCGGTACAGTCCTATGAGGCTTGCAAGCACGGAGCAGAGCACTGCCAGGGACAGGAGCCTTAGCCCCGCTGTTCCCATAGCGCAGTACACACTATAAAAGACCGGCAGCGCCGGCAGCCCCTCCGCGCTGCCCGCGTCGGAAACATAACGGAACCACATTGTATAGCTCTCCGGCAGCGAAAACACCGGAATGAGAGAGAGCAGCAGATAATTCACAAAGCCCGTGAAGATGGAAGCCAGAATGATGTACCCTTTTCGTCCCGGATCCTTTCTGTCCTGATTCATCACGTAAGTGACCGCTTCAAAACCTACGAACATCCAGGGGGCGAGCATTGTGATGTTGAAGACCTGGGCAAAGCCGGACAGACCGGCAGGAGCAAAGGAGAAGCTCCCGGGGGCAGTGTGTTTCCCGAACAGCAGGACGCCCAGGAACAGACAGATGACGATCAGGATATGGATAACTGCCAGAGCGATAAATACGCCCTTTACGATCCGGTTCCCGGAGATCGATATCAGGCCCGAAATGATGATAAGCCCAAGCGTAAACAGGATCTCTCCGAAATACACGTCATATCCCGCCACCTGATAATGAAACCCCGTTTGGAATACACCCCCTGCGAGATAACGTATCAGCAGTATGACAGCGGTAGCGTTAGCCCAGAGGATCGAGAGATATGCCAGGATGACAGCCCAGGCAGACAGGAAGCCGTGATCGCTTCCAAGCAGCTTTCCTATGTAGGCGTGGATCCCCGTCTCTTCCGGGAACCTCCTGACCATGTATGAAAGGCTCACTCCGATGAGACCTATGAAAACAGATGCGAATATTATTCCCAGGGTTGCGCCCAGAGGGCCTGCCTGAGGCAGGAAAACGGTGCCGGGCATGACGAAAGCTCCCCATCCGCAGGCGCATTCAAAGGCAAGCGCCCATCCATAGATCATCCAGTTTCTGCTGTTTGAGTTCTTCATTGCCGCGTTCCTTCTCCACCCCGGCGCACCATGAGTCGTCCTTCCGGGAAAACTATGTATAAGAATACCACAGATAAGCGGTTTTGTCGAAAGGAAGGGAGCAGTGACTGTTGGCAAAAGGGACGGGTTGTAGTAAAATAAATTGTCGTCGGCAGTGAAAGGAGACGGTTATGGAAGAAGATCTCGAATTTTTAGGGAATATAAAGCGCACAGTCCTTGTGGTTGACGACGAAGAGATCAACCGGGTCATACTGGGCGGCATTCTGGAGGATCATTATAACGTCCTGTTCGCCGAAAACGGGGAACAGGCCCTTGAGATCATGGAATCCCAGGGGCCTCTCATATCTCTCGTGCTGCTGGATCTCATGATGCCCATAATGGACGGCTTTGAAGTAATAGAACTGATGCGGGTCAACGTGATCTTGAAAGAGATCCCCATCATAGTCCTCACCTCGGAGGAATCCGCCGAGATCGAATCCCTTCAGAAGGGCGCTGCGGATTTCATTAAAAAGCCTTACGACATGCCGGAAAAGATCCTGGCCCGGGTAAAGCGTATCATCGCCCTGTATGAAAACAGAAAGCTCATCCAGTCCACGGAGAGGGATGAACTGACGGGGCTCCTCACCAAGAGTTATTTCTTTGAATACGCGGCCATGCAGAACAAGTTCCACCCCGAGAGGAGGATGCACGCCCTGGCAGTGAACATGAAGCACTTCCACCTCTACAACGAGCTTTACGGGATAAGTTCCGGTGAAAGCGCGCTGCGGAGCCTGGCGCTGGGACTGACCAGATATACGGAGGAAAAGGGCGGCTTCGCCTGCAGGAGCGAGGGAGACAATTTCTATCTCTACGTTCCCGAGCAGGATTCCTATGAGGGACTGGTGGAAACGCTCTACGCCACCTTCAAAAAAGATCCCGATGTCTACACCGCAAGGATAAGAGTGGGTGTGAACTGCGAGGATCTGGAGGAGGAAGACAATCTGGAAATGTTCTTCGAAAGAGCCCGCATGGCCAGCACCACTATAGAGGAGAACGCCAGCGAGACCATCGCCTACTACAACTCCGAAATGCGGGAGAAACAGCTCTTTGAAGAAAAGATGATACGTGACATAGCAAACGGCATCATCAACGACGAGATCAAGGTGATCTACCAGCCGAAGTACGATATCACCGGGGAAAAGCCGGTGCTTAAAGGGGCCGAAGCCCTGGTCCGCTGGGAGCATCCGGAATACGGGACCATCTATCCCGACAGTTTCATCTCCCTCTTCGAGGAAAACGGGATGATCCAGGTCCTGGACACTCATGTATGGAGACTTGCGGCGCAGCAGGTAAAGGAATGGAAGGACAGGTTCGGCAGGTCGATACCCATTTCCGTAAATGTGAGCCGCATCGACATCCAGTATGAAGGCCTGGTATCCTCTCTCTGCAGCATCGCGGAGGAATCAGGCATAGACTACCGTGATCTCCATCTCGAGATCACGGAATCGGCTTATTCCGATGATACCGAAAAACTCATCCATATCGTGGAGGAACTGAGAAATAAAGGGTTCGTGATAGAAATGGACGATTTCGGAAGCGGATATTCATCCCTGAGCATGATCGCCACGATCCCCATCGACATCCTGAAGGCGGATATGAGTTTCATCATGAATATGGCTGAGAGCGAAAAAGGCCTTCACATGATGGAACTGGTGATAGACATCGCCAGATTTCTGAAGGTCCCCATCATCGCCGAAGGCGTGGAGACAAAGGAACAGCTGGACATCCTCAAGGAGAAGGGATGCCAGATGATACAGGGTTATTATTTTTCAAAACCGGTCCCAAGCGGGGAATTCGAACAGTTTATAAAGGAGGGTTGATATGGTCTCAGTAGAGAGTCTGCGGGAATACGGAGCGGATCCCGATGAGGGAGTCAGAAGATGCGCCGGTAAGGAAGATCTGTACCTCATGCTGGTGAAAAAGGTCCCGGACGAGGAAGCGTTTACGGAGCTCAGACCCAGCATCGATTCGGGAGACCTTAAGACCGCCTTTGAATTGGCTCACAAGCTTAAAGGCGCTCTTGCAAACCTGTCCCTGACACCCATGCTGACGCCGGTAGTCCGGATAACTGAATCCCTCAGAGCCGGTGAAGAAAGGGATTACAGCGAAGACCTTAAAGAACTTGACGAGGCGAAGAAAGGTTTCGATTCGCTCTTCGATTGAAAAAAGACCCAATCGAGTAGGGGGAATTTAATCCCCCTCTCACACCACCATACGTGCCGTTCGGCATACGGCGGTTCAACATAACTTCAAAGCATGACGCTCATTATAGTAATCGAGGCAGCTTACAAGTCCTGCTTTTGCAAATACTACCTTGGAGATTGCCCTGACTACACAAGTCTTTGTAACGACCCATTGATATCGGTCACCACAATACGATGTGAGTCGTGCAAGGTCTTTGTTTACGCCTAATTTCTGCAATCCCCATTGACGTTTCTTTGGTACTTTCCATTGCTTCCAGATAATTACCCGAAGCCTCGTTCTTAGATGTGCGTCAATTTCAGCCATCGCTGTTTTCATGGAGCCAAGGGCAAAGTAGTTTATCCACCCTCTTGTCACCTGATTGATTTTCGCAATCTTACCTGTGACTGTTCCAGGCATTTTTCTACAAGTCAGTTCTTTAAGCTTTCGCTTAAGCTTAGCCACCGAGTCTTGATGCGGTCTGCACTTCCATTCGTTAGCCTTGCCTTCCTTATAGAAACCGAAGCCCAGATATTTCAGCTTCTGCGGTCTTGTGATATGGGTCTTGGTCATGTTAACCTTTAACCCAAGTTTCCTCTGTATCCAGTCCGTCACTGTCCGCATTACACGCTTCGCACTCGCTTCGCTCCTGACAGCTATAACGCAGTCGTCAGCGTATCTTGTAAACCGAAGTTGTCTTGCTTCCAGTTCTTTGTCCAGTTCATTCAGCATGATGTTTGATAGTAGCGGTGACAGGTTTCCGCCCTGTGGGGTTCCGAGTTTTGTTTCCTCATATCCCTGTGGCGTCATGACTCCTGCTTTGAGGTACTTACGGATTAGCGACTCTGTATCTCCATCATTGATGATGTTATGGACAAGACTCATGAGCTTGTCCTGTGGTACGTTGTCAAAGAATTTCTCCAAGTCGATATCTACTATCCACTCGTAACCCTCGTTCAGGTAAATAAGCAGTTGTCTGATTGCCATTTCGCAGCTTCTGTTTGGTCTGAAGCCGTAACTCCATTCCGAGAACAG
>JAEEGL011156276.1_pt1 | contig 10849 bp, 10 predicted proteins | sample 9134231 | NCBI WGS metagenome assembly JAEEGL01 (sample SAMN16246548, study PRJNA631951) | gut metagenome | biome: gut microbiome; feature: rumen; material: fiber-attached | host: Bos | place: Iran: Karaj | collected 2018-10
CTCCTCGGATGGAACGCAGTTCTCTGCTTACTTGGAAACGCTGCTCTTTCCGATGAAATGGCTCAGATCGTTACCATCGGACCTGTTATCAAGCAGGTTACTGACGATAACGTATATTGTGAGACTCCGGAAGCAAGGTACAAACTGGCTCTCAGAAATGCTACCTTCGGAGACGCTATGGGTGTATTCGGATCACAGCTCATCCCTTGGCACGTATACCTTGGATTCTACGTAGGTATCGCTGCTGCAGTATATCCCGTAGTTGAGATCACTCAGCTTGACATCATCAAGTTCAACTTCATGGCTATGATCGCTGTTGCATCACTGCTTATCCTGACCTTCACCGGTCTTGACAGGTTCGTTCCTCTCTTCGCTATGCCGAGAGAGCCTCAGGTACAGCTTAAGAAGAACATGAAGCCTGAAGAAGTAGGCGCATAATATCACACTATTTTAAGCACATAAAGACGGCTGTCCGATCGGACAGCCGTTTTTCTTATTGGTAAAAATACATGTTTTGTAAAAGTGGGTCAATCGTCATTTGATGAGTCCTGAATGCCATCAGGAGCGGAGCCGAACATATCAGTAGATGTTAACAACCTGTCTGAAAGCACTTTGGTAAATGATGATAGCAAGGCTACGTCCACTATGAGCTCAGTAGATGGATCCCTGAAAGCGTTTCCAAGAAATTCATTGCGCGCCAAGAGTTTTTTGAGCCTTTCGATCCTCGTGATAAAAAATTCTGCCGAGCGCTTGTGCTGTTGCCTGAAGGCTTCATAGAACAAATGAAGCTCTTCTTCGCCCGCGTCCATGGGGATGAGCGTCTGGATCTCAGAGATGCTGAGCGACGGCTTCAAAGCGCAAAGAATAAGAAGGTAGGCCAGATGGGTCCTGTAGTAGCGCTTTTTGATGGGCTGGGGCATGTTTTTCTTACGGACGTAGTTATTGATCGCTGCTGCAGTGATCACGCAATCCGATTCGGATCCCTTGTCCAGATACTTAAGTTCCTTCCTTAAATAAGTCACCACCTGCTCCATATAAAGCCCGAAATCCGGGATGCTGTCCCAGGTGGGCAGCTCGTAATTACCGATATTATCTTTCCAGTAGGCGAGCCACTGATCGATCAATTTTTCGTTTATTTCCATGGGTCTCTCCAATGTTGTATCGCAAAAAACTTTCAAGCATATTATACATCAAATGCATATAGAGGACAAGGATATAATGAGGTTTTTTACTTGACACGATCTTTTAGAAGTGATAATCTAATATTAAAGATTATGTAATATAATATAGAATATCATTTATATACACGAGTACAATTTTGAGGGAGGTAAAATCATGGCTAACGGATTGATCCATTCAGCTGAACGCCTGGCATTCGGCAAACTCATCGACAGAGTACTGGCTAAATCGGAGAATCAAAGCGTAAAAGAGGTGTTCGAACCTCTTCTGCAAAAGATCAAAAAAATCATGGGAGACGGCTGGAGCGACGCGGCTTACGACAATCTCCAGTACATCATAGATCACCCGGACAGCAAGTGGGGACATTACGTTGAAAGAATATTAAAGGAAGTCGACCACAAGGTGCTTAAGATGTTCCTTTTGAATGTATTCTTTGAATCAGGACTTACAGGATACAAGCAGTCCAAGGAGAATAAGGAGAAATATGGCATCAACATGCCGTGGCTGATCCTGATAGACCCGACGACTGCCTGCAATATGCACTGCACCGGATGCTGGGCTGCAGAATACGGCAACCAGCTGAACCTGTCTTTTGAAGAACTGGATTCTGTGGTGACCCAGGGCAAAGAACTGGGTATCAGAGCTTATCTTTTCACAGGCGGCGAGCCGCTCATCAGGAAGAAGGACATCTTCAGACTCTGCGAGAAGCACCCTGACGTGGCCTTCCATGCCTTCACCAACGGCACTTTGATCGACGACGAGTTCTGCAAAGAATGTCTGAGAGTAGGCAACTTCTTCGTTTCCGTATCGATCGAAGGTTTCGAAGAATCCAACGACGGGAGACGCGGAGCAGGACATTTCCAGAAAGCACTGAATGCAATGGATCTCATGCACTCATATAAACTGCCTTTCGGAGTTTCCATCTGCTACACTTCTCAGAACTACCTTACGGTAACCTCCGATGAGTTCCTGGACATGATCGTCGAGAAAGGCTGCATCTTCGCATGGTACTTCCACTACATGCCGGTAGGTATGAATGCTTCAACTGATCTTCTTCTTGATCCGGATCAGAGGGAGTACATGTTCCATAAGATCCGTGAGATCCGCGACATGAAAGGCGGCAAGGAGCTCTTTGCCATCGACTTCCAGAATGACGGCGAGTTTGTTAACGGCTGTGTTGCCGGAGGAGAGAAGTACTGTCACATCAACGCCAACGGCGACGTGGAGCCTTGCGTGTTCATCCATTATTCATCCGCAAACATCAAAGAACATTCTTTGCTTGAATGCTTACAGCAGCCGCTGTTCAAGGCTTACCGCGACGGGCAGCCATTCAACGACAATCTGCTGAGGCCTTGCCCGATGCTGGAGAATCCTGAGAAACTTGTGGAAATCATCAAAGCCACCGGAGCCAAGTCTACGGATCTGGAGGCTTATGAGTCAGTAGAGCACCTCTGCGCCAAATGCGAGCAGTACGCAGAACACTGGAGACCGAGAGCAGAGAAACTCTGGGCTGAAGAGGGACGTGCGGCTGGTTGATATTTTGTCTGTTTCAGGTATGCAATAATGATCTTATAAAAAAGTTATCCATTTCCGGTGTTTTCCAGTGAAAATGGATAACTTTTTTTGCGCAAAAAACTGCGTCCGAGGACTTCAGGCTTGTGCACATAATGTAGAGCGCTTCTTTTTCGACATTTTCTTTATATTTTTTGGGAGAAAAATGCCAAATTCAATTATCCTCATTTATCCAAAATTGGGTTTTTTATGTGAAATGGATAACTTTTAGAAAAGTTGTTTTATAAGTTATCCAATTTAAAGTTTTTTGCGGAAAATGGATAAACATTTTTAAGTTCTGCGATTCCCCACTACAAATAATTTATCCTATATGTTATAATAATATAAGTATTTACCATGATTTATAATGGGTAAATGTGGGTATAATTCTCATATATCTTTTAAGAAAGGAAGCACACCTATGGATATGAGAGCGATGGGAGACGATTTTAAAGTTTGTCTCTGCAGAAACAAGACAAAAAAAGAAGTTATTGACTTTATCCGTGAGAATGAGATAAAGACGCTGGAAGAACTGAGAGAGCAGGCAAACGTCGGAAACAAGTGCGGAGCCTGTTCAGAAGATCTTGAACAGCTTCTTGTAATGGCGTACGAATAACGTGAATCAGCCGCATCGAGCGGCATCAGATAAGCAAAATTTGATTTAGGAGGAACCAAATGTATTGCACAAAGAAAATTACTGAAGATCTTTATTGGGTAGGAGCCAACGACAGAAGGCTGGCAATGTTTGAGGGCGTATATTCCGTACCTCGCGGAGTATCATACAACTCATACCTTCTGCTCGATGAGAAGACAGTTCTGTTTGATACTGTAGACAAGGCAGTGGGACCGCTTTTCTTTGAGAACGTTGAGCATGTTCTTAACGGCCGTGATCTGGACTACGTAGTCATCCACCACATGGAACCCGACCACAGCGCCACGTTCCTTGAACTGCTTCTGAGATATCCCAACGTCAAGGTAGTCTGCAACCAGATGATCCTTATGATGATCAAGCAGTTCTTCAACAAAGACCTGACTGATCAGGCTGTGATCGTAGGAGATAAGGGCGAGTTCTGCTCAGGTAAGCATAACTTCACCTTCTATACAGCACCCATGGTGCACTGGCCGGAAGTTCTCATGAGCTATGAGCATGAGGACGGCATCCTTTTCTCAGCTGACGCTTTCGGAACCTTCGGAGCTCTGAACGGCGCGATCTTCGCTGACGAAGTAGACTTTGACGCTGAGTACATGGACGAAGCCAGAAGATATTATACAAATATCGTTGGAAAGTACGGCGAGCAGGTACAGATGATCCTCAAGAAAGTACATGGCCTTGAGATCAAGATGATCTGCCCTCTGCACGGTTTCGTCTGGAGAAGAAAAATCGAATCCTACCTTGATAAGTATGTCAAGTGGGCTACATACACGCCGGAAGAGACCGGAGTATGCATCGCGTACGCATCCGTTTACGGACATACAGAGAACGTTGCTGAGATCATCTCTTCAGAACTGAGAGACAGAGGCATCAAGACAGTTATGTACGATGTGAGCGTAACTCCTGCTTCCGAGATCATCGCAGCTTGCTTCCAGTACAGCCATCTGCTGTTCTGCTCCACCACATATAACGCAGGCATTTTCGTATCAATGGAAGAACTCCTTCACGATCTGGCTGCTCACAACATCCAGAACAGAACAGTTGCTTTCGTTGAGAACGGTTCCTGGGCACCTACATCCGGCCGTCTCATGAGAGAGATCATCGGAGGACTCAAGAACATGACCATGCTCAATGAGACAGTATCTCTGAAGTCTGCTTTGAGACCCGGACAGGAAGCTGATATCAAGGCTCTGGTCGACGCCATCGACAAGACGATACCTAAGTTCGAAGCACCAAAGGTAGACGAAGCTAAGATGGCAGCTGCTGAGATCGATTCCAAGACTTTCCAGAAGTTCAGCTACGGCTTGTTCGTTCTCACCGCACAGGCTGACGGACGTGACAACGGATGCATCATAAATACTGCCATCCAGCTCACTTCACAGCCTAACAGGATCTCGATCGCCGTTAACAAGGCAAACCATACTCACGACATGATCAAGGCTACCGGAATGTTCAACATTTCCTTCCTGTCAGAGTCCGCTGTTATGGATACCTTCAAGCACTTCGGATTCCAGACCGGTAAAGAAGTCAACAAGTTCGACGAGCATATCCCTGTAAGCTATGCGCACTCCGCAAACGGCCTGGCATATATCACAACAGGAACCAACGCTTACATGTCCGGCAAGGTAGTTGACATGTATGACTATGGCACACATACTCTTTTCGTTGCAGACGTTACAGAGGCAGTTGTACTTAACAACGATCCTTCCGTGACATACGCATACTATTTCGCTCACATCAAACCGAAGCCGCAGGCTAAGCTCGAAGAAGAACGCCACGGCTGGGTCTGCAAGATCTGCGGATATTTCTACGAGGGAGACGAACTTCCCGCAGACTTCATCTGCCCGCTTTGCAAGCATCCCGCTGAAGATTTCGAGAGAGTCGGTTAAATAGTATCATCTGCGAGCGCTCGCGCTTAAGTCCTCGCGCAGCGGTGCTAAGCTCCGTCTGCGCCAAAGGCTTGCCGATCGCTAAGTACCGGCGCTGCAGAAATCGCAGCTGATACATTTAACCTCCTTAAGTGAGTATTAATAGGTAGTATTGGAGATTATATATGAATTTAGTAGATAGATTTCTTAAGTATGTAAGTTTTGAAACCACTTCTTATGACGATGTCGAGGAATTTCCTTCAAGCCCGAAGGTATTTGACCTTGCTGACTGGCTTGTGGACGAACTGAAAGGCATAGGACTTGAAGACGCTTGCCGCGACGAATACGGCTACGTGTATGCGCATCTTCCCGCAACGCCGGGAGTTGAGGCTGAGACCATCGGACTCATGGCGCATATGGATACATCTTCAGCGGTATCCGGAGCAAACATCAAGCCCAGGATCTTAAAGTATGAAGGCGGGGATATCGAACTCAACCCGAACGTGGTCATTACGGAAGAGCAGTTCCCGAACCTTGAATACTTCAAGGGAGATGAGCTCATCGTAACTGACGGTACGACCCTTCTTGGAGCAGACGACAAGGCGGGCATAGCTGAGATAGTTACAGCTTGTGAATACCTTCTGGCACACCCGGAAGTGAAGCACGGAAGACTGGCGCTCTGCTTCAATCCTGAAGAGGAGACCGGAAGGGGAACCGAACACATAGATCTGAAGAAATTCGATCCTGTGTATGCATACACCCTTGACGGCGACAGACTGGGAGGCATCGAGTACGAGTGCTTCAACGGTGCCGGCGTCAAGTTCAAGGTGAACGGCATCAACATCCATCCCGGTTCAGCAAAAAACAAGATGAAGAACGCCGTTCTCATCGGCACGGAACTCATCGGGATGTTCCCTCCTGCAGAAGCTCCTGCCCATACAGAAGGATACGAAGGTTTCTATCATGTTATGGGATTTGAGGGCGACGAGTCGTCAGCACACATCGGAATGATCGTCCGCGACCACGACAGAGCCAAGTTCGAGGAGCGCAAAGCTTTCGTACAGCGCGTAGTGGATTATCTTAACGCAAAGTACGGAGAGGGCACTGTTGAACTCGATATGAGCGATACTTACTACAACATGAGAGACATTCTGGAATCCAGGATGGACGTGGTAGACAAAGCGCTTGATGCCATGAAGAGCCTTGGTATCGAACCCTTCGTAACTCCCATCAGAGGAGGTACGGATGGGGCAGGACTCACATACATGGGAGTTCCTACACCTAACCTTTCTACAGGCGGTCAGAACTATCACGGTATCATGGAATTCGTTTCCATCGATCAGATGAAAAAAATGGTAGAAGTGATCATTGAGCTGGTAAGCGTGGAATAGGACTTAAACTGAATAACCAAATAGGAGCTGTCTCTATGAGATGGCTTCTTTTTATGGAATGATCAAGGGGTGCTGCAGCTAAATAGAATAAAAACTCTGTTTTTATTTGTTTTTATCCTACATGGCTGAAAAGCCATAGGATGCAAATGGCATTTGGGCAATATTTATCCTACATGAATTTTGGGGGTATGCTGCCGGAAGGCGATGTTGCATGGCGTGGTGTTGAAAATTGTGCAAAAATACGGCAGTTGGCAGATGCTAACTGCGGTGTTTTGAAAAAATTTAAGCTGAAATCGTCTTTTGGAGGAAGATCTCAAGGGTTTTCTAAAAAACAGGGTAGGATAAATATGGTGAAAGCAGGAATTTTATCCTAGGGGGATTTTTTGCATTAGGATAAAAAATGCTTAATTGAAGAGTTTTATCCTATCAGTGACTGTGTGACCTAAAAGGGATACAAAGCAGAAGTGGGCCGTATCATATTGATATATATCCTTTTTGAACCGGCTAGGTTACGTTTTATTGCCCTTGAGGCGAAGATTATTTTGAAAAATTTAAAAAAACTGTTGACAATCAAGAATCGCACGTATATAATTAAATTGAACTCAATCGAATTGAACAAAATCCAAATACATATAAAAAAACAAACAATTACACGGAGGTAAGACAAATGGCAATTTATGATTACAGCGTTAAAGCAATGGACGGCAGCATGGTATCACTCAAGGATTACGAGGGCAAGGTGGTCCTCATCGTAAACACAGCGACCGGCTGCGGATTCACACCTCAGTATACAGACCTTCAGGCCATCTACGATGCAGATCATGATAAGGGACTCGAGATCCTTGACTTCCCTTGCAACCAGTTTGCGGATCAGGCTCCCGGAGAAGATGAAGACATCCACACATTCTGCACCGGAAGATTCGGCATCACATTCCCTCAGTTCTCAAAGCTGGACGTAAACGGCGAGACTGCAGATCCGCTGTTCGCATATCTTGCGACAGAAAAGCCTTTTGAGACCTTCGGTAAAGGCCTTAAGATGGCAGCTCTTAAGAAGTTCGCAGACGCCAACAACAAGAAATACGGCGACAAGGCATACATCAAGTGGAATTTCACCAAGTTCCTGGTAGACAGAGAAGGTAACCTTGTAGCAAGATTCGAACCTACAGCTGACATGGCAGAAGTCAAGGCAGCCATCGAGAAATTACTTTAATACGAGAATCATGGATAAGGATAATAAAGCAAAAAACTCATATTCAGATATAACTCCATTTTGTCCGGCAGCAGGAGCAGAACAGGCAGCGGGCAGTTTCGATCCCGAAGACGCCCTTAAACTCGACTACCAGATCTGCTTCCCGCTGTACGCGGCATCCAGAGAGATCATCAAGCACTACAGACCCATACTGGATGAGCTGGACCTGACTTATACACAGTATATAGCCATGATGGTGATGTGGGAGGACAAGGCCATAAGCGTCAAGGACATGGGAGCCAGACTTTTCCTGGACAGCGGTACGCTGACACCGGTCTTAAAGGCTCTGGAGAAGAAGGGGTATATTACAAGAAACCGCTCCAAGGAAGATGAGAGAGTGCTGATAGTCGAGATCACTGAGAAGGGTGAAGCACTGAAGGAGCAGGCTTTAACTGTGCCTCAGCGGATCGCGGGCTGCGTCAGCCTGGAACCGGGAGAGGCGATGGAGCTCTACAGGATATTATACAAGATCCTTGGAAAAGAGATTTAACAGATCGCTAATTAACAATAGGAGACAATAAAATGAAAGCAGCAGTAAGATATTATACCAAGACAGGAAATACCAAAAAACTGGCAGAAGCGATCGCTGATGCCATCGGAGTTGAAGCCAAGCCTGTAAGCGAAGGACTGGACGAGCACGTGGACGCGCTGTTTCTCTGCAATTCAGTTTATGCAGCAAATATCGACAAGGACGTGAAGTATTTCGTTGCAGCCAACAGGGAAAACATCGGATGCATCGTGAACGTAAGCAGCGCTGCTCTGGTTAATTCCACTTATTCCAAGATGTGCAGTCTGGCGGACGCTTTGGGTATCCAGATCTCAGGATCGGAGTTCCACTGCAGAGGCGAGTTCAAATTCATGCACAAGGGAAGACCCAATGAAGAGGATCTGGAAGCTGTCAGAAAGTTTGCCAAGGATATCATGGGCATCGAATAAAATATAATATACGACTTTGAAATAAAGGCTCCCGCATATAGTGATGCGGGAGCCTTTTGCTGATTGTAGGCAAATGTGGTGTGTGGTATAATCTATATATACTAAAGATCAAGGAGACGGACAAATGTTAGAGATAGGAACCAAAGCTCCGGAGTTCACACTTCCGGATCAGAACGGAGATATGAAGAGCCTCTCAGATTACAGAGGCAAGAAGGTAGTGCTTTATTTTTACCCTAAGGATATGACCGCCGGCTGCACCAAGCAGGCCTGCGCGTTTGGGGAGCTTTATCCTCAGTTCATGGAGAAGGGGGCTGTGGTGCTTGGCGTAAGCAAGGACTCCGTGGCGTCCCACAAGAAATTCGAAGAAAAATACGGACTTCCGTTCACTCTTCTTTCGGACGTTGAGAAGGAAGTTATCCAGGCATATGATGTCTGGAAAGAGAAGAAAAACTACGGCAAGGTCACCATGGGCGTGGTGCGCTCTACATACCTTATAGATGAAGAGGGCATGATCGCCAAGGCTTTTGGAAACGTAAAGGCAGCTGAGAACCCCGGCAAGATGCTGGAGGAACTTTAAAAGTCTCCTTTCAGGGGACCCTTCCGGGTCGCAGACCCGATATGATATGAACAGAACATAAACATATCGTATCAAATAAAAAGGAGGGTAAGCTATGTACGGAGCAATATTAGGAGATATTATAGGTAGGCCATATGAATTCAACAGGGTGGTCAGGACGAAGGATTTCGAACTTTTCATTGATGATTCCAGGTTCACCGACGATTCCGTCATGACCATCGCGGTGGCTGACGCCCTGATGAAGGCTGAGGATTCAGGTAAGCTTAATGATGAGCTTGCGGTGAAGGATCTTTTGGTTGATTCCCTGAAATACTGGGGAAGGAAGTACCCTGACGTGGGTTATGGAGGAAGGTTCTATGACTGGCTGATGTCGGACAAACGCTTCCCATACAACAGCTTTGGAAACGGATCAGCCATGAGGGCATCAGCAGCGGGTTGGATCGCGGACGACCTTGAGACTACTTTGAAGATCGCAAGCTGGACTGCGGAAGTCACCCATAATCATCACGAGGGAATCAAGGGCGCTGAAGCGACTGCCGCCTGCATATTTTTGGCAAGGACCGGCAGCACCAAGGAAGAGATCAGGGAATACGTTTCAAGAGAATTCAGGTACGATCTCACCAGGACCTGCGACGAAATAAAGCCGGGTTATTCCTTCGATGTGAGCTGCCAGGGATCTGTGCCCGAATCAATAATCAGCTTCATGGAAGGAAACGACTACGAATCCACCGTCAGGAACGCTGTCTATCTGGGAGGCGATACGGACACCATGGGCTGCATCGCTGGCTCCATCGCGGAAGCCTACTACGGTGTGCCTGAATGGCTCAAAGAAGAGTGCCTCAAGAGGATCGCGCCTGACATGAAGGACGTGCTCATCAGATTCATGAGCAGGCATGGCGGAAAATAATAATATATGATCAGGAGTCAACAATGGATTATTCAGCAGAATACAGAAGCAAACTGAGAACGCCGGATCAAGCCGCAAAGATAGTGAAGTCCGGAGACTGGATCGACTACTCCACAAATCTTGGATATCCGAAACTGATGGACGCGGCTATCGCAAGACGCAGGGACGAGCTTAAGGACGTGAAGATCAGGGGCAATCTGATCTTTGAGACGCTAAATACCGTGGAGTGCGACCCGGAGAGGGAGCATTTCATATATAACAGCTGGCACTGCTCGGGCTATGAGAGGAAACTCAGCGACAAAGGCCTTTGCAATTTCATACCGATGATCTTCAGAAATCTCGTACCATACTACAGACATTTCTTGGAGGTGAACGTGGGTATCGCCTGCGCTGCTCCAATGGATAAGCATGGATATTTCAATCTGTCATGCGCATCAGGTATCGCAAAGGGAATCCTGGATAAGGCTGACAAGGTGATAATAGAAGTGAACGAGGATCTGCCAAGAGTCTGCGGAGGTTACGGACACGTGATCCATATC
>JAEEGL011846116.1_pt1 | contig 10849 bp, 7 predicted proteins | sample 9134231 | NCBI WGS metagenome assembly JAEEGL01 (sample SAMN16246548, study PRJNA631951) | gut metagenome | biome: gut microbiome; feature: rumen; material: fiber-attached | host: Bos | place: Iran: Karaj | collected 2018-10
AGTACCTTTGCAGTCGAAAATTTTGGCCCATTAGCTCAATTGGATTAGAGCATCTGACTACGGATCAGAAGGTTGAGGATTCGAATTCTTCATGGGTCACCGAAAAACTGCGAGCAAAACTTGCAGTTTTTTTTATTTATTCACAATAAAATAACGTCAGGCAAGTTTTATTAGCAATGCAAGACAACATGGAGCGAAAAGGATTCACAGGCAAAATAAAGTGGCTGACAGAACCACTAAACGATTATTGCATTGAATGCCTTTCCCTTATAAAAGCAATGTTCGCTGTCAGAATTGCCGAAAGCATAGCACTTCTTGCAACAGACTACGACGCCATGATCTCTGTCAACAACCTCATTGGCTTTGCCGTCGACGTAGCATACATTGGCTGGATTGTTGCAGCATTTTTTATTATACACCTAATAATCAGCCAATTCTCACAAAAAGCAGCCAACATCACAACAAGAATAATATTTGCAGCATACCTTTGCACATCAATGCTTCTTGCAGGCTACTTTGCATCGACACATATACCACTCGACAGCATCATCGCTGCATATTCGCCACGCGAACTTTTTGTAACCATAAAGGCAAACAGTCCGTACAACATTCCGATTGTCATAGCAATAGTCATCGCTGCCATAACATTCGCAGCAATACCGAGAAAAAAAGTCAGCATGCCAGCATGGGCAAAAATCACCATGATGGTAATATTTATTGGTTGTGCATTCTTCCCGGGGCTCGACAAGGAAAAATTCAGATACGACAAGGAATACTATATCATCGAAAGCAAAACCGTATACCTGTACAACAGCCTCCGCAGCGGCGAATCAATAATCGAGTTCACCGACAGCGAACTAAAGGAAATGTCGGAAGAATTCGCCTCGTACTTCCCCGAATACCAATTTATCGACTACCATTACCCTTTTCTGCACAAGGACAACACAGCAGACGTACTTTCGCCATACTTTGAAAAGAGCGATACCAAGCCAAACATTGCAATAATTATAGTCGAAGGCCTATGCAAATACATTAGCGGCAAAAATAGCACCGTCACATCGGCAACACCCTTCCTCGACTCACTGTCTGACCATGCACTTGTATGGGAAAACTGCCTTTCGACATCGGAACGCACGTTTGGAGTTTTGCCGTCAATACTTGGAGCCTTGCCTTTCGGAGAAAAAGGCTTCTTGTCGTACCGTCGCGATGCGCCTACCTACAACACACTTGCCACAATTTTGCACGACAACGGATACAAAAATACATTCTTCTACGGCGGATGGTACGGATTCGACAGCATGGACATATTTGCCGAAGGCAATTCGATGGAAACGTACTACGATAAGCCCGAATTCCAAACCATAGAAGGAAGATGCAAATGGGGACTCCCCGATGGATTTCTCCTAAACCATTCACTTGACGAAGTAAAGAAATCTGCATGTGAACCTCGTCTCGATGTATATCTCACACTTTCAACACATGACCCGTTCGACTATCCCGATAAGGAGAATTATACTAGACAATACAACGAAATGCAGTCGGAAAGCACAGAAAAACAACAAATAAAGAAACTAATAGACGAATATGCCTCGTTTGTATATACCGACAACTGTCTTCGCTCTTTTTTTGACGGGTACAGAGAGTGCGAATCTTATAACAATACCATATTTATAATTACAGGCGACCATAGATTTGTAGCCGCCGACAACAAAAACTCAATAGAAAATCTCAGAGTTCCTCTAATTATCTGGTCGCCAATGCTAAAATCGGCACAGAACTTCCCAGCAATCGCCTCACATAGGGACATTGCTCCAACATTGTTGTCCCTTTTGGCAAACAGCTACCACATAAACATACCACAAAATGAAGCATGGCTAAACACAGGACTTGACACTTGCACAAACTTCGAAGCAAACACATTCTCTCCTCATTACAACGCCAACCGCGATCTCCACGGCTTCACATACAAGCAATATTACATAACCGAAGAGGGCTTATTCAAATTCGATACAACAGGAAACAAGCTCTCAATAAAACCATACACAAACGACAGTAGCCTCAGTAAGTTCCTTCAACTATACAAACGACTGGAAAACTACATTATGAACAACAATGCACTTACGAAAAGATGATTCAATGATATAGAAAGTTGCAACATCGTTCGCACATCAAAGCAGCAAACCAAACACCGCTTCACATTTCTTTAAGATTTTTAAAATCTTTATAAGATAGTTTTGCAATAAATTTGATAATTTTGCAGTTTAGAATTAAACAATGAAAGTCATGAAAAAGTTAGGCATTATAATCCTGGTAATGACAATATGCAGCTTAGCAACATTCGCACAGAAAAAAGGCAAGGCTAATAGCGGCAATTACAAGTATAACATCGAATTCACGATCAAAGGAGTAAGCGACACCGTGATATACGTAGGACATCATTTTGGTGAAAAGAAGTATGTCATCGACACAATACAGATGGACTCCAACGGGCACGGAGTCATGAAGGGCAACAAGGAAATCCACAAGGGCATCTACCTCGTTGTAATGCCATCGCGCAACATGAATTTTTTCGAATTTCTGATGGGACCGGAAGGACAACGTAACTTCTCAATAGAGACCGACACGTCGAACTATGTCAAAAACATGAAAATAAAAGGCAGTCCCGAAAATGTAGCCTTCAACACCTACCAGCGCCACATGATGGACCTGCAAACAGAACGCTATGAAATAGAAAAAGCTATCAAAAAAGCAGGTGACGATGCCGAAGCAAAAGAAGTTGAATACGAAAAGATGCGTAACCTCAACACGCGCCGTACAGAATACATGACAAAGGTCGAAAACGAAAACAAAGGAACTCTGTTCGGCTCAATAATGCGTTCGATGCATGAAGTCGAAATTCCAGATTTTCCACGCGATGAAAACGGAGTAATAACTGACTCTACTTTCCAATACAAGTACTACAAAAAGCATTACTTCGATTATATTGACTTCGAAGAAGAAGGACTTGTCCGCACGCCAATATACGAACCAAAGTTGAACTACTATTTCGAAAAGATGGTTGTTCCGTCTCCCGATTCTCTTATTGTCGATGCCCATAAAGTCATACAGATGACATACGAAAAAGGTCTCATGAAAGGGGACACTCTCATGTACCAATATACTCTTTCTCACCTGCTCAACTATTTTGAGGAATCAAAAATAATGGGCTACGACGCCGTGTTTGTTGCCATTGCCGAAGACTGGTACCTTAGCGGAAAAGCACCATGGGCAGACAGCACATTCATGTCGAAGCTGAAAGAAAGAGTAGAGAAAATAACCCCAACTCGTCTTGGAAGCATCGCATACAACCTCACAAGGATGCAAAGCGTCGACGACCGCTACTACAACCTCCACGACATCAAAGCCGACTTTACAATTCTGATATTCTGGGAACCATCATGCGGACACTGCCAGAAGGAAGTTCCAAAACTTATAAATGAATTCCGCGACACTCTAAAAGACTTGAATGCAAAAGTATTTGCAATTTACACACAATACGACAAGAAGGAATGGGAAAAATTCATCAACGACAAGGACATCAAGGACGACCACTGGATAAATGTCTGGGACGGTCCGTATCCCCATTCAAAGTTCCGCGACTACTACGACATCTACAGCACACCTGTAATTTATGTCCTCGACAAGAACAAGAAGATTGTAGGCAAGCGTCTGAATGTAGAGAATATCAAGGATTTGATAATGTTCGAGAAAAAGAAGGAAGAATATGAGAAGAACACTAACTAAAATCCTTCTTACAATACTTACACTGCAAGCCTTTGTCGTTTCGGCAAAGGCTTACAGCATTAAAGTGGAGATACAGGGACTCCCCGACCAATACGTTTATCTCGCCCAGTACCATGGATTTTATGTCTACACGCTAGATTCTGTAAAATGCAAGAACGGAATCGCTGAATTCAAGGGAACAAACAATTTGCCACGAGGAATATACTACCTCTATATCTATACAGAAGAGAAAGACAGATGGACAAGAGGTGAAAAACTGTTCGATTTCCATTTCGCCAACAACAAAACACCGCTAATTCTTTCCACCGACAGCGACGACCCATTAAATCACCTGACTATAAGCGGCGACGAAACAAGCAAATCGTTCAACGAGGCACAGAAAAAAATACAACTATACAGAACACAATTAGAAGAAAAATCATTATCTCTAAAATATGGCATATATTCAGGCAAAGACTCTCTTGGTTTGAAAAAAGAGATAGACAGCATATATAGCCTCTACCTCGACTTTTTGCATCGAGAAATGAAAAGGCAGAAAAAAGGTGATTTCCTTTATAACCTTTATAAAATGACTTATGCCGCACAAATGTCTGACTGCAATCCAATAACCGACTTGGACTTCTCAAATCCAGAAATAATAAACACCCCCGAATATTCGTTCAGACGATTTATTGAAAAATACTGCGAAAAAAATATCGATGCCTACGCCGACAATGTTATGGTAGCCACATCATTCGCCGAACACCTTATTCTCAAAACCGCACCCAAGAGTGAATTAAGGGAACATATACTCGACCACCTAGTCATAAACTACCTATATGATTATTCTCCCGACCCAAGACTCGAGTATGTGGCATGCAGTCTGTTCGAACAATACTACAAAGAAAAACCGCAATGGTTGAGCGATTACGACTATTCGGTGCTGAAGTGGAGATACAACAACACCAAATCCAACATTATTGGAATGAAAGGCAAAGACATTGTTCTTCCCGACCAAAACGGAACCGACCGTTCATTGTACGGACTGAAATCGAAATACAAAATTCTAGTTTTCTGGGATTCGGAATGCGAAGTCTGTATCGAGAAAGTTGGCTACATACAAGCCGACTACCACACGCTGAAATCAATGGGCGCTGAAGTCTTTGCCGTATACACCGAAGCCGAGTACGACCAGTGGAAGCAATATGTTGCCGACAACGAACTCGACTGGATAAACGTGAGCGACCCTGAAACTGTCAGCACTTACGATGTCGATTACGGCACCTTCAAGTCGCCACGCTTATACCTGCTTGACGAAAACAATATCATCATCGCAAAGGATTTCGATTCTGCGAAGATTATTGAAACAATTAACCAACACGAGCGTGGCAAATAATAATCATTTATAATTTCCTCTTACCACAAAAAAGCACTATCTTTGCACCTCGAAAAATTTTAAATAAAAATGACAGAAAAAAGATTTAAACTGCTGAATAACATTACCGGATGGGTAGTATTCCTAGTAGCAGCAATCACTTATCTGCTTACTATCGAACCAACGGTAAGTTTTTGGGACTGCGGTTAATTCATTTCATCATCGAATAAAATGCAAATCGGACATCCGCCTGGAGCACCTTTCTTCATGATAATAGCAAGGTTCTTCGCAATGTTTGCATCAGGCCCCGAACAGGTGGCAATGATGATAAACTCGATGTCGGCTTTGGCTAGCGCATTCACAATATTGTTCCTTTTCTGGACAATAACCTTCCTTGCAAAGCACCTCATTGCAAAGGACGGCGAATATAACATTGGTAACACAATAGCAATATTGGCTTGCAGCACAATAGGTTCGCTGGCCTACACCTTCTCCGACACCTTCTGGTTCTCGGCTGTCGAAGGCGAAGTCTATGCCTTCTCGTCGTTCTTCACAGCAATAGTTTTCTGGGCTATTACCAAGTGGTACGATTCCGACACCGACGACCCGACTTCGAGAAGATGGATTCTGCTCATCGGACTCATGGAAGGTATGGCAATAGGCGTTCACCTGCTCAACTTACTTACACTCCCAGCAATAGCATTCGTTATATACTACAAGAAATTCAAACCACAGACTAGCGGACGCAGATTCTGGGGATTCATGCTTACAGGAATCATATCGTTGCTCGCTATTGCAGTGATAATGTGGGGAATTATACCTGGAGTTGCTGTTGTGGCATCAAAGTTCGAACTTCTGTTCACAAATTCGTTCGGAGCTCCATTCAACACAGGTCTTATCGTTTGGACAATACTGACAATAGCCTGCTTGGTGCTCAGCATCTACTTCACACAGAAGAGCGACAACGTGATTCTCAACACAATTTTCCCGACTTTGGCGATGATACTTACCGGAGCATTGCTTTTCACAGGAAACGCATTCTTCAACGTTCTGATAATTGCCGCAATGGTATTCTGCCTGATAAAGTTCATTGCCAAGAAACACAGGTCGCTGCTCAACACTGCGATGGTTTTCCTTACAATGATTATTATCGGCTACTCGAGCTACGCTATAATTATTATAAGGTCTAACGCCAACCCGCCAATGAACCAGAACAATCCAGAAGATATGTTCAACCTGCTCTCCTACCTCAACCGCGAGCAGTATGGCGACCGCCCGCTTCTGTACGGACAGGATTTTTCGGCCCAGTTCGAGAAATACGAGAACACTACTGAAATCTACACCAAGCGTGGCGACAAGTACGTATGCGTAGGACATAGGTTCAAACCGGTATTCAAGAAGAACGGATGCCGCGTATTTCCTCGTATGTTCAGCCGCGAAGCAGAACACATCGCAGTTTACAAGGACTTCGGAGGAATGAAGGCATCGCAGAAGAAGCCGACAGGCCTCAACAACCTAAAGTTCTTCGTAAACTACCAGCTCAACTGGATGTACTGGCGCTATTTCCTATGGAATTTCTCTGGAAGACAGAATGATATTCAGGGACATGGCAACACCATCCACGGCAACTGGATCACGGGCTTCGACGCTTTGGACAATGCACGTCTCGGCGACCAGAGTCTCCTACCCGACTATCTGAAGAACAACAAAGGTCACAACCGCTACTTTATGCTTCCGCTTATACTCGGTCTCATCGGACTTGTATATCAGCTCTGGAAGAACACAAAGGACTGGTGGATTGTTTCTTTGCTGTTCATACTCACTGGTATAGCAATCGTGGTTTACCTCAACCAGACGCCAATTCAGCCACGTGAACGTGACTATGCATACGCGGGGTCGTTCTATGCGTTCGCAATATGGATTGGACTTGGTGCTGCAGCAATCTACGAACTTTTCAAGAAGTTCACACCTGGCGCAGTTGCAGGAATCGTATCCTTGCTGATTTGCGTTCCCGTTCCGTACATTATGGCCGAACAAAACTGGGACGACCACGACCGCAGCAACCGCTATGCAGCACACGACTTTGCTCGCAACTATCTGGAAACCTGCGCTCCTAATGCAATCTTGTTCACCCACGGCGACAACGATACTTTCCCTGTTTGGTACGCTCAAGAAGTCGAAGGCATAAGACCTGATGTTAAGATTTGCTGTCTGCCATACTTTGCATCCGACTGGTACATCGACCAGATGAAGTGCGCAAGCTACGATGCCAAGCCTATGCCGCTTTCTCTCGATCGTAGCAAGTACGAGCCAAATATGCGCGACCAACTTATGATTGACACTCGCCGCAAAGACAAGGGATTTATGCCTCTACCCGAATTTATGGACTATATAAACGACGATAAAAATATAGTAAAATCGGGCGAAGATCCGTTCTACCTATTCCCATCGAAGAAATTCTCGTTCAAGGCCGACCCGAAGAAAGTCATCGAGTACGGTTGCGTATACCCCGGCTACTACAAGGATACAGCAGGAGAAACCGAAATCTATTTCGACACAGTTCTCAACATCGACCTCAACAGGGACTACCTGCTCAAGAACGAAATGATGATTCTCGACCTTCTGAACACCAACGACTGGGAACGCCCAATCTACATCACATCGCTCGGTAGCCGCCACACGCTGAACCTCGACAACTATTTCCATAACGAGGGTTTTGCATTCCGTCTTACCCCGATAAACAAGAAGGCAAAGGCACCAGAAGGCGTTGCAAGCAGCGACATTAACACCGACGTAATGTACAACAACCTCATGAACGTTTACACTTGGGGCAACATCAACGACCCGAACGTCTACATCGACCAGACCATACTTCGAACCACCAAGATTGTGAAAATCAGAAACAATTTCGGAGAACTTGCAAAGACACTTGTCAAGGAAGGCAAGACCGACAAGGCAAAACAAGTAATGGAAAGATGCGACTCGGTAATGCCGCCGTCAATGTACCCCATAACGTATTTCGATTGCGATTATGCAGAAGGATATTACCTCGCTGGTGAAGCAGAAACAGCCGACAGCATACTTATCGACGGCATGAACGTTGTACTTACAGAACTCACCTACTACAAGTCGCTCGACAAGCAGAAACGTAACACTAACTCACAGGAAATTCAGCTGAACATCGCAACTCTCGGAAAGATTCTAACATTGTTGCAGAAGAACGAGAGAAACGAATTGTTCGAACAATACTATCCTATTTATCAGGAAAATGCTGCATGGTATGAAAGTCTGTAGCTTCCTGACCATAGCAATATTTACGATTTGCTGCACGACAATATCGTGCAGCAAATCTGTTTATATGCAAGAATCTCAAACAGAAAACAAACATAGCGAATTGTGCCCCAACGCTGTAGAAGCGACATTAAAAGATCTCACAGGCCTCGACGGATGCTCGTGGGTATTCGTCCTCGACAACGGAAAAAAGCTCGAGCCATCCAACCTTCAAAAATTCGACAACATTAAGCTAGAAGACGGTAAAAGAGTATTTTTAGAATACAAAACCATACATAATGCCGCTAGCATTTGCATGGTCGGCACAATTATCGAAGTTATCTGTATATCAGAAAAATAAGCAAATTTAGACAAAATCATGCAATAAGATATTAACAGGTATTGATAAAATGGTTTTGCATGATACGCAAGAAAAAAATACTTTTGCACCACAAAATTTTAAAGGAAAATGTCTATTAATTCTATTTTTTCACCACTGAAACCAAAGGAAAACAAGTTCTTTCCGATGATAAACAAGATTGGAGAGTTACTTGCAAAAGCAGCAAAGGAACAGGCAAATCTGATAAAAAACCCCACCTTTGAAGAAATGGAAAACGACTACAAGATAATAAAGGAATGCGAAAAGGAGTCGGACGAACAGATTGCCATCATATACGAGGAACTGAACAAATCATTTATCACCCCTTTCGACAGGGAAGACATACATAGCTTGTGCGAAACCGTTGACGATACGCTCGACTTCATAAATTCCACATCGAAGCGAATATTGCTATTCAGACCAAAGCACATTCCCGAAGTTTCGGTCAGAATGACTGAAATTATCAGTGAATGCTGCGACGCCATCAACATTTCGCTGCACGAACTCAAGACAATAAACAAAAACCCCGAACTTGCACTCAAGCAATGCGAGCTGCTCCACGACCTTGAACAGGAAGCCGATGAGATATACGAAAACTTTGTAAAGAAACTCTTCGAGGAAGAAACCGACACAAAGGAAATCATCAAGAACAAGGAAATCGTACAGCACATGGAGCGCACAACCGACATGGCTAAGCACGTAGGCAAAATCATCAAGACCATAATCGTAAAATACGCATAATATGGGTTTTCTGATTACGATTATAGTACTTGCAATCATCTTCGACTTCATAAACGGCTTCCACGATGCCGCCAACTCAATAGCGACCGTAGTTTCGACGAGAGTACTATCTCCCACACAAGCGGTAATATGGTCGGCGTTTTTCAACTTTGTGGCTTTCTTCATTGCCGAATACATATTAGGATTCAACATCGCCAATACTGTACAAAAAACCGTTGAAGAAGCATCGGTAACACTGCCGTTGCTAATAGCCGGACTTATTGCCGCAATAACATGGAGCCTTATAACATGGTGGAAAGGCATACCGTCAAGTTCGTCGCACACACTTATCGGCGGACTTACAGGCGCAGCCATAGCCGCAAAAGGTTGGGACGCAGTACACTGGTCAACCGTTGGATATATTGCCATGTTCATATTCTTTGCACCGCTTATCGGATTCATTGCTGGCAACCTTATTACAATACTATTATATTGGATTGCAAGAAAAGCCAAGCCGCACAAAGCCGACAAATGGTTCAAGCGGCTTCAACTGCTGTCGTCGGCCTGCCTTAGTATCGGACACGGACTCAACGATTCGCAGAAGGAAATCGGTCTTATCGCCTGCGCAATGGTAGCATATGGCACACAGTTTGGCTTCGAGGGGCTTAACGAATGGCTTTTGCCCGACACCATAACCAATGCCGGCACAAGCGCAAACCTCACAGGTGCACCGAGCTGGATTCCAATTGCCTGCATAACTGCAATTGCAATAGGCACAATGTCGGGCGGATGGAAGATAATAAAGACAATGGGTAACCGCATTACAAAGATAACTCCAGTTGAAGGATTCTGCTCACAGACGGCAGGAGCAATAACCCTTTTCATAACACAGCATTTGGGAGTACCCGTGAGTACCACGCATGTAATTTCGGGAAGCATCATGGGCGTAGGATCAATAAAGCGACTTTCGGCAGTACGCTGGGGCGTTACACTCGAACTGATTGTAGCTTGGATTATCACTATTCCAATAAGTGCTGCAATAGGTATGATTGCGTACTATGCTATGGCGCTGTTCATGTAGGTGGCAGAATGTAAAAAATTCATAGCTAACGGTTTGCCGACTTATTTCCCCCAAAAACTTTTTCGCAAAAAAAGCGAAAGAATATTTCGTCAATTCAAAAATAAGTCGTACCTTTGCACTCGCAAAAATTTTAAAGTATTTTATTTATTAACAAATTGATTTTTAAAGATTATGATTAATCAGTACGAAACCGTTTTCATTGCAACTCCCGTTTTGTCTGAGCCACAGATGAAGGAAACGGTTGAAAAATTCAAGAAGTACA
>JAEEGL011913125.1_pt1 | contig 10849 bp, 9 predicted proteins | sample 9134231 | NCBI WGS metagenome assembly JAEEGL01 (sample SAMN16246548, study PRJNA631951) | gut metagenome | biome: gut microbiome; feature: rumen; material: fiber-attached | host: Bos | place: Iran: Karaj | collected 2018-10
AGCTAACGGAGCCGCCGCCGGTTTGGCTGCCGCCGGAATAGCTGAGACCGTACTGGACGCCGGTGCCCATATAGGGACTGTAAAGTGAAGTCTCCAGGAACTCCTGGGCCAGACCGTACCTTGTCTCAGGGATGTCGAAGTCGATCTCGTTCATGCCGCCGTAGTTGTACGAGCTGTCGTAGTAGCTTTCATACTCCGTGCTGCCGTAGTAATCAGTGTCTCCGGCGGTGACGAAATCATAATCCGCTGCGCTGGCGCTGACGGTAAGGGCGGCCAGCAGGGTGAGAGCGATAATGAGTTTCTTCATGACATTGCCTCCTGCGCGTCATGCGCGAAATCGCCCGCAGGAGCCAGATTCAATTTGAACCAGTAGGACGAAGCGTTTACGGCTCCAACGGTGTGCTGCATAGTGTGATTGTAATGGTGGATACTGAGGGTCTTCCCGAACAGACGCCTGGCTGTCGCTCCGTCGATTTCGACGGCGATCAGGCCTTCGGGAATCTTCCTGAACCGGTCCACCCGGAAATCGGGCTTGCCCGGATTCAGGTGCAGGCCACCGATCTTGTCGAATTCGTTGCCTTCGCCCGTGGCTTCGTATACTGTAATATTCTTACGGAGCAGGAACAGATAGAACAACAAACCGGCGGAAATAATAGAGATTCCGGCAAAAACCCAGGGCAGGGGACTGGGTCCGGGCTCCCGGACAGGCTCATTGGGCTCGGGCTCAATAATGGATCTGTCGGGTTCAGACTCCGGGGTCGCCTCGGGCTCGATCAGGATGCCGACGTAAGTGACGGTGTAGCGGATGCCGGAGATCCCGGAGGAGGTGACGGTCCCGTTGTATTCCGCCGTGGTGATATACCCGGTCGCTTTGTTGTAATACGCGGTGCCGGTATAGGTCGCAACGGCGGAGTAGGAAGCGGGGATCAGCTCGTCACCGACGAGAGTGGTGCTCTCCACTGACCAGACGACGTTGCTCAGGCTCAGGGTCCGGCCGTCCTTCTCGGCGGTCTTGTCGATATAGGAGCTGTCGTTGCGGTCGAGGCCGGTATAGTTCTTGGTCGCGGTCACGGTATAGCTGCCGCTCTGATAGCCGGCCACTTCCGTCTTGAGAGAGTTGTGGTCGAGGGTGAGAACACCCTTGCAGCTGCCGTCGTCGTATTCGATGGTAGGTTCGAGGACGGCCAGAATGTCCTCCAGGTTCTTGGTTGCGGTCTCGACGGTAATGATTTCCTGGTGCTGGCTTTCGGTACTGAAGGTCAGTTCCTCCTTGACGATGTCAGCGTAGGAATAGCGATAGCCGCCGTATTCGAAGTCCTCTTCGATGAGTTCTGCGGGATTCTGATCGGGAAGCAGCGTGAAGACCTTGATGGCCAGCTGCTGGCCGTTCAGATTCTGATACGTAACGTCATCGGGGATATACGGCACGGCGCTCGCGTTAATGCACAGAGACAGGCTCAGGATCAGCACGAGCAGAAGAGGAATGATCTGTTTCTTCATCAGTTTTCCTTTCCAGCGGTCACGCGGCCGGATCGGTCGGGTGGCCGCTTGTCATGATGCGGCGTATGCCGGTTTTGTATTCGTTGATACTCGATTTCAGAAGATGCAAAAGGTCTTCATATGAGAGATTCAGGGTGAGCCAGATGCACTGCCGAAACATATAGAGTATGCGGTCGCCACCGAAACGGACGGAGTGCCATCCCGTAATTGAGCTGGAATTCATGTCATTGAGCGCGAGGAGCAGCTCCGGATCACCCCACCCGTTAAATGCGAGATCATTCGCAATGATAATGGACAGGAGGGGAACGCTCTTCATTACGGTGACGATGATCAAGCATTCGATTTCTTCGTCCCGGTGTACGGCAATGTAGGTGTCACCGTATACTTCAACGACGTTCAGACAATCGAAAATGATTCTGCGGCTGTGAGCGTTCAGCCTTTCATAGTAGTTCTCGTCGATAGCCATATCTCTTACCTCAGTATGGTAGAGTGCCTGACGATTCTTGTGATGAATCCATAGGCGACCAGATGATCTTCATCGAGGCGTTTGATTTGGAAAGCGACGGAATCGTGTTTTCCGGGACGTTCCCGGCAGCGGTAGACTTTCGTCTTCGCATTTACTCCGGACTGGAGACGGATGAAGTAGACACCGTTCTTTACTCCTGTCACAACACCGAAGTGAGTGGTGTTGAGGACAAGCTTGGAAAAGGCGACCTTATCCGGATGCTCCATCGCTGCCCTTACGGACAGATTAACGGAATAGAGACCGGTTTCCTCGTTTTTCTCCACATTCTTTACACGGGCAATGACCACGTCGCCGCTGGAGTGTAGTTCGGATACATCCGAAAACCATTCCCAAGACACTTCGTGAGCGGGAATTGTCGTGTCAACGCCGCAGGCGTTGACCAAAATCGACCTGCCGCCGACAGCAAGGACATTGCATGCGACACGGACTCCGGGCATGATGAGTTTGGATTCATAATAGCTTTTCTGGCGTTCAAGCATGGCAGCTTTCCGGCTTCCGACCGCAGCTCTGTTATTGATATCCACGGCTGCGGGGATAAAGTCCACGGTCGCACCGAGCATACTTCTCATGAGAGCGTTTATCGTGCTCGGAGCTCCTTCGTCTGCCGGCCATTCGGTAAGGGTCATCTCCCGATAGGGAATAATCACTCGAAGACCCTCAAAATCGATGGCACAGGCTTGCGTGACAGATTCGATTTTCACGAGTTCACTGACAACACCGGGCAGGATCTGCTTGCGTCTGACTGCTCCGGCCAGATATCCCCATTTCCGGGATTCCGAAGCATCGCCGATCAAGCCGACATCCCTGCTTCTCACAGTGAGAATGTTATCGCCCGGAGCGGCAGAAGCGGAACGTTCAGGAACCGGTTCGGAAGCGATGAGATTCTCTTCAGAGTTTTCGTCGGTGAGCTCCCCTGAGAATTCCTCAGGAAACACTACATCTTCGTTCACAGGATCCTGTTCAGGCTCCGCCGTGATAGTCTTTTTTGGCATTGAAGGTTTCTCCTTTCTTAAAAGATATCGCTTTCATTGACGCAGTAGAGCTCTTTGTCCGGCTTCTTCGGTTCAGGTGGTTTCGACTGACCGGAATCGGATTTCGGCTGTTCCTTCGGCAATGTCTGCTCTGAATGCGATTTTGCGGACAGCGCATGAGCCCGTCTGGATTCCCAGTCGGGCTCATAGCTGATCGCCTTTTCGCTTTTCAGTCGTTTGTAATCCGGATGCAGGGAGTAGTCGTAGCGCTTGGCACGCATGACCTTCTGACCTCGGATAAAGATCAGCTCCTGATCCGGAGGAAGACGCAGGACCTCATCCGGGGTGAGCAGTTGACGCCTGCCCAGGGAATTGGTCTTGCGGAAACGCGGGGTATAATCGGTGATGTGTATGGTATTCAGTTCCCGTGCGGTGCCTTCCACTTCCACGGAAGCAACGCCGATGCGGTCACTGATATATTCTGCGGTAAGGATGTCCGTGCAGCCGAGGAAAACGGTTGAGTCGCAGGCTCCGAGAATTTCTTGCCACTGATCGTCGGGGTAACGGTTCCGCATCTGCCCGACGTTCTGGAAGAAGACTGCGACGCTGCAGCCCCTGGACCGGATCGTACTGCACTTCTTTGTGAAGTCCGGGATCAGGCAGCAGTTAGGGACCTCGTCCAGAATGAACTTCACTTTTGGATTCAGGACGCCGCCCTCGCAGTAACCGTCTGCATAACGGATCAGCTTGATGAACAGGAAGCTGAAGAACAGCGAACTGAGGAAATCGAAGGTGCTGTCCTGATCGGAGACGACACAGAAATACGCGCACTTCTTTTTGCCCGGGAGTTCAAGGTCGATCTCGTGGTAGGACGTTATATCCCGGACCTGTTGTGACTGCATAACCTGAAGCTTGCTTCCAAGCCCGATGATTACACTGGAGCGCACCGTTTCCGACGACTGCTTGAAGATTGCGAAAGGTGCTGCTGCTGGGGAGGGGGGCAGGATCTCGCCAGTGTAATTGTTCACATGCTTCTCCCTGATGCTATCCATAATTTCTGAGAGGCTGCGCTCGCTTTCGTTACAAAGCAGGTCGTAGACGGTTCCAAGGTTCCGCCGTTCCGGCGGTTGTTCCAGGGCAACATAGAGGATCAACGCTTTCAGAAGATTCAGTTCGGCATTGTACCAGAACGGGTCCCGTTGATCGCCACTGAGGTTTTTCAAAATCACGTCGGACAGGGTTTGGGCGAGCAGTTCGCTGGATCCCACTTCGTCCAGGCAGTTCCAGCTGTCGCTGTGTTCCATCTGAACCAGATTGAAGACGCGGACTTCATAGCCCTGATCCCGGAGATATCTGCTCATGGATTCATAGAGCTCACTCTTCGGATCTGTGACGATAATGTATTCCCCGCGCCTGGCTGCCTGGAAAATGAGATTGCGGGAGATTGATCTGGACTTGCCTGTACCGCTTGCTCCGCACACGGCAAGATTGCTGTTCAGGCGCGTGTTCGCGGGGAGAGTCAGGACGCGGCCGTCTTCCGTCATGCCCAGTATGTCCTGTGTGGTTTTTCGGGCGGATGTGATTTCAAAGCAGCCCTCGCTTTCCCTGGAGCCCATGAAACTCGCAGTTCCGTAACTGCCTGACCCTGATACCGTCAGATTGCGGTCAGCATCAGTTGTGCCGTGACTGCCCCATCCGATGCGGAGCCCGAACACGACGAAGAGCGCGAGACCAATAACAACGATACCCACGGCGATAATACCTTCCGGCATGTGGATTAGAGCCTTCACGACTGGCTGAATGCCCAAAGAAGGCAGGCCAGGCGACGTTCGATAATCGCTGCCGGCTGCCTTCCACGTGTTGATGTTGATCATGAACTGGGCAATGAGTCCGGAAATGTAAAGAACAGCAGGGATCGGTAGGATGGCGGTAATTACTTTCCTGGTTTTGACTCTTTTCATCTCATGTCTCCCTGAGGATGGGCCGGACCTCAATCGGAGACCCAAGTATGTTCTGTACGGTCTGAGCCTGATAGTCATAACAGAGCATAATCGGACCGCCGCTAAATCCTCTGGGAGCCGGTTTTACAGCGGAGAGGAGAAGGAGGTCGCAGGTGTGATTCAGAATTACCGGCCTGTTGCTGACTATGTCAATGGCATCGTATTCCCGCGTGATAACCTTCGGGGGACTGTATGGGGCCAGGACCTGGCGAGTGAATTCAACGTATTTCTCCGGAAAGACAATCATGGGAAGAAGCGCATCGCCCTCAGCATTGTCCGTGAGGAAGTGGCAACTGTCGTAAAAACGGGAAACGATAAAAAACCTGTCCTTATATTGGTTTGGACTCCGGCACAGTTTCGCCGCGACACCCATATTGCTCCCAATCACGATTTGGGAAAGCGACTTGACTTCAAAGGAACGTTGATTCAGTAGCCTTCTGATCGTCGAAGCATGGTTTTCCTCAGTGAGCCGCATCCAGAACATTCGGCTCCTGCCTGTGTTGTACATGCAGTAACAGTGCTGCCCGCGTACGATTATCCCGATGAGCCTCGAACTCTTCGGGATTGCCCTCCGATCCATTTCCACTAGTGCTGACCGGATCTCGAATGGTGAATAATAATACGCCTTATCCGGATCCGCCTTGAGTTCACCCGGGCTGCCCAACGGGACCGTTAGATACGGTTTTTCGACTGCCAGGATCCGTGCCCCGGCAAGCTTCGCCATAACAAGGCCGCCTGCGATAGAATGAAGTCTCCTTATCTTGTCTATCTGAGACGGATATACAGGCCCGATTGACTCCATTCGTGAGTAGATCGCCGCCAACGACTCCGGATCCCTCTGCTCAATATATTCGAGTCCTTTGGAAGTCAAACTGAGCGACCGAATCACATGCCGCTTATCCTTCTTTTTCATAAGGTCCACGTAGCCTTCGTTAATCGCCCGATACATCACATGACGATTCCAATCCCAATGACCGCTCAACCGCTTTGCCAAAGTCGTCGGAAACTCGATCGAGTATCCCACCAGGATCAGAAGCTCAAGTAATCGCTTATTCTTCTTGTTCATCGCAAGCCTCCTGAAGTTCCATATTAGTAGTTTTGCTGCCTCTGCCGTCTGATTCGGCTGCCTCGGCTGCCAGGTCTGAACCGTCTGACCCGAACAGAGTTCTGAATCCTGCTCACTGACCCGACCAAAAACACCCCGCTAATTCGGCATCCGAAAATCCTACCTGTTTTAGCCGCTCCATTCTTCCGTAGGCGGGGCTGCTGCAGAATGGACCCTGTTTGAACACTTTTTTCGCTTTCAAAACAGGTATCTATTTTTCGGCCGTTGCGAGCCATTTGGGTATGGTTTCAGGAAGCATTAAATAGAAGAATGTTGCGTCTGAATCACCAAGCTCCGTGTTCTGCAGGACCGTGCAGAGGAGCCCGCCGTCACTGGTCAGAAGCAAAGATTCGATCACGTCGAGATAGCGCTTGGTTTCGATATTGTCGTAATCGCGCACCCTCAGCGGACCCAATGCCGCATCGTAGCGATGTGTAATGCAGATCGCGCATTGTGTGAAAGGTTCCATGGGATTCTCCCTCAAGAAATCGATCAGTGCCTGACGCAGCGGACGGACAAGAAATGCCTGATTGTCTCGCTGATTCCGCTTCGGAAGTATTGCGGGAACGGTTATCTTGATCCAGTCATGCGTTTCCGTGACCTCAATGCAGAGCGTTTTCGAAACCTCACTGTAGAACGGAGCAATGTCCTGCGTTACCGTTCGAGCCGCGAGATTTCGTACCTGGACGGCGGCGACTTCTGAAATACGTACAAGGCTGAACAGCTTCTGCTGAGGATTGTACAGATCATCTATTTCCAGCTGCCTGGCGATCCAGAACAGTTCGCTGCTCAGACTGTCGAAGCTGGACGCCGCCTGCCGCATAATCTCAATGTATTTTGGGTTTTCCATTTTTCTCACCTACGTTTTGAATAGTGTGCAGTTGCCTTCATCATCCACAAAAACCAGATAGTCGTTAGAGGGTCGTAGTTCCACGCCTGAAACGTCATCTTTGGTTCTTGTGACAATGAATCGCCTAACTTCCGAGTTGATTTGATCCGCCTGAGCGTTGATGGCGGCAACATTTGCCGGAGTCCCTGGGATTAGATCACATTCCTTGTCTTCTGAAGAAAAAGTGAGCAGAGTTGGCGGATCACTTCCGCAAAAGTCTTCGATGCGACTTCGGAAATGAATGAAGCACCAGAACACAAGTATAGAATCACGGGACTTGGCTGGTTCCGGAATGAAATTCGGAGCTGCGATGTACCGGCCTTCGGAGAAAAAGGAGACAAAACCTTCACGCTTGATGGCCGAGAGCAATCTCCCGTATTCCTTGTCCTTCAAATGGACAAAGAGTTTTCTCAGTTGGCGCTCTTCCACTATACCGAAAACGGAAAGCAGCTTTGCGATTGCCGCTAATTCCTGGTGTCGGTAGACTTTCGTAAATTCCATTGTTGGCTCCTTTGCGTTGTCGTCTGTAATCATTTTGCGTACAAGCCATAAAGCTCTACGCTGTGCGAAGAGGGCAAATAGAACACCCTTTGTTATGCCTGTTTATCTGCGTAATGAGCAGTATCCTGCATCCTCTCAGATACCATCTGGTTCAACTCCAGACGGTCGGTGGTAATCAACTGCTTCTCCAGAGGCGAAGACTGGAATGCCACCGTGATGTGATTGGAATTGGTGGAGATCAGGCCGTGGCCGCGTTCGAATCTTGTTATCGAAGTGATCTCTGCATCCGTCAGATGCAGATTGTCCTGGACGCGCCGGGCTTCATCGTCTTCGAGATTCAGGATGATCTTGGTTTTGGCGACGTTGAGAATGCCTTTGCCTGTCCGGCTCCGGTCGAGATCGCCGATATCCTGTGTGGCTGCGATGGCAGCACCGCCGTAGCCGCGGATCGTCTTGAAGATCTCCTGTACCCACTCACCGGCAAGAGCCTTGCCGCTGCTGGTTGGAGATGCCGAATTGATCTCATCGGCCCCGATCAGCTCCCAGGCTTCATCAATGAAGATGGCTTTCTCTTTTGTCCGGTCTTCCTTCGCCTTATCCCAGACATAATCCAGAGCTACGAACATACCCACGGGGAGCAGTTCTCCGGTCAGTTCAGAGATGTCCAGGACGGTATAGAGATTGTCCAGATTCACATTCGTCTGCTGATTGAAGGTCTTTGCGCTTCCATTTACGAGCCGGTTCAGAATGTTGCCCATACGCTTTGTATCGTCGGATTCCATGAGGATATCGTAGACATCTCCGAGCAGGGGCATCTCCCGGTAATGGTCCGGATCATCAGGATCCGGGAGGGATTCATTGATGTGGGTGATCCCTTTCCGGGCGTAGGCTTTGATCAGCGCTTCATCAAGCAGCTGCCGCTCTTCGTGCGTAATATCCGGGATCAGAAGCGAGAAGAAGATGTGGAGCTGCTGTATTTTCCGCGCCAGGATCGAGTTGTCATTGACCACCCCGTCGATGATCTCATTGGCTCTGAGGTCCTGCTTTCGGATCTGCATGATATTGATGCACTGCCGGGAGCCGGGACTGATGGAGATGTATTCTCCGCCGATATTGCGGCAGGCGCGAAGGAACTCGTGACCTTTCAACGGCGCAATAATGAAGACTTGCGTGCCTTTCCGCCGCATCCGGAGTGCGATGAGCTGCAGCGTGAACGTCTTGCCTGCGCCGCTGGTGCCGAGCAGGACCATGTTGGCGTTCTTGTACGTCCTGCTGTTGAAGATATCCACGATCACGAGGCTGTTGTTGTGCTGGTTCACTCCGAGCAGGATCCCGTTTTCGTCGGACATCTCGTAACTGGTGAAGGGGTAGGCGCTGGCTGCTGCAGACGTGAGCAGGTTTCTTTTGCTGCCTTCGAAAATGCGCTTGTCGAGCCGGCAGAGGGGTAGGATAGAAAGAAGCGCCTGTTCCTGGTTGAACCGGCACAGGCGCAGATCCATATCCTGCGATACTGCCAGACGGCGCAGTTCTGCGATTCGCCACTCCAGGTTTTCCAGCGTATCCGCAGTGACCGTCACAAGAGTGTTCATGTAATAGAAGTCCTCATAGTTCGCAAGGCCCTCTTTGAGATAGTAGCCGGATTGGATTGCGCCTTCGAAATCGTCGAAGTCCTTGTTGGTATCCGACGAGTCCTTGATGCGGCTTCGATTGATCCGGATCTGCTGGCCTAGTTTGGACTGGATGCGTTCTTTCGGCTCACGTTCAAAGAAGAAATCTATATCGATCCCTTCGCCTGCATTTACCAGGAGGCTTGTCCATCCTGCTGTCACATGGGAGTTGTATCCGTCCGACGGGATCATCAGATAGGCGTGATAAACACCATCCATAATGACGTAGGAACCATGGGTCAGGTCGATGCTATCAGGTGCCAGTGTCCTTTTGAGACTGAACGGTTTTTGTTCACCATCAGAAGCAGCATGGAGTTCCCGCAGCCGGTTCTCAATGGGCCTGATCTCACAGGTGGCACGCTGGAAGACCGTGTAAAGAATCTCAGTCAGAAACGCATTTTCGTCTTCGTGCGCAACGATGGCATTGTCACAGTGGAGCAGGTACTGCTTAGCTGTCTGCGCAGCCGTCTCCAGAGTGGATATGATTTCCGCGTAATCCGGTTTCCTGTTGTTGACAGCCTCATACTCAAAGATGAGGAGGAACCTGCGCGTGATTGCCTCCCGTGATCCTATCGTCTGGATCAGGCGGTAGTAGTCCTGTTGAAGCTCACGGCATTTTTCGTTGGTCTCCGTTTCCATATCTCGTTCGATTGCCCGCAGATGTTTGCCGATATCTGCTTTCTTAGTCAGGACTTTCATCTGGACTCTGATCGGTGAGATCTTCATCCAGCTGGCGAAAGAGAGAATGATGCTCTTCTGCTCGCGTGCGCTGCGCAGGAGAAAATTGATCGGCTCAACCTCCAGAATTTTGATATACCGTCCGTCAGTAGTTTCGATGATTCCGTTTCGGATATCCTTCACCGGAATGAAATCGTCGGCTGTCTGCGGAGCTTTCATCCCGGTCCTTGTGTTCCCAACGGATTGCTCCGGTTCCAGCCTTTTCAACAGCCTGTGAATCTGCTTGCTGAATCTGCTTTCGTGGTCTTTAACCTTGATGCCGAGGTTCTGAGGCGGCGCATGACGGGGAAGCTGGGATACCCTTTGAGCGGCTTGCCGTTTCAAGCGCCTGATTGTGATATCAGGACCAGCATCCGTGCGATACAGTATCCGGCGGTGTGAGAGCCACTCGATCCAGTTTATGGCGAACTCTGAAAGGGACACACCCTCAAAGCCCGCAACACCCAGAATCCCGAGAGGAAGCGTGACGAGACAGAGCAGAATGATTCTGGTCATCAGAGGAAATGGCAACCTAAAAAGCGGAATGCCAGTTATGAGGACAAGAAACCCAGCCTCAACCGCATTCCGCATCCGTATGCTGCCGCCAAACAAACGACCGCCTGTCAGGAAATTGGGAGGGATGAAGTACACATCCCGTTCGTCATTCTTGCTTGCCATGGTTTTATCCTCTTTTTTATTTCTTCGTATTATGATTAGTGTCCGCATCGGTGGTAACGACCTGATTGTCTTCAATATGGGAAGCCTGACTGCTTGCGCAAGGCAAGCACATTGTCAGCATACCAATAAAGCCGCCGACGAAAACCCCGTTAACGAAATTGAGCATTTTCTTCATCTCCCTTCAGTTGCTGATGATCCAGAACGGAGATCGATTCGCCGCATAGCGGCTGGCTTCCTCAAGGAAAATGGAAAGATCCCATTCCTCGTCCGAACGGCTGTAGCTGAACGGATCGGC
>JAEEGL012366709.1_pt1 | contig 10849 bp, 11 predicted proteins | sample 9134231 | NCBI WGS metagenome assembly JAEEGL01 (sample SAMN16246548, study PRJNA631951) | gut metagenome | biome: gut microbiome; feature: rumen; material: fiber-attached | host: Bos | place: Iran: Karaj | collected 2018-10
AAGATTATGGCTGGAATTGGTTTTGGTATAATGTTTGGAGCGGTTATAGTATTCTTATTAGTTAAAGCCGATGATTATTTTAGCGCATTTATAAGTAGTATTTTTCAAGATGTTGCCGATTTTAATCCAAATTATATTTTAATATTAGTGGCAAGCTTTATTCTTACTTTTAGCATTTTAATTAATTTACTAAAGAATAAAGATACCAAAATGAGTGAAATAAAAGTACACAATTACGATAAAACAATAATAATTACTTTTTTGAGTATGGTTAATAGTGTGTTTGTTTTATTCATAATTTCAGAAATATCAAGACTTACAAATAACTTTCTGCAAATACCAATAGAATATACCTACTCTTCATATGCTCGGGAAGGATTCTTTCAACTTCTTTTCGTAACAGTAATTAATTATGCTATTTTAATGTTTCTTTTGTATAAAACAACCATGGTTCGTGAGAAGTGGGTTAAGTGGTTATTATTTATATTAGCAGGTTTTTCTATTATATTAATATTTAATTCTTATTATCGTATGTTTTTGTATATTAATCATTATGGATTAACGGTATTAAGATTACAAGTAGTTTTATTCTTATTAATGGAATTAATTATTTTTATCTTAATGATATCTAGAATATTTGATAAATTTAAGAAAAGAAATGCATTTACTTATTTTGTAATTATAATTAGTTTTTATATTGCAAATTTATATTTGTGTAACGACTGGCTTGTTAATATATTAAATAATGTCTTAGGGAAGTAGTATGTTATATTGAAGGTAATAAACCTTCTTTTTTTATGTCATAAAATAGGAAAATTTAGGACAAAGATTAGAGAATTTTATAGGAGATTTGATAGAAAAATATGACATGGTTTAAATAATCAATCTTCGAGATAATTAAGATGAACGCCTATGTTCAGTAATTTGAATGGAGCTTTTTATGGAAGATTATGTTGTAATTTATGCAATAGTACCGAAATATATTTTTGAAAAAAAAGCTTACACCAGAAGATGAAAGCTTTGATAAAATAACATTAATTCAAGAAGCAAAAGATGGATTAATAATTCAAATAGGATCATACACATATTCAATTATTACAAATATATATTCCGAATTTATAAAATTTTTTTATTTAAAAAATAATGTTATTGGAATATAATATATAAACGAGGTGTTTTATGAGTTCATTTGAATTAGGTGGATTTGCAGAATGGCCTGAAGTTATAGATGGAACAGTAGAAGAATTTGAAGCATATAATTATTGCTTAGCAAATGAATATTATGATGCAGTATTGGGTGAAGATTTTGAAAGCCTTGGTGAAGTTTTGAATGACGGGTATGTATGGCATCAAATTATGGATGATGTTTGCAAATGGTTAAATTTTGATGGAGAAATTGGCAAAGATTTAAAGAAAAACTTTAATTTGTTATATAGTGGAACAATAATAACATGTAATAATAGGCCATTTTTAATTGCTGCATATGAGCACGGCTGGACTAAATTAGTAGATGATTTAACTATAGATACAAAAGAAAAGGGATTCTCTTTAAAAAAGTATAAACAATGTTAACTCGTAAATCCCGATAAAATAAGGGAAATGTGAGTTTTTCTTTTTATCAAAATAGCCTAAAATATTGGCTCTTGTCATTTTGATTTAGATGTTGGGCTATATAAGCAAAAATCGATTATGGTTTTATGGTATAATCATGTATGAAAGTTGGTGATTAAATTGAATTATGAAATAACTGATGTAAAACAAGAAGAAAAAGAAAAGTTGTATAAATTATTACAGTATGCTTTATATGATGGTTCACAATATATTGATAATGACATAAATGAAGATTGTATATTTGAGTATAGATGGTTTGATAATTATTTTACCGATAAGAATCGAAATGCGTATTTTATTAAAAATGAAAATTCTTATGTAGGCATGGTTATGGTAAATGAAAATTTAAAATTCAATAAAAGTGGTAAATGTATTGCAGAATTTTTAATAATGCCAAGATTTAGGAGAAAACATATCGGCAAAAAAGTTGCTTATGAGATATTTGAAAAATTTAAAGGTGATTGGGAGGTCCAACCAATGGAAAATAATCCTATTGCATATTCATTTTGGAAGAATATTATATCAGAGTATACAAATGGTAATTATATAATTAAAAATGATGGGATAGAGGATGTATTCATTTTTAAAAATAATTAAAGGTGTTTATTTATGCAAATAGTAGAATATGAAGATAAATATTTAGAAGATGTTAAAGACTTATTAGTTGAACTTGAAGAATATATCGTATCAATTGATAAAGATTATTTGGATCAAGTTCATCCTGAATATCGAGAGAAAATGGCAATTATAGATTTAGATGAAGTTAATAAAAACAATGGTAAATGTTATTTGGCAATAGAAAATAATAAAGCAATTGGTTTAATAATGGGGTGCATATTTCCTTATGATGAACATGATTATCTAGATTATAAATGTCCTAAAAGAGGAGAAATTACAGAATTAATCGTTACAAATAAAATTAGAAGTAAAGGCATAGGACAAGAACTAATAAATAAAATGGAAGAATACTTTAAATCCGTTGGATGTGAATATGTAATAGTTGATGTATTTGCTTACAATGATATTGGTAAGAATTTTTATAATAAAAAAGGTTATCATGTAAGAATGGAAACAATGATAAAGAAAATATAGATTTTAGGAAGTAAGAATAATTTCAATAAAAGAGAATGTTATATGCTTTTATCTTTTAAAATAAACATTAATATGAGTAATTACTAGATGTTTAATTATAAAATAAAAGTAAAGAAAAAGTTTGGACAAAAAAATTGTAGAAATTATAAGTAGAGATGCCAATTATTTAAAGAGTGAAGCATTGCAAAATTATGCAAGAAGAAAAAGCAGTTTTTACTTGATACTTACTATTATTAATATGTAAAAAGATATGATAGAAATAAAATAAAGAAATTATTTAATATTTGTTTAATATTATGATAATAGAATAAATGTTGAAAAGGAGATGGTAGATGAATAATAAAATAAAATATTAATGTTTATTTAATAAAATGGTAATATTATTATAAAAAGCCAAACAATGAATGGAGGGATAGAATGAAGGACAAAAAGTCATTATCATATATAATTATAATTGCAATTTTAGTAACTGTTTTAGGTGTTTTATGGTTTTTGATAATAAGTGGAAATAATAGTGGCAATAAGAGAAGTTTTCAACCAGGAATAAATAATAATTCTAAAGTAACATATTCTTCAGCTAAAGAAATAACTAAAGATGAAACAATTACCAGTGGAGAATATAAATCATCTAACGCAGATGAAAATGCAATTTTATCTTTAGGTAATATCAATGTTTCTATTTCAAATATAACTGTCGATAAAACTGGTGATTCAGAAGGTGGTGATAACACAAGTTTTTATGGAAATAATTCGGCTATTCTTGCTAAAGATGGCGCAATATTAACAATAAAAAATGCCACAATAACAACAGATGCTACTGGTGCTAATGGTGTATTTAGTTATGGTGGTAGTGCAACAACAAATAATACAAATAGTGATGGAACAACAGTTAATATTAGTGATTCTACTATAACTACTACCAAAGGTAATTCTGGTGGAATAATGACAACAGGTGGAGGAACTACCAATGCTAAAAACCTTATAATTACAACCAATGGTCAATCAAGTGCTGCTATTAGATCTGATAGAGGTGGAGGCATAGTTAATGTTGATGGAGGAACATATACTACTAATGGTGTTGGCTCACCAGTAATATATTCAACTGCTAATATAACGGTGAAAAATGCCAAAATGATTTCTACAACAAGTGAGGGTGCAATTATTGAAGGTAAAAACTCTATTACACTTGAGAATGTAGAACTTACAGATACGCATACTAAAAACGTTAAATCTAAAACATATAAAAACATATTTATATATCAATCAATGAGTGGAGATGCTTCAGTTGGTGAGGCAACATTTACTGCTAATAATAGTACAATAACAACTAATAATGGTGATTCGTTTTATATATCTAATACCAGCGCAGTGATTAATTTAACTAATAATCAAATAATAAATAATGATAGTACTGGATACTTTCTAAGAGCAAGGTCTGATGCTTGGGGAAATGAAGGAAGTAATGGTGGTAAGGTAACTTTAAATTTAACTAATCAAGAAGTAAATGGTAATATTGGTGTAGATGAAATATCTTCTCTTACTATGAATATGACATCATCTAGCTTTAAAGGAACTTTTGATGCTAAAGATGGTGAAGTTAATCTTACCCTTGATAAATTAAGCACAATTACCTTAACTGGGGATAGTTATGTTACTAACTTAATAAATGCGGATAGTTCAACTAGCAATATTAATCTAAATGGATATAAATTATACGTAGGAGATAATGAATACAAGATATAAAATATTTTTTAAAAATGAAAAAAATTAATAATCTCTAAATAATTGGAAGGTTAAAATGAAATATAATGAAATATCAAAAACCGATTTTTTAAAATTGAATGAAGATAATTTAATGTTTATTACAAATCCTGGTAGAATGGGTGATGAAGATGGAACTACATTTATTATTAAAAATGGTAATGTAGTAACGATTTATAGAATTAGTGGATGGATGTATCAAAAAGAAGATATTTCATTAAATGATGTTTTTAAACAATTTCCTAAATGGCATGAAGCTTGGATACATAGAAAAGAAAAAAAGTATCACGGGAAATATAAATATTTATATATGGGATTTGGTAATGGATTAAGCATTGATAATTCCATTTATAGTGAATTTGAACCATATTTAAATGATTTAGTACGAAAATCTTTAGAAGGTAGAAATAGTAAAGAAAAAGAAAGTTTAAAATACGCTATTATATATAATGTATGGGAAAAAGCCTTTTTAAATATGGTAAATGATAAATGCTTAATTTTAAAGTAAAGATGAGGAGAATGTAAAAAATCTCCTTTTTTGTGCTATAATTATAAGTGGAGGATGATGAAATGAGAAAAAATATAAAAACAACAGAAGGCATTTTTCCAATGCCAGTATTAATGATTGCAACTTATAATGAAGATGGGACAGTGAATGTAATGAATGCTGCATGGGGAACAATGTTTGAAAGAGATCAAGTAATATTAAATTTATCTGAAACACATAAAACAGTTAAAAATATTAAAGAAAGAAAAGCATTTACAGTTAGTATAGCTGATAGTAGCCATGTTAAAGAAGCTGATTTCTTTGGAATAGTATCTGGTAATAGTAATCCTAATAAGTTTGAAAAAAGTGGCTTAACTATTACTAAATCAGAGTATGTTGATGCACCAATTATAAATGAATTTCCACTATGCTTAGAATGTGAATTTATAGAATATAGTGACTATGGTGTATTAGGTAAAGTTATAAATACTACAGCAGATGAAAAAGTAATGAATGGTGATATTGTTGATATATCTAAAGTATCAGCAATAGCCTTTGATCCATACACACATGGATATTATAAAGTTGAACAAAGAGTTGGTAATGCATTTAAAGATGGACTAGAGCTAAAATAATTTTAAAGAATAATGGTTAAGGAATATGTTATAATTATTTTGAAGATAGGGGATAATCTTTATGAATGATAGTAAAACTAAATTAGATGTTAATTCAAAATTAAGTATTGAAGATAGAGTTATTGAATATATTAATTTGTTGCTTAAAAATACTTCTTTTCAGGTTAAATCTGATGAACAAGAGTATTCTTTTTCTGATGGAAAGAAAATAAGCTCATTTTTTATTGATCATCATAAAGAAATTGTTAATAGACTGTTTTCTAATAGTGAAGAAAAAACTAATACACGTAATTTTATAGCAAGGGCTAAAGTAATCGATTATATGATGTCAATAGGTAGTAAGCAAATTAAAAGAATTGAGGATTCATTTAATTTAGTTTTATTATATTTAAATGATTTTAATAATATTGAAGATATTATTAGATGTGTTTCTATATCGATGTCAGAAGATGGGGATATAAAATACGAAAAGGCAATGACTGAATATATGGATGCCTATAATTATAATGATAGTTTTAAATATAGTTTAGAGACATATATGAATAATTCTGGAATGGATTTTGCAATGTCTATTGAAAAAGTGTTTAAATCTTTAATAATATTTAGAGAATGTCTTAAAAATGGTAAATATACATATTCACCATCGAATTATCAAGAGGCTGTTGCTAATAAAAACGGAGATAATAATTTAATTATTGGAACTACAAAATGGCGGGAATCTCTTAATAAAAAAGGTGGCGTAATAAGAAGTGAAGCCTCTTTATTAGAGTTAATTAAAGAGAATACACAACTACCAACTTTAGACAAACGTGTTTTTATTGAAAGAGTTAAATCAACAGCTGGTCATGATTTATATTCCTTGTATCAGTTATTAGATCCGGTATCAAAGTTAATAGTAAATAGTGAGTTTTATATATATGATCCTAACAATCCAGATAATCGAGATAAAGATATTGGCATGTATGCAGTTCTTACAAAAAATATTCAATATCATCAAGCAGGAACATCTGATATAGAGCAAAGCTTAGATAAATATTCTAATGATTTTGTAAAAGCTAGATATGCTGATATTGATTTAGATAGTATTAAGCCTGATGAATTAGACTTTTTAAAAAGACTAGCTACAGCTTTGAATGCTTACTCTATTTATAAATTTCCAATTAGTAAGCAATATGATGGATTAGATTTTACAAAAGTAAATTTCGATTATTTAGATAGTACTATTACAGTAAACAGTAAGAAAGGTCAATATAAAATACTTAAGTATCCATTTTTTTGTAAATTAGATAAAGTTTCAAAATATTATTTATTGCTAAATTTTAATTTTGAAGAAATTGATTTGTTAAATGACCATATAAAAAAAATGCAAGCTAATAATTATGATTATATTCAATTAGAGCAATTTATAAATCTTGCAATCTTTTTTAAACATTTTGTTGTTGAAAATTTAAAGATGCAACTTGAGTTTGAAGATATAGTTTTAAATAATTTATTACAATATTTTGATAATATAAAAGATTTTGATTTGTTTAATGGAGCAAGTAATAATTTGTTTTTGAATAGTTTTTTTACTAAAGAGAATGTGGAAAAATTAAAGAATGAAATTGAAACATTAAAGCAAAATAAAAGTAAAAAAGAAGATTTAATTAAATCTAGTACAAAACAAGATAAATCGATAAATGATAAAATAGATGAATTTATTGAAATGCTTACTAATCCTTATTATACTTCGTATGTGAATGGTGAACCTGATGAAAATAATGTATTTAAAATTGGTCATGCCCGTTCAAAGAATGGAAGTAGTCAATATGGTTTAGGAGTTTTTTGGTTACAAAATATTCAGCAAATTATAGCAAGATTAAAAGAAAAATATCAGTTGTTAAAGTCTAAAGAGAATAAAACAGCAAATGATCAAATGGAAATAATGAAAATATTTAATGCAATAGAGGCTATAAATAATCATAAGTTTTATTCAAGTATTGATGCTAAAGTAAAAGTATTTATTGAAATGTTAGGTGATGATGCTTATACAGGATATGATAAAAATGGTAGACCTAATTCAAATAATATATTATTCAAAAGGAATATAGTTCCATTTAAAGGCTTTGAGTCGATAAGTGGACTAAATACTGCTGATTTTTGGCATGAGAATGCAAGGCGTGTGTATGCTAAGTTATTTTTAGATGAAGAATATCAGGATAAAAAATATGATAAGGCAAGAGACGCAATTAAGCGTTATTCACAAAAATATGGAATATCTCTTCCATCATTTGCAAGTCCTTCTCATTATAATCCTTTAATAATTGATAAAAAGGATCAATTATTAATAAATAATATTAAAATAAACAAGGAATATAACATTGATAAAAATATATACGATAATACTAAAAATAATAAATATTATTAGTGGAGGATAATAAAATGGATAATAGAATATGTCAAAGTTGTGGTATGCCTATTAAGTCAAATGATGATTTAGGAAATAATAAAGATGGACATCTTAATAGTGATTACTGCAAATATTGTTATAAAGATGGAGAATTTATCGACCAGGTGTCTATGGAAGAATATATTGAGATGTGTTCTCAATATGGTGAGCAAGCAGGGATGACTAATGAGGAAATGAGAGATTATTGCACAAAGTTATTTCCTAAATTAAAAAGATGGCAAAAAATATAAATTAGCATTATTTCTTTAACTTTTTACGTAATTTTTTAAATCTATATTAAAAAAAGTAAATTTATATTGTTTTGAACATATATTAATGATAGAATTAAATAAAGGAGGAGTAGTTGTGAAGAAATATTTCTTATTTGTCTTTTGTGCAGTATTGTTGTTTGTTGTAACTGGTTGTGGAAATAAGAATCAAGTAGTTTGTACTGGTTCATCTACAGAAGGTGGCATAAACATTGAAGCAAAATTAGTAGCTGATTTTGATGAAAACGATAAATTAAAAGATGCAGAAGTTACTTATGATTTAAAAGATAAGTCATCAGCTGATCAATATTGTAGTTTATTTAAACTTATGGAAGATAAAGACAAAGGTGTTACAGTTGATTGTTCTGGAAGTAAAATTACAATAAAAGGTTATGCCAATATGGATGTAGAAGAAGATGAATCAGATGCTATGATTGGTAAAACTAAAGAAGAATTCAAGAAATTAATGGAAGAAGAAGAATTTACTTGTAAATAAAAAGAGAGCAATCTCTTTTTTTGTATGTTATAATGATATTTAGGAGATACATGTGAATATAAAATTATTAATTGAAGCTATTATAAAATATTTATTAGGGGTAATTATTGTAGGTTTATTATTATTTATACCCGCTAATTCTTTTAATTATTATAATGGTTGGCTGTTTATGGGATTGTTGTTTATACCGATGTTTATATTGGGAGTTATTATGATGATTAAAAATCCTAGTTTGTTAAAAAGTAGACTTAATGCTAGAGAAAAGGAAAATGATCAAAAAATAGTTGTGATATTAAGTGGAATAATGTTTATAATTGGCTTTCTTCTAGCTGGTTTTAACTATCGATTTAAGTGGATAGACTTACCTAATATTGTAGTTATTATTTCATCAATAATCTTTATTTTAGCTTATATTTTATACTGTGAAGTATTAAAAGAAAATGCTTATTTATCAAGGACAATTGAAGTTTCGAAAAATCAGAAAGTAATTGATACTGGATTATATAGAATAGTAAGGCATCCAATGTATACTATAACTATAGTTTTATTTTTTACTATTCCATTAATCCTTGGCTCAGTTATAGCTTTTACTCCGTTTTTAATGTATCCCTTTATTATTATTCGAAGAATAACAAATGAAGAAATAGTTTTAGAAAAAGAATTAGTAGGATATAAAGAATATAAAAAGAAAGTTAAATATAAATTGATACCATTTATTTGGTAAGGAGGCAATATGTGGGTTTATTTATTACTTTTGTTGATGGTTTTAATACTATTAATTATTTCGGTAGTATATGTTGTTCGATTAACACATAATTTTTTAATTAAATATGTCAAAAATAAAATTACTTGTTGGTTTTTATCTTTCATTCCTATTTTACTATTCATTTTGGGAATTTGTATTGACTTAGTTAATGCAGTTGTAGTTGACATTCACCTAATTTTGATTGTTAGTGTTATTAAATTTCTATTTTTGCTTATTAAAAAGATGTTTAATAAACATTTTAGTGAATATGTGATACTGGGAATAGGAGTTATATTAACAGCAATAATCCTTATTTGTGGTTATTATCAAGCTTATACTGTTTCTAAAACATATTATGAGATAATAACAGAAAAGGATTTGGGAGTTGATAAATTTAGAATTGTTCAAATATCAGATAGTCATATGGGAACAACTATGGATGGAAATATTTTTTCTAAATATATGGATGATGTAAATGACTTAAATCCAGATATTGTTGTTATAACTGGTGACTTTATAGATGATGATACTAGTATGGAAGATATAAAAATAGCTTCAGCTGGTCTTGGTAAACTAAAAACAAAGTATGGTGTATATTTCGTTTATGGTAATCATGATAAGGGATATTATAGTAAAGATAAAGGAATTTTACTAAAAGAAGAATTAGAAAAAAATAATGTTGTTATTCTTGAAGATAAATCAGTTGATATAAATAATAATATTATTATTGTTGGAAGGCAAGATAGGGAAGTAAAGGATAGAATTGATGCAGTTAATTTAACTAAAAATTTAGATAAGAGTAAATACATTATTATGCTTGATCATCAACCAAATGATTATAAAAATGAAGAAAAAGCTATGGTTGATTTAGTTTTATCTGGTCATACTCATGGTGGTCAATTAATACCGTTAGGGCAGTTTGGTTTACTATTAGGTTCTAATGATAGTATTTATGGAATGAAAAAAAGTGGTCATACTACATTTATTGTTAATTCAGGAATTAGTGATTGGGCAATAAAGTTTAAAACTGGAACTAAATCAGAATATGGAATAGTTGACATAAAAAATTAAAGATTTAAATAAAACAAGATATGTGGTATAATCATGTGTGTTTTGGAAGTGGTAGTATGTTAATTTTAAGTTATATATTTTTGTTTATATCAATAATTATTTTTTGTATGGTATATTATTACTTATTTGTAATGGGATCAGTTTCATTCTATGAATTTGCCTATTTATTATCACATCAAATGGGATCAGGTGGATCTTTTACAGTGGTTTTTGATACTATTATTACTTGTTTATGGCCATTTATAATTTTATTA
>JAEEGL012926741.1_pt1 | contig 10849 bp, 5 predicted proteins | sample 9134231 | NCBI WGS metagenome assembly JAEEGL01 (sample SAMN16246548, study PRJNA631951) | gut metagenome | biome: gut microbiome; feature: rumen; material: fiber-attached | host: Bos | place: Iran: Karaj | collected 2018-10
CACTCTTGTGTACAGTGATGCCAGGGGACTGGCCAATCTGCTTACGGAAGACATTCACATGATCGCAGAAAGTCAGAAAATTCCTGTAGAGGTAGAAACTTTTACAAAAGACAGAAATGAATCGTCCATCCATTTTTTGGCCGGGTTAAAGCAAAAATGAAAAAGCCGATAGTATATCTGAGGTGAGATCAGAAATATGGAGCCTCAGAAACTCGTTATCATAGCCTTATAAGGCTTAAAAACCTTGCATAGGAATGCCTTGCTTAGGTAAAATAGTTATACGAATTAAAAAAGCATCTACGTAAAGTAGATGCTTTACTAACATTGGGTTTTATTGAAAGGTATTATGTATGGATAAAGACGTATTTGCTAAAGAGCAGGCACATTTAACAAAGACGTATAATAAGCTCCTTGAGATCAGGGAAGGGCTGCTGAACCAGATCTCAGAGCTCAATGAAAAAGCTGTGGATGACAAGAACGATATCCGGGACAATATCAGGTTTGACTATGCGGATATTGAGACTACCATGGAGACTCTCACAGAGATAGAGGTGTGGAACCGTTACATCGACACCTATAATGTTGAGAGCTCATCCCTTGGAAGGCGACTGGATACAGTGGAAAAGCTCCTTCAGTCACCTTATTTTGCTGAGATCTCTTTGAAGTTTGATGACAGTGAGGAACCGGAGAATTTCTACATTGGCCGTGCTGCCATAGCTGACAAGGGCCACACTCAGATGGTTGTGGACTGGAGATCTCCTGTGGCGGAGGTCTACTACAATCAGGAAAACGGCCCCACAAGCTATACTGTAGATGACAGGACTATCCCAGTAGATCTGAAGCTGCGCAGGCAGTTTGATATACAAAGAGATAAGCTTATTTCCTTCTTTGACACACAGATAGCCATTGAAGATCCAATGCTTCTTAAGTCTCTTTCCCAGACCAGGTCTGACAAGATGCAGGCAATAACTGCCACCATCCAGAAGGAGCAGAACACCGTCATAAGGTATCCTGATGTTCCGGTTCTTTTGGTAAACGGCATCGCAGGAAGCGGAAAGACTTCTGTGCTCCTTCAAAGGATTGCATATCTCTTTTACCAGAAAAGAAAAACTCTGCGCCCGGATCAGGTGTGCCTTCTGACACTTAATCCTGTGTTCAGGGACTATATTGATAACGTACTGCCGGATCTTGGAGAGACCAATCCTCTGACCCTAACCTGGCGTGAATTCCTTGATATGGCAAGGGTTCCTTCCGATGGAAACGAGCTTGATTATACCCAGGATGAGAGCCTTTATAAGATACATGAGGCTATGCAGACCCTGAAGCCTGAGCCAGAAGATTTTGTGGACATTAAGCAAAAGGAAAGGGTAGTTCTTTCAGGAAAAGAAGTATTCGATGTGGTAAAGAAATTCAGCCAGTTCCCTCTTGGGGTAAGGCTTATACAGACTGTTGCCGATGAGCTTGAGGTGAGAGCTAAAAACGCCCTTCACAACATGGATATTGATTCAGGTGATGAGTCAGATTCCACAGCCGGTTCCGAAGTTGCTGAGGACAACAGGATAGAGAATGATTATGGCGGAGCCTTAAGTACCATCAGGCACTGCGGTTTTGTGGATGTTAAGCACGTGGCACGGCGCATCCTTGGAAGTGAGCAGGTGACTGCTGCAGAGTGGCTGTTCACAAGAATGGAGCTGACAGGTCAGTGCGACAGGAACATGCGCTACGTTATGATCGATGAAGTTCAGGACTACACCATGGCTCAGCTTCAGGTGTTTAAGAAATTCTTCCCAAATGCAAAATTTATGCTTCTTGGGGATGAGTTCCAGGCAATCCGTGAGGGAACAGTTACCTTTGATCGCATCGGTGAAATGGCAAAGGCTGATAACAAGCAGTTTGTGGAACTGCCTCTTTTAACCAGTTACAGAAGTTCACCGGAGATCACTGATATGTTTGCATCCCTCCTTCCGGAGGAGAAAAAGATGCTGGTTTCTTCCGTGCAGCGTCCGGGACAGGAGACCACTATAAAGAAATGCAAGACTGATAAGGAGTACTACGAAGAGCTTTCGAAGCTCATTAAGGATTTTGAGAAAAAAGACGGGCTTACAGCAGTAATCTGCAGAGACGGCTTCAGCCTTGAAAAGATAAGTGCAGGACTTGGAAAAGATGCTCCAAAAACTGTAGCAGAGTCAGACTCACTTCCAAAGAGCGGAGCATTTCTCATTGAGCTTTCCCTTGCCAAAGGCCTTGAGTTTGACAACGTGATCCTGGCAGACGGGGATTCGGATTCATATCCTTCGGACGAACTGGGCAAGCACTGCATATACACTGCGATTTCCAGAGCAACCCAGCATCTGGCCATCATCGCAAAAGGGGAGCTTTCAAAGACCATAAAGTGCTAAAAAAGGAGAAGACATTATGGCAATACTGGATACAGTAAGGACTGATGACTTTGAGATGGATTATTGCAAATTCGGGAATGGCCCAAGGACTTTTGTGATCATCCCCGGACTTAGCATACAAAGCGTAATGGGAGCGGCGAGTGACATAGAGGCTGCCTTCGAGCTCTTTAAGGATGAGTTCACTACCTTCGTCATTGACAGGAGAAAAGAGGTACCGGATAAATACAGCGTTTACGATATGGCCAGGGATACAGCTGTAGCCATCAGAAAGCTTGGCCTTTCTGACATATATCTTTTCGGTGCATCCCAGGGCGGAATGATATCCATGACCGTAACAATTGAGAATCCGGAGCTGGTAAAAAAGCTTGCTGTTGGTTCCACATCCCCCAGAGTCACCCCGGAGCAGTTTGGGGCAATAAAGTCCTGGATAGACCTGGCAAAAAAGGGCGATAAGGAAGGACTGTACCTTGCTTACGGAGAGAAGATCTATCCCCCTGCTGTATTTGAACAGTTCAGGGATTACTTCAAGGAGACCAGTAAGACTGTAACCGATGAAGAGCTGGCGAAGTTTATTGTTGTGGCTTCCGGAATAGAGGGCTTTAACGTCTCTGACAGACTGGATGAGATCAAGTGTCCTGTTCTTACTACAGGAACTTTTGAGGACCAGGTGCTGGATTCAGATGCTACAATGGAGATTGCAGAGAAGCTGGACGAAAAGCAGGGCTTTAAGCTTTATATGTACACGGGTTTTGGTCATGCATCCTTTGACACTGCCCCGGACTATCGTCAGAGAGTTATGAAGTTCTTCCTGGAAGATTAAGCTTTTTAGGCACTATAATTGTATTGATGGAGGGTGACCCATGGCGGAAAACAACCTGATGGTCATTGGAGAAAAGGAATCCTTTTTCATAAAGGTTCTTATACGAAAACTCAAGGAGGCTGGCCAGAATGCCTTCTATTGTCCTGCCGATGTGGATGAGATCAACAAACATTGGGAGGAAGCGGCACTTCTTTCTTATTACATGGAGGCTGGAGAGAGGATAGCTGATGAAGTTACCCGGTTCCTTGTGGATAAGATCATTGATCATGGACATCAGCTTCTTCTGATCGGAGAGGCAGTTGACCTGCCAAATGCCCTTAACAAAATCCCTGATGACATGATCTACAAGACCTTCAACAGACCCCTTGATAATGACGAATTCGTGGCCACGGTAAAAGAGGTATTTGGCAAGATTGAAAAGGGAGATTTCAAAAAGAGCATTCTCATAATTGATGATGACCCTCAATATGCGGCTCTTGTCAGGGACTGGCTAAAGGCTACCTACAGAGTATCCATGGCAGCCTCGGGACTGCAGGGAATAAAGTGGCTTGGAAAAAATGCCGTGGACCTTATTCTTCTTGATTTCGAAATGCCGGTAACAAGCGGCCCCAGAGTGCTGGAGATGCTTCGAAGTGAGCCGGAGACCAAATCTATCCCGGTTATATTCCTTACGGGAAGAGGTGATAAGGAAAGTGTCATGGAGGTGGTTTCCTTAAAGCCTGAAGGATATCTTTTAAAGACTATTACCAGAGAGAAATTGATCAGAGAGGTTGACGATTTCTTCTCGAAAAGGAGTATCTGAAAATGAGCCATAGCTCTTTTAACATAAAAAGAAAAGCCCTTGCCTTTACTGCAGCTGTAGTATTTGTCATGGGCTTTTTGTGTTCTTCCTTTAGTTCTTTTGCTGAAACAGACCTTTCAAGGGACATAAGGAACAGGAGTGGCAGCTATACCACAGTGCTGTACGACAACAAAAACGGACTTCCCACGTCGGAGGCCAATGCCATAGCAGAGACGGAGGATGGCTTCATCTGGATCGGTTCCTACAGTGGACTTATCAGATATGACGGCTGCAATTTTGTGAGAATTGATTCTGCCTCGGGAATTGCCAGTGTAGTAAGCCTTTTCGTAGATTCCAGACAGAGGCTGTGGATCGGCACCAACGACAGCGGAGTGGCTGTTATGGGCGTGGGCTTTTTGCAGCTATATGGAAAGCACGACGGACTTACAGCCAATTCAGTAAGGTCCATCACAGAGAATGACGACGGCCTTATCTATCTTGCCACCACCAGTGGCGTCTGCGTGGCAGATTATGATATAAACATTACTCCATTAGATATTCCGGAAATTAACGGCGAGTATATTCACAGGCTGCAGAAAGGTGCTGACGGCCTTATTTATGGTGTCACAAAGGACGGGGACATCTTTATTCTTGAGGGACAAAATCTTAAGGCATACTACAGCGCTGAAGAGTTGCAGATCCCGGGAACTACCCATGTGATACTTCTTGATGAAGAAAAGCCCGGTTACGCCTATGTGGGCAATCAGGAGTCGGAGATTTTTTACGGAAAGATTGGAGCGCCTTTTAAGGCTGAGAAGACAATAGATATCAGTCCTTTGGAGTACACCAATTCCATGAGGATCGTGGATGGACAGCTATTTGTCTGTGCTGATAACGGAGTGGGTTCCATAGATAACAACGTGCTCCATACTTACAATAATTTTGAATTTAATAACTCCATGGAAGATATGATGGTGGACTATCAGGGAAATCTGTGGTTCATTTCTTCAAAGCTTGGAGTTATGAAGGTTGCACCAAACCAGTTTACGGATCTGACTATGCAGTACAGGATCGACCCTGCGGTTACCACAACCACCTGCTTTTTCAATGGCAGGCTTTTTGTGGGGAATAAGAACGGGGGAATTACAGTTCTTGGAAAGGACCAGGAGGTCAGGCATCTAAAGATCAATAACTGTGTTACAGCTTCAGGGGTAGATCTTCACGAAGATGATCTGATAGACATGCTAGGGGACACTACTGTCCGTTCAATCATAAAGGATAAAAGAAATGATATATGGATCTCCACCTACAGCCGATATGGTCTTATCAGGTACACCGGCAGCAGGGCTGTATGCTTTACCGAAGAGGATGGTCTGCCTTCAAATAAGGTCAGGGTAGTGACGGAGCTGTCAAACGGAGATGTGGTAGCAGCCTGTATTGGTGGAGTGGCTGTTATAAGGAATGACAAGATCATAAGGACCTACACTGAGGAGGATGGCATTATAAATCCTGAAATCCTGACGGTGTGCGAAGCAAGGAACGGAGATATTCTTGCAGGCTCTGATGGCGGCGGAATCTATGTGATAAATGAAAGTGGTGTTTCAAATGTAAGCTCCGACCAGGGATTATCTTCTGACATCATCATGAGGATAAAAAGAGATACTGAAAAGGATATATACTGGCTTGTTACCAGCAATGCCATAGGGTATCTGGATGCAGACTATAATCCCACAGTACTTAGGCATTTTCCTTACTCAAATAACTTCGATATCTTTTTTGATATAAAGGATCAGGGCTGGATACTTAGCAGTAACGGTATTTATGTGGTCACCAGGCAGCAGCTTATCGACAATGTGGAAAGCTATGAATATACCTTTTATGATTCCAGCAATGGACTTCCCTGTATAGCCACTGCTAATTCCTACAGTGATCTTACTCCGGAGGGGGATCTTTATATTGCCGGAACCACCGGTGTTGCCAAGGTCAATATCAACGAGCCCTATGAGGACATAAATACCCTTAAGGTGGATATTCCATACCTGGAAGCAGACGGTGAGAGGGTTTATTCCAATGATCAGGGGGTATTCGTGATTCCGGCAGGCACCAATAAGCTGGATATTACCGGATATATCTTTACCTATTCCCTTATGAACCCTGATGTTATCTATTATCTGGAGGGCTTTGATCAAAAGAAATATCTGGTCAAGAGAAGTGATTTAGGAACAGTAAGTTACACCAACCTTCCGGGGGGAAGCTACAGATTTGTCATGGACATGAAGAATGCCCAGGGAACTGATGTGAAGGAATACAGCATCAGGATAGATAAGAACAAGGCTTTATATGAGTACCCTGCTGTTCGGATTTTCTTCATTATTCTGATCGCAGCTGTCGGCGCCTTCATCGTTTGGCGTCTTATGCATATCACCATCATCAGCAGGCAGTACGAGCAGATCAGGGCTGCCAAGGAGGAGGCAGAAAGAGCTAACACCGCCAAGTCCAGGTTCCTGGCGAATATGTCCCATGAGATCAGAACACCTATCAATACCATCATGGGTATGAATGAGATGATACTCAGGGAGGATACAGAGAACGTTCCGTCTGAGTATCTTAAGAGCGTTACTGGTTTTTCCAGGAACATTAAGATCGCATCAGAATCTCTTTTGGAACTGATAAATGAACTGCTGGATCTGTCCAAGATCGAATCCGGAAAGATGGAACTGGTGGAGCTGGAGTATGACACCAATGAGCTGCTTCAGTCCCTTGCCATGATGATAAGAGTCCGCAGCAACCAGAAGGACCTTACCTTCAAGATGGATATTGATGAGAAGCTGCCTAAAAAGCTTTTTGGAGACCTTGGAAAGCTTAAGGAAGTTCTTTTGAATTTAATGACCAATGCTGTGAAGTACACAGAAAAGGGCGGCTTTGATCTGATAGTAAGAGTGGAAGAAGAGACTGATGAAAAGTGCAAAATAAAATTTGCTGTCAAGGACACAGGTATCGGCATAAAACCTGAGGATATGAAAGATCTCTTTACACCATTCAAGAGGCTTGAAGAGGTGAAGAACAGCGGAATTCAGGGAACGGGTCTTGGCTTGGATATTTCAAGGCAGTTCGTTAAGCTCATGGGCGGCGAGCTTAAGTGCGACAGTGTCTATGAGTGTGGTTCTACATTCTACTTCACTATTGAGCAGAAGGTTGTGGATCCAGAGCCTATCGGAGAGTTCAAGGAAGGGGAAGTTGCAGCTGAATCTGACAGATATGTGCCTGAGCTTATTGCTCCCGATGCAAAGATCCTGGTGGTTGATGACAACGAGATGAACCTTCAGGTAATAAAGGGACTTCTAAAGCCTACCAAGCTTCAGCTCACCCTTGTTGGTAGTGGAAAGGCCTGTCTTGAGGAGCTGGAAAAGGGAAGCTTTAACATGGTGCTTCTGGATCACATGATGCCTGAGATGGACGGTCTGGAGACGCTGCAGCACATCAGAGAAAGGTTCGGGGATATCATAGTTATTGCCCTTACAGCAAACATTGCTGGAGGTGGAAGTGCCTTCTACAAGGAGGCAGGTTTCCAGGACTATCTGTCAAAGCCTGTGGATGCTGCCAAGCTGGAGAAGATGATAAAGTCCTATCTTCCTGCAGAGCTGATAAAGGAAGCGGATCCTAACGAGGATTACGGAGGCGCAGAAGAGCTAACCCTTTCTGAAGATATGAAGTGGCTCTATGAGGTGGAGGACCTTAACGTTTCAGATGGTCTTACCTACTGCGGAAGTGCGCAGCAGCTTAAGAAGTTCATTGGTGCCTTTGTGGACAGCGCAGATGATAAGGCAAAAGAAATACGGGATGCATTTAACGATGGAGATATAAAGATGTATACTATCAAGGTGCATGCCCTTAAGAGTAATGCACGTATCATGGGCGTTTCAAGGCTTTCAAAGCTGGCGGAGGAACTTGAAAATGCCGGCCATGAAAATGATCTTGAAAAGATAGAGGGAAGGACCGGAGAGCTTTTGGAGCTTGTTGAAAGTGTTAAGGAGAAGCTTTCAAGGATAAAGGATGCAGGTAATGGTGCTGGACAGGATGAGGATGGCACCTTGGAGGACGACAAGTCACCAATCTCTGAGGGAGATATCAGCAATGCCTACGAAGCTCTGAAAGAATTCATTCCGCAGATGGACTATGATGCTGTGGAGATGATAATCTCTGAGATGAAGGAATACAAGCTTCAAGGCGCTGATAAAGAGATATTTGATAAGTTGGAGAAGATGCTGCCAAGCCTTGACTGGGAAGCAATGGAAGGATTGATAAAAGAAAAATGATATTAGTTCAGCAAATGCTTGTTTTATTTGTTCTCATGGGGATAGGGTACTTCTGCGGTAAGAAGGGCTTTATCACCGATGAGTTTTCAAAGAATCTCTCATGGCTGGTGGTGAACGTGGCAACACCGGCCATGATCCTAAATGCTGGAATGAATTATGAGAGCAGCATCAGGGGAAAAGAGCTGTTGTTCGGATTTGGAATGGCTCTTTTTGTATATGCTTTTCTTATTGCCATATCATTCCTGGTGATCCCGCTCCTTCGGATTCCGGATAATGATAAGAATGTATACCGTGTCATGACTATCTTTTCAAATATAGGATTTATGGGGCTTCCCATCCTACAGGCAGCCTATGGGTCTGAGGCGGTTCTTTACGGTGCGATTTTCCAGTTCCCTTATAATTTTTTGATATACACCTATGGTATAGCTGCCATGAAGGGTGGAAATGCCTTGGGGAGCAGTGAAGGCCTTAAAAGGATCATCAACGTGGGAGTGATCTCAAGCCTTTTGGCTATTGTGATATATGTTTCAGGAATTCATATGCCGGTGGTTATCCGCACCTCTGCAAGACATCTTAGTAATCTGGCAGCCCCTTTAAGTATGATGGTCATCGGTCAGTCCATGATCCACTTTAAGCTAAGAGGTATTCGAGGAAATATAAGGCTTCTTGCCTTTTCAATCCTGAAGCTTGTAACCTTCCCTATTCTGGGAATGCTGCTCCTTAGCTTCTTTGTGAAGGATGAGATGCTTCTGCATGTCTGCTACATCATGCTGGCAACTCCTGTAGGTTCCATGACAGCCATGGTGGCCCAGCAATATGGCGGTAATTATACTCTGGCAGCAAAGGGAGTGGCACTGTCGACAGTTCTTTCCGTAATCACGATACCTCTGGTGTCGCTATTGATCTTTTAAAAAGCCGTGGGAACTTGCCTGCCCCACACCGAAGGTATTGTAGCACGAGGCGTCAGGACGTCAAGGACTTACGCGAGCGCCCCTTGAGGAGCAGAGGCGTCCTTGACTTCCCTCCCCCTCATGCATTCAGGTCACTAAGCGGGGCAGGCAAGAATGGCTCTGCATGACATGGGATAGCTATTTGGGAAAGGTTATGTAGGTTGGAGGAGGTTTGAGCTCTGAGCTGCATAACCTTTTTGATATACTGGTTAAAAGCCATGTTGGAGGATGAGGTGCAGCATGACATGGGATAGCTATTTGGAAAAGGTTATGTAGGCTGAAGAAGGCGTGAGCACTGGGCTGCATAACATTTTCAATATGCTGACTAAAAGCCATGTTGGAGGATGAGGTACAGCATGACATGGGATAGCTATTTGGGAAAGGTTATGTAGACTGGAGGAGGTTTGAGCTCTGAGCTGCATAACATTTTCAATATGCCGACTAAAAGCCATGTTGGAGGATTAAGGTCTACATGGCTTGGCGTTGCTATTTTGTCTAGGTCATGTAACCGGAAAAGTAAATGGTGTTGGATTCGGCAGAGGTCATACCAAGGCAATAAAGCATTAGAATAATCTATGGTCCGGCGTCAGTTGCTCATAGATCAGGAGCCTGAGGAAAGAAGAGTAGCCACCCTGCCAGAGCAGGGCTTGCCCTTGAAGCACATAAATCATGGCGATATACTGAGATGAGCGATGGTGAGGCATATCAGTTGCTCATGAGTCAATCGCCATCGGTAGAGATAAATCAGCGCCATGATTTATGGGGGTCAAGGGTGGCGTATATATTCATTACGTATATTTCCTTATAAAAGAAGGGGTGTCATGTTTGACATCCCTTCTTCATGTGGTAAAATTTGTAGATAAGTCTAATAGAGCGAAAAGACATTTAATAAGTAATAAAGGAGTATCACAGTTATGGCAGAAGTTTATAACCATTATGCAGTTGAAAAGAAGTGGCAGGAATACTGGGCAGCCAACAATACATTTAAGACAGATGTTTGGGATTTTTCAAAGCCTAAGTATTATGCCCTTGATATGTTTCCATATCCATCAGGAGTAGGCCTCCATGCAGGTCATCCGGAAGGATATACTGCTACCGATATTATGTCCCGTATGAAGCGCATGCAGGGATATAACGTATTGCATCCGATGGGATATGATTCTTTTGGCCTTCCTGCGGAGCAGTATGCTGTTACAACAGGTAATCATCCTGCAGGATTTACTGAGAAGAATATAGAGACTTTCTCAAAGCAGCTTAAAGAGCTTGGCTTTGACTACGACTGGTCCAAGATGATCGCAACCAGTGATCCTAAGTTCTACAAGTGGACACAGTGGATATTCAAGAAACTTTATGAAGCAGGTTATGCTAAGCACATCGATATGCCTGTTAACTGGTGTGAGGAACTGGGAACAGTTCTTTCAAACGATGAGGTCATTGACGGAAAGTCAGAGCGTGGCGGATATCCTGTTGTAAAGAAGATGATGAAGCAGTGGGTTATCGACCAGCAGGCTTTTGCTGAGGAACTTCTTGACGGACTTAATGAGATCGACTGGCCTGAATCCACCAAGGAGATCCAGCGCAAC
>JAEEGL012989552.1_pt1 | contig 10849 bp, 12 predicted proteins | sample 9134231 | NCBI WGS metagenome assembly JAEEGL01 (sample SAMN16246548, study PRJNA631951) | gut metagenome | biome: gut microbiome; feature: rumen; material: fiber-attached | host: Bos | place: Iran: Karaj | collected 2018-10
AGCGCACCGGGGTGGATTCCCTGGCCATCGCCATCGGCACCAGCCACGGGGCCTACAAGTTCAAGCCCGGCCAGAAGCCCCAGCTCCGCTTCGATATCCTGGAGGAGGTCTCCCGCCGTCTCCCCGGCTTCCCCATCGTGCTCCACGGCTCCAGCTCCGTGCTGCCGGAGTATGTGGAGACGGTCAACCGCTTCGGCGGAAGCATGCCGGACGCCGTGGGCATCCCGGAGGATATGCTGCGCCAGGCGGCCAAGATGGCGGTATGCAAGATCAATATCGACTCCGACCTGCGCCTGGGCTTCACCGCCGCCGTGCGCCAGCACCTGGCGGAGAATCCCTCCCACTTCGATCCCCGGCAGTATCTCACCCCCGCCCGGGACAACATCCGGGAGATCGTGAAACGGAAGATCGTCAAGGTCCTGGGCAGCGATCACAAGATCTGAGGTCCAAGGGGCTTCTATGGCAAAGTCTGGCGCGGACGGCGATATGCCGTCCGCGCTCTATTCTTCCGCAGGTGTGCAGGCTTATGCTTTGATCCCGCCGCTCCAGGTGATCCCCCGGACCAGATCATCCTCTCCATAAAGAAAAAGGAGCCCGCAGGGGATCATATAGACCACAGCCGCCGCAAAAGCGATCCCCAGTTCTTCCGCGTTGATCGACGCAAGGTACACGGACAGGGGAAGCTTCATGGCATCCCTGAGCAGAATGAGCGGCTGTTCGACCATATTCCAATAGTCGATGAACAGGAGGATCCCCACGGAAAAGAGGATGCTTTTGCACAGGGGCACATAGATGTACCGGAAGATCTGCCAGCTTCCCGCCCCGTCCAGCTGGGCTGCCTCCCGGTAGCTCGCCGGGATGCGGCGCATATACTTGGTCAGCAGAAACACGCTGAAGGGGGAGGCGATGGCCGGAAGCCAGACCGCCCAGCGGGTTTTCAGGATCCCCAGCCAATCCGAAACCAGGTAGTTGGGGACCAGGGTGACCTGAGCAGGCATGAGCATGAGCACGATGTAGGCGAAAAAGAGGAGCTCCCGCAGACGCCCGCGCCACCGGGCGAAGCCGTAGGCGGCCAACAGCGCCACGGCCAGCTGGAAGACGACGATGGGAACCACCAGGATCATGCTGTTCCAGAATTTGAACAGGTAATCCGGAGTCTTCAGCAGGATCGTCCCATACTGGGAAAAGGTCACGGTATCCGGGATGAATTTGAGGTTCACGCTCTTCGACGCGGCCTTTCCCTCGCTGTACAGGACGCCGTAATCGGCATTCAGCTCCGCCTGCTTCATGAAGGAATCGGTAACCGTGAGCACCGTGGGAGCAATGAAGGCGAAGGCGCAGAGCAACGCCGCGATCAGCAGCAGGGCCGAACGGAATCCCCGGTATCTGCGACGCTTCATGATTCCTCCACATCCTTTCCGAAACGGTTTTCCGCCAGGAACAGGACGCCGATCACAGCCATCATGACCAGGCTCATCACGACAGCGGCGGAGGCCAGCTTGTCATATTCCAGGCGGCCGAAGGTATTGTTGATAAAATGCTGGAGCATATACATCCCCTCCAGAGGATAGTCCCCGGCCAGCAGCCAGACCTCCCGGAACACCTTGAAGCTGTTGATGAGAGAAAGGATCGTCACAAAAAGAAGAGTCGGAGAAAGGAACCGCAGCTTGATCCGGAAGAATCGGTACAGACCGCCCGCGCCGTCAATGCTGGCCGCCTCCAGAAGATCCTTGGGGACATTGCCCAGGGCTGCGGCAAAAAGGACCATGTTGTACCCCAGGTTCTTCCAGAGAAACAGGGTGATCACCACCAGCTGATTCCCGCTGGATCTGAGCCAATCGATCCGAATGAGCCCGATACGCACCAGGAGACTGTTGAGCGCGCCGTGATAATGAAAGATCACCTGCCAGATGAGCACCACCGAGGCGACGGGAACCACAACCGGAGACAGAAAAACCATGCGGAACAGGCTCTTTCCGGGAATCCGGTTCTCCAGCAGCAAGGCAAGGAGAAGAGAGAGGACCACCGCCAAAGGCACGGCCACGGCGGAAAAAACCGCGGTGTTCTTTGCCGCCAGCAGGAAGGCGCCGTTGCGGAGCAGCGCCCTGAAGTTATCGAGAAAGACGAAGTTCCGGTTCAGGGGGCTGTCGATCAGCGCATACCAGACGACCACGCAGAAGGGCAGGAGAAAAAACAGCAGCACGCCCAGCAGGCTGGGAAACAGGAACGCCAGCCCGGTCAGGCGGTCCCGGATACGGGATTTCATGGGTCGATCACTCCTTTCCGCCCGGCGTTGACCGGTATCCTTCTGCCATTCTGCCGGAGGCGCAGGACACGTCCCGCCAGGGGTACAACGAGCAGAAAAAGCGAAACCGCAGACACAGGCAGCCAAATGAAGTACAGGAGCATTGTCCAAAGGATGATCCGCATTTCGATGTTCCGGGCGGCGTTTTCCCAGTAGGGCACCGGTGCGGAGAAGGCGGTCATAGAATAGGCCGGCAGGGCGCAGATCGCCTTCCGGATCGCCCGAGGGGAAAACCGCCTGGAGTTGGTCACCGTATTGCCGGTCTGCAGCCTGGCGAAGAGGGTCTCTCCATACCCCGTCACCGGCTCCGGCAGCACGGTCTCATAGCAGGTCACTCCTGTCCCCAGCAGGGCAAAGGGCACGAAAACCATTCCCGTTTCGCCTCCCAGGGCGGCCAGACTGGCCGGGTCCTCTTCCAGGCTGACCACCCCGGAAACGACATAGGCTCCGCCCCCGATCACCACCGGCTGCCCCACCACATCCACGGCGCCGAAGAGCGTCCAGGCCGCCCGGTCATTCAGGATGATCCCGTTTCCGGCGGGGAGCTCCATCAGACTCCCGGACAGCAGCGTATAGGGGTGAAAGAGGAAGAAATCTCCCCCTGTCCCTACAGCAGCCAGGGGAAAGGTTCCCCTTCCGCTCTGCACCGGCAGCCGGGCAGAGGCGGAGTAGGCGAAGGCGAACCCGGACTCCCTTCCCCGGTTTCCCGAGGACCGCAGGCCGTCCTCCAGGGATGCATTGAACAGCAGGATATTGAACTCGCTGACTTCGTCCCGGGGATGAAAAAAGGCGCTGAGCTGCACGAACCGTTTCCCGCTCTGCCCCGCGTATCGCTCCGCGGCCAGCTGGCTGGGTGCCAGGACCCGCAGCGCGCCGATCCGCGCATGGGCGAAGGCAGCGAGAAGCGCCGTTCCCAGCAGGATACAGAGGATCCCTTTCCGGCCGTTGATTTTTCGTTCATTCATATCTGTCACTCGGCCGGCTTCACCTGAAGTCCGGGCATCAGAGGCTTGGAGGAATTGATGATCACCGTATCCCCTTCCGTGATCCCCCCGCTCACCGCCGCATTGGCGTCGTCCCGGTCCAGCAGCGTGATGTTCACCCGCTCCGTCACGTAGCGGTTCCCCAGGGGGGTACGGGTCTCCCGCAGGGTCAGCACAAAAAGGCCGTTCACATCCTGCCGGATAGCGCTGTTGGGCACCACGGCGGGATAATGGGTCCCCCGGTCTCCCAGGGTGATGTATACCGCGGTCCCGGCATTTACATTCCGCACGTCGAAAATCAGCTCTGTCCTGGAGGGATCCCCGGGATCCGCCGCTTTCCCGCTCAGCACCGCCGCCGCATTCTTCGGCAGCCGGACGCCCATGAGGGAGGCCTTGTCCCCCGACGTGAACTTGGCGGCCATTTCCGCAGATACGGGGAAATGCGCGGTGGATCCGGCATCCGTCTCCTCCACCACCGCCATCCCCATGACCTTCGCCGTGATGGCTCCCCCGGTCACCGTCCAGGCGGATACCTCCGGGAGGGACCAGTTCAGAATCGTGTTGGAGAAGAAAGTCAGCAGGATCAGGATCACGAAAAAGGCGATGGCCGCATTCCTCACCCAGCTCCGGCGCTTGACTCCCGTATCCATCCCGCTCACCCGGCCTGCTTCTGCTCTTCCAGATAAACGCGGTAGCGGGCCTGGATGTTATTTGCGGTCTTTTCCGCGCTCTGGGTACCGGCAAAGAAGGCATGGGCCTCTTCCGTGATGATGGGATCCACCATGAACAGATCGGCAGCCTCGGCTGAGACCGGGACGCTCGCCCCTTCGATCAGGGCCAGGTAGGCATCCACGTCGGTTTCCCGCAGGGGCATCGTATGATCGCTGATGTAGAGCGCCGTATACGTCTGCCCGTCCTCGTCCGTATAGGTCCGGGTGCTGTGTTCGCCGTAGTCCCGGATGTAGTCCTCCAGGACCGAGCGCATCAGGGGGATGCTGCGCATTTCTCCTTCATAGCGCTGCCTGTACCGGAGGTCCCAGAGGCTGTCCAGGAACTGCCTTGCCCCTTCCGGATTCCCGCTCCGGGCGGATACGGCGATGGGCAGCTCGCTGACGCATCCGGCTGCCGCCGGTACGGTGCCCGGGATACCCACGAACACCACGCTCTCCCCCTCCAGCGGGGTCAGATAATCGGCATACTGCCCCAGGACGCTGCCGACATCCCCGTACAGGAGCAGATATCCCAGCAGCGCGTCCCGGTTCTTCACGCAGAGGGCGCACATCTGCTCATAGGGGAGCTTGCCCTGGGCGTACAGCTCGCTCTGGGTGGTCACCGCCTCCCGGGGGAGCTTCTTGCAAAACTCCAGGAGGGACAGGAACTCCGGGGAATCGAAGCGGCAGACAGCTGCGGTACGATCCACCCATTCCTCCAGCCGCATTCCCGCCAGGAGCAGAAAGGCATATTCCGCGGTGAAGTAGGGGGAAAAGGTGTTTTCCCCCGTATGGAAGCATTCCCAGGCCCCGTAAATATCCTCCAGGGTGTAGCCCTCCGCCCGGCCCAAGGCCGATTCCAGGCCGTAAAAGGCGACAAGCTGTAGGGAGGAGGAAACGCAGTAGAGTCTTCCGTCCGTCTCCATGGAGCTCAGGGGGCCGGCAAAAAAAGGCTCCCGGTCATACCATTGATAGAGATCCAGCAGGAGACCCTTTTGGGCATAGCTTTCCATGGGCATTCCATTGGTCACCAGCAGATCCGGCATATCTCCTCCCAGGATCTCCGCGTTCAGGGCATACAGCGCATCGGCGCTGGCGGAATCCCCGTAATTCCGGATCTCTGCCAGGTACTCCTTGTTCGCCCCATTGAACCGGTCCACGGCTCTGACCAGATGCGCGTAGGAATCCAGGTCATTCTCTCCCCCGCCCCGCTGGAACGCGCCGATGGTCAGGATGATCCTGCCGTCCTCCGCGTACCGGATCTCCCGGGCCGTCGGTTCCGCGCTTGCCGGACCCGGGCTGGCTGCGGGCTCCGCGCCGCCCGGGGAACAGGCGGAAAAGAGAAAAATCAACAGCAAAGCCAGAAACAACGCTCGTTTCATTCCGATCTCCTCACTTTCCGAGATCCGGGTCAGCCCCCGGCCTCTCCTCCGCTTCCTCCGGATCCTCCGGCACTTCCTCCATGGGCACCGGGCCGGTCATGATCCCTTCGTTCAGCAGCAGGGCCTGGGCGCATACCAGCCGCAGCCGGCTTGCCCCCCGGCCGGAGAGGAGCATGGCGGTCCCCTCCTCCCGCAGCTCCCGGAGCAGACCGCAGACCGCCTCCAGGTCCTCCGTATCGAGCTTGACCATCGGTTCGTCCAGGACCAGGAGCCTGGGCTTGTTCACCAGGGCGGCGGCCAGAGCATAGCGTCCGATCTGATCCGGGAGCATCTTGTTCAGCTTCCAGGCCCCGATCTGATTCTCATTGATGTTCAGCCGCTTCATGATCTGCCGGAGATAGCGTCTGTCCGGCTTGCCGTAGAGTCCCGCCCGGAGAAGCAGGTTTTTCTCCACGTTGAAGGTGGGCTTGCCGAAGGGTTCGTCCACCAGAAAGCCCGCCTGCTGCCTGGCCCGGCGCAGCTCCGCTTCTCCCGTGCCGCCGAAGAGGGAAATGCTTCCCTCATCCGGAAAGGCCATTCCTGCCAGGATGCGGATGAGGGTGGTCTTCCCCGCTCCCCGGGGCCCGATCAGGGCCGTGGCCGTGCCGGGCTCCAGACGGAAGGAAACATCCTTCAGCACCGGCTGATCCTGATACTGCTTTCGGAGGCGGGATACCTCCAGAACATAATCGCTCATCCTGTTTCTCCTTTTCCGTTCGGAAATGCGGGGTTTTCCGCTGCAGGCGCATCACCGCCCGCTTTCCGTACCGTTGATCGGCACATTGTCTCTCGTCTTGCTCCCTGCCCCAGGGGGAGGAGGACATTTCTCCTTCCGCCGGATCCTCGCTATTTCTGCTCGATCCGTCGGAAACAGAACCAGCCGCCGACGACGTCGGCCAGGATCACAGCGGCGGTGAGGCAGGCCTGGGTGATCAGCGGACCGGCAGGCGTATCCGCCCGCCATTCCAACAGGGAGGTGATGAAGGGGACCGGCACAGGGGACCTCTGCCCGCTGAGGCCGAAAACCAGAAACCACAGGGCCAGGACGGCGGCAAATACCGGAAAGGACCTGCGCAGGAGAAACGCGAAGAAATGGCCGACGGCTGCCGCAAACAGGAGGGAGAGGAGCACGGAGGGCCGGATCATCCTCAGGCAGGCCGTCTGCGCATCCGACAGGGGGAGGATCTTGTACCGACTGAGGTTGAAGGGCACGGCGATGAGCCACAGCAGCAGGAAGAAGGCGAAGTACAGAAGGGTCAGAAACAGATAGACGGTCCCCCGCCTGCAGCCTGCAGCCAGCAGCGGACCCAGGCGCCGTTTCCGGAAGATGGCGCAGAGGAAAACCGCCGCCAGAACCCCTGCCGCAGCGGGGGCGAAATACAGGGTGAAGCCGCAGGTATTCCCGACGAACCGGTCAAAATGCCGCCAATAGAACACCGGATAGGCGTCGGCAAAGGTTTCGCCCAGTTCCTCCCGGGGGATCCTGTGCTTCTCGGCCAGATAATCCAGCATGTAATCGGAAGAATAGGAAAACTTATTGGTGCTGCAGTACTGCGTCACGAAGCTCTCATAGGTCATGGGCACGGTGCGGGTATCGTTGACCATGAGGAGGGAATACAGAAGGATGCAAAAGACCACCGCCGCGACCTTGATCCATTCCATCCGCAAATAGGTTTTTGCTGTGCGGAAAAACACGGGGAACACCTCTTTCCTCTCAGGATCATCCGTTCAATCTGCGGAACGGGAACGTATGGTATACGCCCGGGTCTCCAGAAGCCGGTCCTCCCCGTCATAAAGCCGGATGTCGGCGGGGAACTCCCCTTGACCCAGGGAAGAATACGCATTGGTCTCCTGCAGCTCCTGCAGGAGCTCGGCCTTTCTCAGACGGAGCTCCGGGATCGGGATCCGGAACAGGAAGAAGGGTTCCCTGCCGGAGCCGTCTCCCCCGCCGGTCTCTCCCCGCGTCTGGGTCAGCTCGACGGCCATCTCGCCGGATAGCCGGATCCGGACCTCCGCCCGCACCGCCGCCGGATCATCCGGGAACAGGAAGAGCGGCAGGACGGCCTCCCCTTTCGTCCACTGGGTCCGGCGGATCGGATTCCAATAGGGGGCCGGGGTCAGAAGGAGCCCGTCGGTTTTTTCCCGGCGCAGCAGGAGCCCGTCCCCGTCCTCCCGGCTCAGATAGAAGAGGATCTCCTCCCCGTCGTCCCCGATGAGCAGCCGGTCATAGCCCACGTCCGGCCAATCCTCCGGCACGTCCATCCGGCCCAGGAGCGTCGAGGGGCCGGCCAGATCCGCCTTCTCCGCCCGGCGGAAGCGGCTCTCCTCCCGCCGCGCCCGGCTGCTCAGGGCGGCAAGGACCGCCAGCAGAAGGACCAGGGCAAGCCCCGCATCCAGGAAAAACCGATGCTTCCGGAAACGGGACCGTCGGCTCTCCTTCATGCCGCCGCCTCCTTCCTGTCCCGGAGATCCACGGTGAGGCGCACATGCCTGCCGGACTTGTCATAGCGCAGCTCGATCCAATTCGCCTCCTGGGACAGGTAATCCCGGAGGATCACCACCCAGGTATCGGTGAACAGGCCGGTTCGGGTCAGGTCCGCCGTCAGATAGGGCGTCCGGTCGGTATACCAGGTCGAGTTGTACACATATCCCCGGGAATCCACGGCGGTAAACTCCCGGGATGCGGTACAGGCTCCCGCCCAGGGCCGGGGATTCGTGACCTTCACCTCCAGGTAGAGGAGACCTCTGGCGTCGTCGGGTCCCGCCTTGCTGCCGATGATCCGCTCCGCCACCCGGGTCACGGTGAAGGTGTACCCGTCGGCCCTGTCCCGTGCCTCCGGCTCGGCATAGTATACCCTGCGGTTGTAGCTCCAGGCCGTCTCCCGGTCCTCTCCGAAGAATTCCTCCGCCTCGGATGCGCCGATCCCCAGGCCGCGGATATACCGGGGCAGGACGACCAGGGCCAGGATCACCGAGAGGATCAGGCATACCCGGGCCGCCCGCAGGGCATAGGCCCAGAAGGGACGGTGGATCCGCTCCAGCTGCAGGGCAGTCTCCCCCGGGTCCCCCATGGCCTCGGCCACTTCATTTTCCGCATCCTTTTCGGGAAAACCGGCGTCAAGCAGTTCCTCGTACTGGTCCTCCATGTGGGCATAGAGCTCCGCATAGACCTCCTTCTGATCCGGCCTGAACCGGATCCCGCTCACCGCCTGGGAGCACCAGCGGTCAAAACGCGGAATTCTCATTCCCCTATCATGCCCTCCCATACATCGTTGATCCGGATATGCTGTGCTTCCGATCGCTGACACGCTCCGGAGGATCCGGTTTCTCCGGCCCGGGCTCCGTTCATTCCCGGACGGTCCCGGTGATCCCGGGGGACTGAACGAGATACTCCCGGGTCTCCAAAAGGGCACCGGAAATATCGTACAGCCGGATGATTGCAGGAAACTCCGTCGTGACGGTCCAGACATAGGAGTTGATCTCAGCCAACTCCCCCAGCAGCTCCCACCTTTTTGACCAGCGGTTTTCCGGCACGGGGATGGTGAAAAGGAAGAAACGCTCCCGGGCAAACCCATCCCGCTTCACCTGCGGCATGTTTCTCCCCCGTCCCTGAGCAAGTTCGATCTCAATGCTGTCGGAAAGCCGGAGCGTAACCTCTGCCCTCACTGCCCGGGGATCGTCCACGAACAGGAACAGGGGGACCGCCGTGTTCCTGGCTCCGTACCCGCTGAGCACATTGCTGGGAAGCGTCGTCAGCAAAAGCCCGTCGGTCTTTTCCCGGCGGAAAAGGGGCCAGTCTCCATAGATGATCCCAAACTCCGTTTTCTTCCTCAACGGATAGAACAGGATCTCCTCCCCGTCATCCCCGATCATCAGCCGGTCATACCCTACTTCCGTCCAATGTTCCGGCAGATCGAGCCGGTCGATGATCTCCGACGGGCCGGCCAGCGCCGCCCTCTCCGCCCGGCGGAAACGGGCGTCCTCCGTATAGCCTCGGCTAGTCACGGCGAAAAACACCCCGATCAGGAGCGCCGCGCTGAGCAAAGCATCCAGCGAAAACCGGATCTTTCGTGCAGTCCTTCTTTCCCTGCCGCTCATCATGCCGCCTCCCTTCTCCCCCGCAGGGTCACCGGCAGCCGCACATCCCTGCCCGATTTCTCATACCGGAGTTCGATCCACTCTGCCTCCTGGGACCGATAACCCTTCAGCATGATGATCCAGGTATAGGTAAACAACCCTGTGCGCCGCCAGGTTCCCGTAAGAAAGGGGATGCGGTTCGCGTAGCGGGCGGACGGGTACACGTTTCCCAGGGAATCCACGGCGGAAAACTCCTGGAGGGAGGCGCAGGCATCCGCCCAGGGCCGGGGATTGAATACCTTCACCTCCAGGTACAGTGTGCTCTGGGCATCCTCAGGCGCTTCCTTGAAGCCGGAGCTGCGCTCCGCTGCCCGGGTCACGGTGAAGGTGTATCCATCGGACTTGTCCCGATACCCCACCTCGGTATAGAAGATCAGAAGGTCGAAGCGTTCTTCCTCTTCCCGGCTCTCTCCGAAGTACGCTTCGTCCTGCGCCTGCGTATGCCGGGAAGCGATGTTCAGCCCTTGAAGATACGCGGGGAGGAAGAAAAGCCCCAAAAGGACCGACAGCACCAGACACCACCGGGCGGCCCGCAGGGCATAGGCCCAGAAGGGACGGTGGATCCGCTCCAGCTGCAGGGCGGTCTCCCCCGGGTCCCCCATGGCGGACACGACCTCGTTTTCCGCGTTCGCTTCGGGATACCCGGCTTCCAGAAGTTCCTCGTACTGGTCCTCCATGTGGGCATAGAGCTCCGCAAAGACCTCTTCGCGGTCCGACCGGATGCGGATGCTCCCCGCCGCCCGGGCGCACCAGCGTTCAAAGGGTTCGATGCCCATTTCCTCACGCAAGCCCCGGGACGGCGTTCAGCACCGTATCCACGCTCTGGGAGAAAAGCCGCCATTCCCGCACCTTTTCCCGCAGGCGCTCCTCCCCCTTTTCCGTCAGGTTGTAGTATCGGCGCTCCCGCCCCGTGGGAGCGTTCCGGTAATAGGACTTCACCTCCCCGGCATTCTCCAGGGCATGGAGCAGGGGGTACAGGGTCCCCTCCTTCAGGGCGAAGACGTTGTCCGACCGGCGCTTCAGCTCCTGCACCATCTCATAGCCGTATTTATCCCCATCCTTCAGCAGACTCAGCACCAGCATGGCGTTGGAGCCGCTGATGAGGGATTTGTCGAATTCCATGCTATGACCTCCTATGCATCGATGTTCTAAGTACATATTACCTCGATGTCCGCGGCTTGTCAAGACACAAAAACCCCCCGGGTCCGCTTTTTGCGGATCCGGGGTAAGGCGCGAAGCGCTGTTTAGTCGCTCACGTAGGGCAGCAGGGCGATCTGACGGGCCCGCTTGATG
>JAEEGL013552326.1_pt1 | contig 10849 bp, 9 predicted proteins | sample 9134231 | NCBI WGS metagenome assembly JAEEGL01 (sample SAMN16246548, study PRJNA631951) | gut metagenome | biome: gut microbiome; feature: rumen; material: fiber-attached | host: Bos | place: Iran: Karaj | collected 2018-10
AGCCTCTGGGACGTTCTTCTCGCTGCCGCGATACTGCGCAACGAAGGCGTCTCCGCCGGAGTCTGCAACATGCGCTGCCTCAAGCCGCTCGCGAAGGAAGGCCTCGAGGCCATGATGCTCCGTTACAAGCTCATAGTTACCGTTGAGGACGGCACCGTGAGCGGAGGCTTCGGCGAAAAGGTGTCGGCTTTCGCAGCTTCTCTCGGCAAGGGGAATCTGGTGCTCAATCTCGGCTGGCCCGACCGCTTCATAGAGCACGGCGACACCGCGGAGCTCAGAAAGCTCTACGGTCTCGACTCCAGGGGGATAGCCGAAAAAGTGGAGGCTTTCATTGAAAAAAAGGCTTGATGAACTGCTGCTCGACGGCGGCTGGTTCGATAAGGCTGAGGACGCCAGAGCCGCCATAATGGAAGGACGGGTCTACGTGGACGGACGTCTTGCCGACAAACCCGGCATGTCCTACAAAGAAGAACTTCCGGTAACGGTAAAAGGCTCAGATTGTCCGTTCGTAAGCCGCGGAGGCCTCAAGCTTCTCGGCGCGATCGAGAGCTTCGGCCTCGACGTGAGCGGGCTCGTATGCATAGACATCGGCGCTTCCACCGGAGGCTTTACCGACTGCCTGCTGCAGCACGGCGCCGCAAGGGTCTACGCTGTCGATTCCGGCACGAACCAGCTTGCATGGAGCCTGCGCAGCGACCCGAGGGTCATATCGATGGAACGCTGCAACTTCAGGTATTTCGACGCTTCGCTCATAGATGAGCCGCTCGACTTCGCCTGCTGCGACGTCTCGTTCATCTCGATAAGCCGCATCCTTCCCCCGGCGAGAGCGCTCCTGAAAGACGGCGCAAAGGCTGTAATACTTATAAAACCGCAGTTCGAGGCAAGGCGCGAACAGGTCGGCGAGGGCGGAATAGTCCGCGACCCGGCAGTGCGCGAAGAGGTCGTCGGGAACTGCAGAAGATATGCCCGCGAAGCGGGCTTCGCCGTGGAGGGCGTGATCCCTTCACCTATAACAGGCACCAAGGGCAACGTCGAATACCTGATGCTGCTCACGGCCTGCTGATTGCACGAAACAGAGGAAACTATGGCATATACGCCTATGATCTTGCAATACCTGGCTACCAAGGAACAGTACAAGGACTGTATCCTTTTTTACAGGCTGGGTGATTTCTATGAGATGTTCTTCGACGACGCTCTGGTCGCTTCGAGGGACATGGACGTCGCGCTTACGAAGAAGGCATGCGGCGACGGTGAGACGGCCCCCATGTGCGGGGTCCCTTATCATGCCGCTGAGACGTATATCGCAAGGCTCATAGAAAAAGGCCATAAGGTGGCGATAGCCGAACAGATGACGGACCCGGCTCTTTCTAAGGGCCTCGTGGAACGCGAAGTCATTCGCATCATCACACCCGGAACTGTCATCAGCCCGGCCATGCTGCGCGAGGACGAGAACAACTTCCTTGCCTGCGTCTACTGCGGCGCTGAAGGCATAGGCCTGGCCTGGTGCGACATCTCCACCGGCGAATTCTCAGCGCTTCAGATCAGGGGAATGAACGCCGCCGAACAGCTCACCGAACAGCTTTCCAAGCTTCAGCCCCGCGAGATCATAACCAACTGCTCCGCCGACGAGTTCCCGGAGCTCTGGCAGCTCTCCGCCGTCAGCGACAGGCTCTTTATATCGCAGCCGTCATCGGTCTTTTCGGAGCAGAACTGCAGAGACTCCATAAGGCGCCATTTCGCCTCAAATAACGAAAAATCCCTCGGCCTCGATAAAGATGACGTCCCGCTGCTTTTCTTCGCGGCAGGGGGCATTTTAGGCTATCTGAGGGACACTCAGAAGCAGGACCTCAGCCACATGAGCGCTCTGAACATAACTCAGCTCGGTTCGGCCATGTGCCTGGACAAGGCGACCATCAGGAACCTCGAGCTTACCGAGACGCTTTTCGAGCGCAAGGTGCAGGGCTCACTTCTCGGCGTGCTCGACCGCACGGGCACGGCCATGGGGTCGCGCAAGATGAAGCAGTGGCTGCGGGAACCGCTCAATTCCAAGCCCGAGATCGATAAAAGGCTCGACGCTGTCGGGGTCCTCTCCGATGAGATACTTCTCCGCAACGACCTCCGTGACGCTCTGCGCTCGGTCTACGACCTCGAGCGCCTCTGCGCCCGCATGACCCTCGGCACGGCCAACGCGCGCGATATGATAGCGCTCAAAACCAGCCTAGGAATGCTTCCCGGTATAAAGGCCGATCTTGAGGCGAGCGGCGACGCTCTGCTGCGCGAGCTCTCGGCTTCCGTCGACCCGCTTGAAGGAATACGCGATCTCATAGAACGCGCCATAGTCGAAGACCCTCCGTTCATCGTCCGCGAGGGCGGCATCATCAAACCGGGCTATTCGGAAGAGCTTGACGGCATAAAGCTCGCATCGCAGGACAGCCGCCAGTGGATAGCCAACCTCGAGAACCTCGAGAAGGAACGCACCGGCATACGCACTCTGAAGGTCGGCTTCAACAAGGTCTTCGGTTACTACATCGAGGTAAGCAACAGCTTCAAGGACCAGGTCCCCGATAATTACATCAGAAAACAGACTCTCGTAGGCGGAGAACGCTACATAACGCCCGAGCTCAAAGAGGCTGAGGGCATAGTGCTGAACGCCCAGAGCAAGATAAACGATCTCGAATACAGGCTGTTCACGGAGATACGTATGGCGGTCAAAGACAAGACCGCCGCGCTGCAGCGCACGTCTTCCGCGCTCGCCGAGGCGGATGTGCTCGCAAGCTTCGCCGAAAGCTCCGTAAAGCTCGGATACGTGAAGCCCGAGATCACCGAAGGCGACGAGATCATCATCAAAAAAGGCCGCCATCCGGTCATTGAACAGACCATGCAGGACGGTGTATTCGTCTCGAACGACGTCTATCTGGACCGCGGAGATTCATCCATGCTGCTGATAACCGGCCCGAACATGGCAGGCAAGTCGACTTATATGCGCCAGCTTGCGCTTATCGTCCTGATGGCGCAGGCGGGCTGCTTCGTCCCGGCCGATTCGGCACGCATAGGCATCTGCGACCGCATCTACACGCGTATCGGGGCTTCCGACAACCTCGCTATGGGCCAGAGCACCTTCTTCGTCGAGATGAGCGAGCTTGCATACATACTGAACACCGCGGGGCCGAGAAGCCTTGTGATACTTGACGAGATAGGGCGCGGCACCAGCACCTACGACGGGCTATCCATCGCCTGGGCCGTGGTCGAATATCTGACGGACCCCGCGCACAGGATACGCACTCTGTTCGCGACCCATTACCACGAGCTCACGCCTCTGTCGGAGACCGTCCCGGGCGTAAAGAACCTTAATGTGGACGTCGCCGAAGAGAACGGCAACATAGTGTTCCTGCACAAGATAGTCAGCGGCAGCGCGAGCAGGAGCTACGGCATACACGTGGCAAAGCTCGCGGGGGTGCCTACGTCAGTGCTGCGCAGCGCTGAGGACAAGCTGGCCGCGCTTGAGGCTCCCGGCAGCGTAAAGCTTTCCGCCGGACCCGCTCAGAACGGCGGCGCTCAGCCTGAAGAACAGCTCTCGCTGTTTTCCCCGAAGGACAGCGTTCTCGCCAACATGGTCAGGAACCTCGATCTGATGAACATCACTCCCTCGCAGGCAATAAGGGCCCTTGAGGAGCTTAAGGAAGCTGCAGAATGAACGTATACGCGGAAATAAAACTGCTGGAAAAGGACGTAGCGGACAAGATCGCTGCGGGCGAAGTCGTGGAAAGACCTCTTTCGGTAGTGAAGGAGCTGACCGAAAACTCGATAGACGCCGGAGCGTCTTCCGTTACCGTCGAGATCAACCACGGCGGGAAGGACTATATCAGGGTCACCGACAACGGCAGGGGCATTCCCCACGATCAGGTAGGCCTGGCATTTATGCGCCACGCCACGAGCAAGATAAGGCTTGAATCTGACCTTAGCCGCATCAGCACCCTGGGGTTCAGGGGCGAGGCTCTCGCGAGCATAGCGGCGGTCTCGAAGACCGAGCTTATAACAAGGACGGCTGACGAAAAAGCCGGCACGCGCATACGCATAAACGGCGGAGAGACCGAAGAGATATGCAGCGTCGCGTCAGACGAGGGGACGACCATCATAGTGCGCGACCTGTTCTACAACACGCCCGCGAGGCGCAAATTCCTCAAGAGCGACAGCGCCGAGAGCGCACTCATAGTCGATTATCTGTCAAAGATGGCCCTGGCTTACCCAGGCGTAAGGATCAGGGTCAAGAGCAACGGAAGCATACTGTTTTCAACGCTTGGCGGAGGCGATCTGTACAAGGCCGTACTGACTGTCTTCGGTTCCGCCTCAGACTTCAAACTTCTTCCCGTCGACTACTGCGAGGGTACGCTCTCTGTAAAGGGCTACGTTTCCGCTCCGACTGCGAGCCGCAGGGACAGAAGGCTTCAGATCTTCTTTGTTAATGACAGGCTCGTGAGGAACAAGACCCTCGAAAGAGCTCTGGACCAGGCTTATCACGACAAGCTTTTCGAAGGGCGCATGCCTCTCGCGTTCCTTTTCGTGGGGACCGACCCATCCGAGGTGGACGTAAACATACACCCGCACAAGACCGAGATAAAGTTCTATGACGACAACGCCGTATATGAATTCATGGTCAGGGGGATAAGGCGTGCGCTTCTGGCTCCGGACGCGGGAAGCGTGGGCGGTATCATGGCGGAAAAGGCCGAGATGCCGGAACCGGAGAGAACTTATCAGGCTGAGACCATACCTGATCCGGTTTCGGATTCCGGAGTCTCATACGGTAACGTAATTAAATTATCGTCAACTGATAATACTGATTTCTTCAGCGGACTACGCGAGCAGGAGACCGCTCAGGCCTTGTACGGCAAGGCTTCTGAGCAGCAGGTCATCGAAGAGGCTTCATTCGATAAAGACCTTCATCATCTGAAGTTCTCATCCCTTGAACCTGTAGGCCAGGTATTCGCGACATACATCGTGCTGCGCGACGAGTCCTATGTATACTTTGTAGATCAGCACGCGGCACATGAGCGCGTTCTTTATGAACGCCTGCTCGCCGCGTTCAATTCCGGTGAGAACGCCTCGCAGCTCCTGATGATGCCGCAGATAGTCCAGCTCTCAGCAGCCGGCAAGGCTGCCGCTGAAGACAAGATTGATCTTTTAAGGCGTCTGGGCTACCGGATCGAGGATTTCGGTCCTTCTGAATTCATCGTAAAGGAGGTGCCTGCTTACTTCGGAGAAGCGGACGCTGTCGAATTCCTCCGTGAGGTGCTCGATTCGAACGTTCCCGATGTACAGGCAAAGCGTGACGAGATAATAATGGCCAGCTGCAAGGGCGCGGTCAAGGGAAACGACATACTCGCTCCCGAAGAGATAAGGCAGCTGTTCGCTGATCTCGACGCGTGCGAGAACCCCTACAACTGCCCGCACGGAAGGCCTACCTATATCCGTTTTTCGCAGTACGACCTCGAAAAGATGTTCAAGCGCAAATGATAAAGACCCTGTTCGTTTGCGGCCCGACGGCCGCCGGCAAAACGGAATACGCGATAAGGCTTGCCGAGGCGCTCGGAGGCGAGATAGTCTCCGCCGATTCCATGCAGATATATAAATACATGGATATAGGCAGCGCCAAGCCCACAGCCGTGGAACGCGCAAGGGTCCGCCACTGGCTCGTTGACGAGATAGATCCGAGGACTCCGTTCAACGTTTCGGATTTTCAGAAGCTCGCTCTTTCTTATATCGGACAGATAGACGTATCGGGAAAGCTCCCGATAGTCTGCGGCGGAACAGGCCTATATATAGACGCGCTGGCCTGCGGCCTCGATTTCTCGGCTCCCGGCGGGGATCCCGAAGCAAGGCTCAGGATAATAGACGAAGCCGGAGGAGACCCCGCAAGACTGTACGCGATGCTCAGAGAGCTGAGTCCTGCAGCGGCTGAGCAGATACACCCGAACAACATGCTCCGCGTCGCGCGCTATATCGAGCGGATAAGGCTGGGCGAGACTGATTTCGCAGCCTATTCGGCGGCTGAACGAAAGAGCGGAGTGCTCGATCCCGTGATGCTCTGCGTGAGCCGTGAGCGTCAGAAGCTGTACGAACGCATAGACCGCAGAGTCGACAAGCTCTATGACATGGGACTCGAAGCCGAGGTGCGCGGCCTGATGGACCGCGGATTCACCGACTCTGACATCGCCATGAAAGGCATAGGCTACAAAGAGATAATAAGCGCGCTGCGCGCCGGCCGCGACGCTGACAGCGCGCGCGATGAGATAAAGCTTAACACCAGGCATCTGGCGAAGCGCCAGCTCAGCTGGCTGAAGCGCTATCCAGACATGAAATGGTTCGAGGTGGCGGAAGGCGCTGAAGACGCCGCGTTCAAGGAGATGCTCGCATACGCAGAGGAAAGGTTGAATGGCTGAGGTCAGGCTCCACAACAAATCGGACAAGCCCGACAACATAGTGCGCAGGGAATACGAGATCAACCATGACTGTGAGGAGATCGAAAAGCAGCTGCCCTCATGGCTCAGGGGTTATTTCATGTACCTGAAATCCAACGATCTTCCCATGACCAGGCTTTCTTATCTCAGGGAGGTCCGCTTTTTCTGCAACTATCTCATCAGCGAGACCGAGCTTAAGGAAAGCGTTGATGATATAAAGAAGCTGCTGCCTGAGCATTTTGATAATATAACTTCGGTTGACATAAATATATTTATTGACTACTGCCGCAGCTATATCGTCACCAACGAGAACGGAAACGAGACGCTCTACACGAACAGCAACGCGGCTCTGAGCCATAAAAAATCAACGGTCTCGGTACTTTTCAAGTATCTTTACCGAGACGGTTTCGTCAGCAAAAACATAACCGACGGGTTCGACCCGATACGCATGCCCAAGCCCGGGGAACGCGAGATCAAGGCTCTTCAGGACGACGAAGTCATGAGGATGCTGGACGCGGTCTCGACCGGCGAAGGTCTGACCGGACACGAAAAAAGCTTCTGGGAAAGGTCAAAATACCGCGACAAGCTGATACTTCTGCTGCTTGTTACGTACGGCCTGAGGCTTTCCGAACTCGAACAGCTGAACGTCTCGAGCTTCAATTTCGACCGAGGCGAGTTCAAGATCTACAGAAAACGCGCGAAAGAGTCGATAATGCCTATAAACAACACTATCACGGAGGCTTTTGACGACTACATTAAGCTCGAGCGCATGCCGGACGAAAAGATACTGCCCAGGGACAGGGACGCTCTGCTGCTCTCAAGCCGGGGTTCCCGGCTGACCGCCAGACAGATAAGGCAGATCGTTAAAAAGTACAGCTCCATAGGCATGGGGACCACGCGCGAAAACGGTTACAGCCCGCATAAACTCAGGGCTACGGCTGCCACGTCTCTGATCGCGCGGGGCAATTCCGTTTACGACGTCCAGGAGCTCCTGGACCACGACAACGTGACTACGACGCAGCTATACGCGGCGCACAAGCTCAATACGAAGCGTGAGCTTATAAAGAACTTTGAATGGAACGAAGATATCAGGGGGAAAGATAATAATGGATCAGCGGACAGTTGATTACCTTAAGCAGAAATTCGGCATAGACGCCGATATAATCGAAAGGGCCGAAGAGGCGGAAAGGGAGCTTGCACCTGTATTTTCAAGGCTTGACGAGATCATGACCTTCAATCAGTACAAGCTGCTCCACTGCTTTCAGGAGGCCCGCATAAACGACCAGCACTTCGCGTGGAACACCGGCTACGGCTACGACGACGTCGGCCGCTCCGCCCTTGAGCAGCTTTTCGCTGACGTATTCGGCGCCGAGGCCGGCCTGGTGCGCACCACCATAGTAAACGGCACGCACGCCCTGGCGAGCGTATATCTGGGGCTTCTGAGACCCGGAGACGAGCTTATTTACTGCAACGGAGACCCGTACGACACCATGCAGACCGTCATAGGTCTCAAGGGAAACGCGTACGGTTCCCTCAAGGAATTCGGTATAACCTACAAACAGGTGAACATGCTTCCGGGTAACAACGTCGATATCGAAGGCGTCAAGGCCGCGATAGGCCCGAAAACGAAAATGGTGGCTCTGCAGCGTTCCCGCGGCTACACCTTCAGGAACGCAATGCGTATAGACCAGATCGAAGAATGGGCCGCTGCCTGCAAGTCCGTAAAGCCCGACGTCATCTGCATGGTAGACAACTGCTACGGCGAGTTCACAGATTATAAGGAGCCGACCGAGGTCGGAGCCGACATCATGGCGGGTTCGCTTATCAAGAACCCCGGCGGCGGACTGGCGCTCTCCGGAGGCTATATCGTCGGAAAGAAAGACCTCGTAGACAAGGTCGCTACGCGCGTCACGAGCCCGGGAATAGGAGGAGAGTGCGGTCTTACCTTCGGCCAGACCCGTTCGATGTTCCAGGGGCTGTTCATAGCTCCCAGAGTCACTAACGGGGCCGTGAAGGGCGCCGTGCTCTGCGCCAAGCTTTACTCGGATATGGGTTACGAGGTATGCCCGGGACCCGAGGACCCCCGCAACGACATAGTCGAAGCAGTGAAACTGGGAACGCCCGAAGCTGTATGCGCCTTCTGCGAAGGTGTTCAGGCCGCGGCTCCCATAGACGCCTACGTAACACCGATCCCGTGGGATATGCCCGGTTACACTGACCAGATAATAATGGCCGCGGGAGCATTTGTAGGGGGCTCGAGCATAGAGCTTTCCGCCGACGCTCCGATGCGAGAGCCGTACATCGTATATTTCCAGGGCGGAATAACCTATGAACACAGCAAGTTCGGCGTGCTCAAATCGCTGCAGCAGCTGAGGGATAAGGGGATAATCAAATAATCCGAAACATTTGTTCGAAAATCTCTTGACAAAGAACACTTGTTCGTGTATCATCACCTCAAGAACAAACGTTCACGAGGTGATAAAATGACACGCAAGAGATACAGAATAGCTAATAAAGTAAGATTTACCGCATTCGTATGCGCGCTTATACTGGTCACTGTCTTTGCTGGCAGCGCGCTTCTCGGCTACGGCAGATCTGAAGCAATGGATATCGATAAGTACATCGAGGTCAAGGTCCAGCCCGGCGATACGCTCTGGAGCCTTGCCAAGGCCTACGGTCCCGCAAACACAGATGTACGCAACACTATCTGCGAGATAGAAGATCTGAACGGAATTACTGCTTCAACTCTTCAGGCAGGCCAGTACTTGACGATTCCCGTAAAATAGGGGAGTTATAAAAAATGACAGAAAAGATCGGCATAGTCGGTTCCCAGATGGACCTCGGAGCTTCGCGCAAAGGGGTCGATATGGGGCCGCTTGCTATAAGGCATGCCGGCCTTATCGCTCGTCTGAGAAAGAACGGTCTGGACGTTGAAGATTTCGGAGACGTCATAGTAGACGTTGCCGAAGACGTCGGCGATCCAAGGATGCGCTACGCTACAGAGATCAATTCCGCGAACAAACATTTGTTCGACAGGGTGAAGAACATAATTTCCGAAGGACGCTTCCCGCTGGTGCTCGGCGGCGACCACGGGATCGCCGCGGGTTCGATACCGGCTGTCTGCGAGGCTTTCGGCAAGACCGGAGTCATCTGGATAGACGCTCACGGAGATTTCAACGACGAAAAGATCACTCCGACCGGCAATATGCACGGAATGCCGCTTTCGGCAGTCACAGGCTTCGGGCCTGAATGCATGGTCGGTTTTTCCGAAGCACGTGTCGATCCTCATAATGTGGTTATTATAGGCGCGCGCGATCTCGATCCTTTGGAAAAAGAAAAACTGCACGCTTCCGGCGTAACTGTTTTTACTATAAGCGACGTACATACAATGGGAATGCCCGACATAGCCAAACAGGCTGTCAGGGTCGCGTCAGCCGGAACTTCCGGCATCCACCTGAGCTTCGACATGGACGGTCTTGAGCCCGAAGAAGCTCCCGGTGTGGGAACTCCGGTCCAGAACGGTCTGACGCTGCGCGAGAGCTACATAGCGCTCGAGATCATAAACAAGTATTCGAAGCTTTTGTCAATGGACGTAGTCGAGGTGAATCCGCTGCTCGATACGAGAAACCGCACAGGGGTGCTTGCTGTCGACGTCATACTGACCGCTCTGGGCAATCCTAACTACTGATGCTGATACCGGTCTTTACGGGCCGTTCTGCGGCTGTTTCTTAAAACAAAGCTGTTTGCGGACGATAAATATATCGACCGTGTCAAAAAAGTCGCTTAAATCGGCGATTATAGCCTCGCGTCCTGGAAACGTTGAAATTTCAACGTTTTGCGGCTGTCAATCATAAATAAGGTCATTGATTATGGGAAAAGTAAGGATCACAGCGGTCAGGAAAGCCGATTATAAGGATCTGCAGGCCATATATGAGAATCCGATCGAACACACATGTGATGTCGATGAAGGTTCTACATGGATAAGCATCGACGCGGAGCGTCCTGACGGATTCTGCGAAAGCGCCTGGACCAGCATATATGAATTCGTAAAAGAACTTGACGCGGGAGGCGGCAACTTTTACGACGGCTGGATGAAAGATCCGAAGAGCGCGATGATAAGCTGTAACGACGGATTCAGACCGGTGAGCTTTTTACTGGAAGCTGCAGCTGACGCGGCAAAATAGATCCGGGGGACTTATTCAGGTTTATATAGCTATATTTATTCCCAAAATTGATATTTTAGGAATAAATACATATTTCGAGATATGCCCGATACGGCTCCTCCCCTTGTATTTTCAAGGCTCCACTCACTTTTTGAAATATTGGACCGTGTCTTCGATTAGTTTAATCGTTGACACATTTTTTATGGTATAATCAATTCGTGTTTAATAAGA
>JAEEGL014571609.1_pt1 | contig 10849 bp, 13 predicted proteins | sample 9134231 | NCBI WGS metagenome assembly JAEEGL01 (sample SAMN16246548, study PRJNA631951) | gut metagenome | biome: gut microbiome; feature: rumen; material: fiber-attached | host: Bos | place: Iran: Karaj | collected 2018-10
GGAAATCACTGCCATTTTCCGCTGATCGACGGCAAACTGATCGGCGGTTCAGCTCAGGATATCTGGTTCTGTGAATTTGACGGGCCTTCGCAAAGAACGATAAACATAATAATAGAAGGAGAATAAGAAAAGAGTTCGTGCGAACTCTTTTTTGGATATTACTGTTCTGGAATAAACGTCCTTAGATAATCCACTGTTTTCTTGTGGGCATCATGCGGATCAAGCCAGTAGATTGAATCGTTGATCTCAAGATCGACGATCGAGGAATAATCATGTTTCTCCAGTGTTCTGATATATTCTTTCAGCGGAAGATTTCCGCTTCCGCATATCTCGTGATGGGAATCGGAGAAATGGATGAAACCGATCTTTTCTTCACCGAAAGCATCATAGTACATTTCAAGATTTTCTTTGGCGACATCCATGGCTACCAGGTCCACACAGATCTTCAGGTTAGGTGAATTGACACCGTCTATTATCTTCCTGATGGCTTTGATATCAGTGCAAAGATTGCTTTCATAAGGCTGCAGCTGTTCAAGCATCATAATGATGCCTTTGCTTTCGGCGTCATCACAGATTCTTCTGATGGCTTTGATGCAGATCTCCATACTCTTTTCGAGTGGATAATCTCTTAAGCCGGTACCGGTATTGATAAACAGTCTATTGGTTCCTAAAGTCAAGGCATCATCCATGCTGGTACGGAAAAAGTCAATAGTCCGCTCAACTGTTCTGGCATTGGGATCGGCGATGCTGTAAGGATAAGCCAGAGTTTCGGGAGTATAGATGACAAATCTCATCCCGCGATCTTCAGCCTTTTTGCGAAGTCCTTTCAAAAAACTATCTGCTTCCTTGTCGGAGTAATCGAAGTGGCAGAAATGAGGAGTGCCTCCCCAGAAATCGATGTTTCTGATCCCGATCTTCTGCAGAGAATTCAAGACATAATCAAATGAATACTGCTGATAAGATGGAGTCATAACCGCAAAGTCGTTCAAAGTGATTTTTCTCATTATTGTTCTCCTGTAATGTTACTGTTAATAATATAATAAAAGAAAGAAAGGCATACAAACAAGCAAAACGCATGACGACAACCAAGACCCCTCCGGGAATGGAGGCAATCGAAAAACTTGAGGATTTCATCAAGGTAAATCGTCTGAAACCGCACACCAGGATCCCATGTGAGAAGGATCTGTGCGATCTTTGGGATGTCAGCCGTTCTACTTTAAGACAGGCTGTGGACGAACTGGTTGAAAACGGCGTTCTTTATCGCATCATGAACAAGGGAGTCTATGTGGCCGAACCGCGTTATCCAAGAGATATGGCGGGCGTTGATGCGATGGTAAGAGACCTGATCGATCAGGGTCATATCGTCAGCAAGCAGATCATCAGCATGGAGGAGATCGAAGCTACCAAACAGATCGCCAGGAAGCTCAGAGTCATGCTGGGAACGAAGGTCTATGAAATTATAAAATATCGTAAAGTCGATGGTGTTCCCTGCACGATCGAAACGACTTACATAAATGCCGAAAGATATCGGGGTTTTACCGATTACTATAACGAAGATGTAACGATGGACCCTGTTTTTGAGAACTATTACAATACGATCCAGACATCTGGAACCGAACACATAAATGTCACCTATGCAACGCAGGCGGAGGCTGAAGTGCTGGGCATTGAAATCGGCGAGCCTCTTTTCTATGCCTCTGGTGTGGCTTTGGATCAAAACGGTGAAACCGTCATGTTCTATAAACAGCTGATCAGATCGGATAAGTTTATTTTTGTGTGTACGGTGGAGAGCTGATATGCCTAGAGAAGATTATAAAATGCCGATATATCTCCAGCTTAGAGAGATAATCCGCAACAAGATCGAAGATGGTGAATACATGCCGGGTACGGCGATCCCTTCGGAAAACAAGCTGGCCGAATCGTTTGGCATCAACAGAATAACGATCAGAAACGCTGTAGATGCTCTGGTAAACGAAGGCCTGCTCAGAAGAGTTCAGGGCAAGGGTGTTTTTGTCGTCGGAAACAAGAATGAGCTTTCGATCGAGGAACATGCGGGCTTTGTCGGTGATGCGATCAGAAATGATACCAGACTTTCAGTAAAGGAACTGCAGAAATCAGAAAGACAGGCCGGCAACAAGTATGCCAATCTGTTTGGCCTTGAGCTGGAGGATGAGATCTACTATATACGGCAGATGCATTCCATAAACAATATAGAAACTTCGATTGAAGAATTCTTTATTCCAAAGAAGATCCTGCCTTCTTTGGATATGATCAATTCCTCGGTTTTCACTTTCAGAGATATACTTTCTTTTTACGGTATAAGACTGAAAAAGATGAGTCAGTCATTAAGGATCATCAAAGGTTCAGCCAAGATAAGAAAAGCGTTGAATATCCCAGACAAAGTGGCAGTGCTGCTGCTTGAATGCGATTTCTTTAATGAAAAAAACGAAGTCATCGCTCACAGCATTTCCAACATCCGCAGCGATATGCAGTCATTTACCGTAAATCTGCACAAGACTCACGGAAACAGCGATTAGCTGCAGCTGTTTATAAGATATGATGTTTTTGCGTTAAATTGTTTACATGGGGTGAGAATGATCACCTCTTTTTTAAATGCCATGATAAGATGGAATTATGATCAAGGGCGCTTTATTCGATATAGATGATACATTATATTCGCATACCTTAAACAGAGTACCCGGGGCAACTTTAAAGGCTCTGGACAAGCTTAAAGAGAAGGGAATAAAGATCGGGATCTGTACCAGCAGAGTCAATGCGGAAATGGGCAGTTTTCCTGAAGAACTGTGGAACAGGATCGACTGCAAGATCCTGGGAACAGGTGCTATCACAATGATCGAAGATCACTACTATAAGGCTTATACCATTGATAAGGATCTGGCCAGGAAATATACGGATTATTTCAATGAGAGACATATCAACTATGACTATACCGACATTAATGGTGATCTTTACTACTGGGGCAATCCTGATTATGTGAATAAGGGCAGATATCTGAAGATGGCCGGAGGCAAGGTCATGTTCAAAGAATATGAAGATGAGGATATCACGAACCTGTTTTTCTTTGAGGCAACAGATGAGGAATATGAACATATCCAGACGATCGATCCGGATATCCAGATCTCGCGCTGGGGCTATTCCGGTAATATATGTGCCAAGCTCGTAGACAAGAGTTTCGGTCTTCTGAAATTCTGTCAGATGTATTCGTTCACGACTGATGAGATAGTAGCTGCAGGGGATGGCGGCAATGATGATGTGATGCTGGAAATGGCCGGAATCGGAATTGCGACAGATGATGCCAAGGACAATACAAAGAAAGCTGCCGATTATATATGCGACAAATCCATTGAGGACGGCGGACTCTATGATGCCATGGTGGATCTGAAGATCATCGATGAAGACAGATATGAACCAAAGATGTTTGTATTCGACTATGATTCAACACTTTACGATCACAAGGAAGGCAAGATCCAGGAGAATACGCTCAAGGCTTTAAGGGAACTAAAAGAAAACGGGAAGATCCTGTGTCTTAATACTTCAAGATCCCTGGCTGAATGCATCAATATTCCTGAAGAGATCAAGCAGATGATGAACACGATCATTCTTTCCAATGGTGCCATGATCATTACCGGCAATGAATCAAAAACCACTTATATAAATAATGAAGAAGTTAAGAAAATAATAGATTATTGCGACTGCAACAAGCTCACATACCGCTATGTCCTGGGAGATGGAATCGGGTATCTGAATAAACATGATGAAGACAAGGAAAATCTTTTCTATCGTCTGTACAGGATGATCCCTGATATAAAGAAGTATGAAGGAGAAAAGGTCATCCACTTACTGATCTATGCCGATTTTGATGGTCAGCATGAGATCTCTGAAATAATTCAGGAAAGCGAGATCTGCTATCTGGGTCTGGCTTGTGAAGTATCACCAAAAGGTTACACCAAGGGCAGCGCAACGCTGAAAGTGATGGAAGGATACGGATTGAAAAGAGAAGATACCTGTGCATTTGGCGATGGCGGCAACGATATCGAAATGATAAAGGCCGCAGGCCTTGGTGTAGCCATGGGAAACGGCCGACAGGAACTGAAAAATGAAGCTGATTATATTGCACATGACATATCTGATGACGGCTTATACAGAACGATGAAACATTTCGGTTTTGTGAAAGGATAGACATGAAATCATATTTTGTAGAACTTACCGATATAGGAAAATCACATCTGAATAATGAAAAGATCAATACCGATGATCTTCAAGACAATGAAGCGATCATCAAAAGCGAATACTCTCTGATCTCAGCCGGCACTGAATTATCCAGAGCCTTTGCTTTGAAACAGGGGTTCAAGTATCCGGTAAGACCGGGCTATTCGACAGTCGGAAAAATAATCGCTAAAGGCAAAGACATCAAAGCTGATATTGGCGATCGGGTTTTTGCGAGTTCACCGCATGCCTCGATCACAAGATGGTCTAACACCGCAAAAACTCAGGGAGCTCACATCTATAAGCTTCCGGAAGGCATCGATCCTAAAGAAGCGACCATTATTAATCTTGGTTTGGTGGCATTGCAGGGTGTGAATATGAGCCAGATTAAGCTGGGCTATAAGGTGGGGATCTTTGGCTTAGGCAATATCGGCATCATGGCGGGACTGATGTATCAGAAACTTGGCTGCAAAGTTACAGGCTTCGATGTGGTAGAAAACCGCTGCGTACTGGCAGAAAAGATGGGCTTGAAAAATACCTGCAGCAGGGATTACGAAACATTCATAGACAGCTTTACGGATAATGAAGGTTTTGACATTACAGCCGATGTTACCGGACTGTCATCCGTGATCATCGATTGTGTCAAATATACCAGAAGATATGGACAGGTCATACTTTTAGGCTCACCAAGACAGGCTTATGAAACTGATGTTACACCTCTTCTTTCAAATATCCATATGAAGAATCTTCAGGTTATCGGTGCTTTCAATCAGAGTGCACCGGTAAATCCGGTTGAAGGGTCTAACAATTCTGTTGAGAGGAATTTTGCGATCGTCTGTGATCTTATTATGAACAAGGACATCGATGTTTCAAAACTTATCAGCAAGGTCATTGATCCCAAAGATTGTCAGCAGGCTTATTATGATCTGATGTACAACAAGGATAAAGTCAACTGCATCATCTTTGACTGGAACAACTACTGATGGAAAGTCTGCAGATCGACAGAAGCCACAAGGATCTAGAGGAGATAGAAAGGCTCTATAACAATTCCTTTCCAAAAGATGAAAGGATAGATTTCAAGAGACTGATCAGGATGCTTGGCGATGATCGTCGCATGTATGTTTATCTGGAAGATGAAAAGATCATCGGCATGGCTTACTTCTTTATCTTTGAGGATATCGCCTATCTGGGCTATATATGTGTTGAAGAAGAACTAAGAAACAAAGGATACGGAACGGTTATTCTTAATAAGATAAAAGAAGAGTATCAGGGATATCGGATCGGTATCGATATCGAAGAAGTAAAGCAGAATTCCAGCAACATCGAAGAAAGAGTAAGAAGAAGGGATTTCTATATCAGAAACGGTTTTGTTTCTACGGATATCTTCTATAATTTCTTCTTTGTGGATTATGAAATACTAAGCTGCGGCGGACTGATAAGAAAAGAAGAATGGCAGGATCTGGTAAGGAAACACTGGGGAAGAGTGGCAATGACGGCCAAATACAGATGAGGTGAAAATGGAAGCTTGGGAAAAGTATTTTGAAGAACTGAATAAGGTAGTAGAAAAAGTCAGAGTCACGCAAGGCGATAATATTTTAAAAGCCGCTGAGATACTGGCTGATACAACGCAAAAGGGCGGAATCATATACGGCTTTGGTACAGGTCATTCCCATCTGGTTGTCGATGACGCTTTCTGGAGAGCTGCTACGCCTGCCAACTACTGTGCACTTCTTGAACCAAGTGCAACCGGTAATCAGGAAATCACAAAGTCATACCAGATCGAAAATACCTACGGCATAGGGAAAATGATCGTTGATTATCATCGCATCAGTAAGGATGACTGCATGATCATCATTTCCAATTCCGGCAACAACATCGCTCCTGTCGATGCGGCTATAAGAGCCAAAGAAAAAGGCATCCCTGTCATTGCGATAACGGCTGTGGAATATTCTGATTATCTAAGATGCAAGCATAAAGACGGCGTCAAACTTAAAGACGTGGCCGATGTGGTGCTGGACAACTGTTCCCTGATCGGCGATGCGGCAGTGGAAATTGAAGACTTTGAAATGAAAGTCGGCTCAACTTCAAGCATTCCGAATATCTATCTGCACAACGCTATCCTGACCCAGATGGTGGAAATACTGGTGAAAAGAGGATTCAAGCCTGATGTCTACTATAACGGACACATGGCATTCATGAATGATGACTGTGCAAAACACAATGACGAGCTCGTTGATAAATATTTTTACCGGATAAGGAACCTCTGATGGCAAAATCAAACGCAGTTTCCCTCACCGAAGGGAACATTAGAAAACTGATATTCACTTTCTCATGGCCGATATTTGTTTCCATGATCTTTTCGGAACTATACAATATCACCAATTCTTTGATAGTGGGCAACTACGTATCACTACAGGCCTTGTCTGCCGTCAGTGCCTGTACCTGGATCTGCAATATCTTCAACTATGCTTTCTATGGTCTGGGCATGGGAGCCGGAATCATTATCGCCCGCTATTACGGAGCGAAGAATTTCGGAATGCTGAAGAAGTCACTGGATACGGCAATCGTCTTTGCGATCGGCGGCGGTCTGATCCTGACAGCCATATCGGAGAGTCTGCTTCCGCTGATCATGAAGCTGAGCAACATCGCTCCGGATATCTATGATCTGGCCCTGGGCTATCTGAGAGTCTATCTTATCGGAAACTCGGCTGTCCTGACTTCGCAGATGTGCTTCTTTATCTTAAGAAGTTTCGGCGATACCAGACATCAGCTTTACTTCTCGATCATATCTTCAATGGTCAATATCGTTCTGGGCGTGCTGTTTGTCAGAGTATTCAACCTCAGCGTTGTCGGCACGGCTCTGGCTACGATCATCTCTCAGTTTGTTACGGATGTCCTGACCTTGAGACTCGTCTTCAATTATGACGGCATCAATTTCAATTTCCGGGATATCGATTTCTCTTTTGAAGTGGTTAAACAGATCTGTGAGCTGGGCATTCCGGCCGGATTCCAGAACATGCTGATAGCTCTAAGTTCAATGATGGTCCAGTCACACACCAACCGCTTTTCCAACGAGATCATTTCCGGCATCGGAATAGCGGAAAAGATCATCAACTGGGCACAACTTCCGTCAGTAGCGATTTCAGGAGCAACGATGTCACTGGTCGCTCAGAATATCGGTGCCGATGATTATGAAAGAGTTCAGGATTCGATTTCAGAAAGTGTCAAAATTTCTTCAGCCTTTACCTGTTTCATGATCGTTGTCATCTATCTGGCAGCACCATTTCTTACCTCCAGATTCAACGATAATCCGGATGTGGCCTTCTATGGTACGCAGATGATCAGAAGCGCCGTATACGGGGTCTTCTTTATCAATCTTTCGCACATCTACAACGCTGCCTGCCGGGCTGCAGGAAATGTCAGGACGCCGATGTACATTGCGATTTTCGGTCAGGTCATATGCAAGTATCTGTTTGTCGACATCGGACTCAGGATCTTTTATGATGTTCACATACTGTATTACGGTACGGCTTTCGGATATACGATGGCCGGCATCCTGGCGACTCTGTATTTCCACAATTCACGCTGGACCAGAAAACATAAACTGCTGAAACCAAAAGATGATTATGAAGAATCGTAAATTTTTCGGCTCCCTGATGCTGTTTATCGCAACCTTGGTGTGGGGCCTGTCATATTCGATCCAGAGTATTTCCTCAGAGAACCTGGGGACATTTACCGTGGTCTTTTTCAAAGGCTTGGGAGGGCTGGCAATAGTTCCTTTGCTCATCAGGAAAAAACACCGTTTTACCGCAAAAGAAATTCTGGCCGGTGCGGCGATCGGCTCGGCTGCTTTTCTGGGCTGTGTCTTTCAACAGCTCGGCATCGAGAATTCAACCATCTCCAAAGCCAGCTTTATAACCACTCTGTACATCATCTTTGTACCATTGATGGAAATGGTCAGCGGAAAAAAGATCGGCAGGAATATCCTCATCTCGGTAGCCATCGCCTTACTGGGACTATACTTCCTGTGTTTCTCGGGAAATGAAACATTCGGGATCGGCGACCTTTATCTGCTGATATGTTCAGTCTTTTTTGCCTTGCAGATAATCCTGATCGATAAATATACCAGAATCTACGATCCGCTGGCTATGACCTTTTTAGGACAGATCACAATATCGGTATATGCCGGCATATTGATGCTTATACTGGAAAAACCGACGATGAACGCCGTTTTGAATTCAATCGTTCCGATCATTTATATTGTGTTTATTTCCGGGGCAATGGCTCAATCCTTCCAGGTCATCTTCCAGAAGGATGTCGGAGCATCTCTGTCTTCCCTGATCATGAGCTTTGAATCGGTCTTTGGTGCAATCTTTGGCTGGATCGTCCTGGCTCAGGCTCTTTCGGCAAAGGAAATATTCGGCTGCATTCTTGTCTTTATTGCGATCATGATTGCAGAATCATAAAAAAAGAACGTTCATCCGTTCTTTCTGTCATCGTTTTCTCTAAGGATCTCGTTTAATCCGTTTGTGAATTCCCGATAGTGTTTAGGGAAATTTTCGGAACCGGAAGCCGAGATCTTTTTATCGTTGATGATCGCATGCAGTTTAAACATGATCCCATCACTCACATTCTTCGGGTGTTTGCCTGAAAAGCCGTTCCAGGAAAGAATTCTGCAGTCGTTAAGAAGCTTTATGATTCTTTCTTTGTCACATAGCGTTTTTAATTCCACTTCTTTATTGTCTTTACCCTGGCCAAAGACAATTCTGTATCTAGTGAGTTCAGCCATATCATCCTTCATCAGAATCTCGTCCTCATAGGTAAAGCGCATGCCGGAAACACGAAGGGTTATGAATGAAAAAGAAGAGATCGGTTCGTCCTTTATAAAACTTTGTTTAAGATTGTTTAGAAATTTATTCATGTTGATATTCTAAGATGCCTCGGTTATTGTAATGTTTTCATATTCGTCGCTGACTTCGTTGATGATGCCCAGGATCTTAAGTGTATTCCTGTTTGCCTCGTTCATGTTGATGATTATCACTTCTGTATCATCCATTTCGGATAAACAATCATACAGGGCATCCAGATTTTCACCGTAATACTCCGGAAAATCAAAGACTTCCTTGAGATATTTATGACCGCCCTGATTGAGCAGGGCAATGTCCAGAATCACACTTCGCGGCTTTTTTTCTGCCTGGGTGTCATAGGAGAGAATAATGTTGTTGTAGTCTTCGTTGACATCGTTGATGACTTTGAGAACGCAGTTCGAGAAATCGTTTACCTCATCGTAGTTTTCAATAATAACTTCGCAATCCTCAAGATAACTCAGATAAGCGTAGAAGGAATCGAAATCATCACCTTCATATCCATCAAAAACCTCTCGCAGATAAACAAATTCTTCGTTATTCAATCTTTCAATATCAAGATATATCTTCATTCCTTTTCTCCATAAAGCTGTATAAAGCTTTTGTAATGATCTTCGGTATAGAAGATCAGACCGTCATTGGAAAAGACGATTCTTTTGGCGTTTCTTGTTCCGCCTTGATAATCGATATCACATTCATAGTAAATTCTTCCTTTTTTGACAGGCAGGATTTCCTGTACATTGGTGAAGATATCACCGCCGATACTGCATCCATCGCAGACCTTTCTGAGGTTTCCCTTGGTAGATTTCCAGCCCATGGCTTTGGCTTCCTTTTTGGTGACGAAGTTGCCGGGAAGTTTATTGTAGGTATGAATGTAAAGAGCCACATCATCCCTGGAATCATATTTGCCGTCTTCTGCGATCTTAACTCCAACAGCCGGTACAGGTTCACCCGGAGTAAAAGAAAAATCAGTGATCCTGATAAAAGCATAGATTCCAATAGACAGAAGCAAAACCAGAAATAATGATTTAAGCCATTTCTTCATACTTTAATTGTATATTATTAATCCGAAATAAATATTCTATAATTAATTTAAAGAATGGAGGGTTTCCATATGAATAAGACTATTTATATTCTGTTTATTATTTTCGCTTCTGCAGCTTTATCAAGAGTTCTCTATAATGGCGGGAGCCTCATAACGCTGTTGGGTTTGGGTTATATAGCACTGATAGCTGTAGGGTATGTCGTAAATCTGAAAAAGGATAAAAGATAAAGGATAACGGTTCCACGCACACATAAGCCGCATCGAAATAAGAGACGATGCGGTTTTATGTGTTACCAATAGTAACAAGACGCTGAATAAAAACAAGATGAATAATTGATATAATTTTTATTGAAAGGTGAACATATTATGGGAATAAGATTCGCAAAATCAATCAAAATAAACAATTTTCTGAAACTGAATTTTTCTAAAAGCGGCTTAAGCGCGACTCTGGGGAAAAAAGGCGCTTCCGTAAATATCGGGGGCAGGGGAACATATCTCAATCTTTCACCAAGTGCAGTGGGGGTCAAGGGGACAGGAGTTTCCTACCGTCAAAGGATTGCCGGCGGAAAGAGCTCTTCTAAGAAAAATAAAAAGTCATATGACACAAAAGAAACCGTTGTTGTGAACAGGACCTCTTCCTTAAAGAAGAAAGGATATGAAGAGTTAAGCGAAAACATCATCAATGATGAAGTTTACGAAAACGAAACGGCAA
>JAEEGL016881476.1_pt1 | contig 10849 bp, 5 predicted proteins | sample 9134231 | NCBI WGS metagenome assembly JAEEGL01 (sample SAMN16246548, study PRJNA631951) | gut metagenome | biome: gut microbiome; feature: rumen; material: fiber-attached | host: Bos | place: Iran: Karaj | collected 2018-10
TACCAGGCGCTCATCTGGCCGCAGTCGTCGTTGCCGCTCAGGGCGTCGGGCGTGTTGCCGTAGAAGTGATCGGCCACATAGCGGACCCATTTCTGGCACTCCTGCGGCTTGCCCAGTTTGTTATAGAGATAGAGGACGTGGTGGCAGGGTTCGTTGCCGTGCCAATAGCCGCCGATGCGGCCCCAGATGTCGTGGGCGCCCGGAATGTCGTCACTCATTTCCAGCTTGAAAATGCTGTCCAGACGGTCGCAGAGGAACTTTTTCCCGGCGATGGCCGTATAGTCTTCGAAGGCGTGGGGAACGGTCCAGGTGTACTGCATCGTGAAGCCTTCGGTGATGTCGCCCCAGCCGTTCACCGAACCGGGGCCCTGGTAGGCGATGGGGGCGAACGGCGTGCGCCAGTTCCCCTGGGAATCCCTTCCGCGCATATACTTGGTTTCCGGATCGATGAGGTTGCGGTAATTGCGGCTCCGGCCGATGAAGAACTCGTAGTCTTCCTGATGCCCCAACAGTTGGGCTACTTGGGCGATGCACCAGTCGTCATAGGCGTATTCCAGGGTCTTGGACACCGATTCCTTCTCCTTGTCGAAGGGGACATAACCCAGCTCCGTGTATTCCGGGATGCAGTCGTAATGGGGGTTGGTGGCCGTGGTCTTCATGGCCTGGTAGGCCCTTTCGTAGTCGAAACCCTTCACCCCTTTCATGATCATATCGGCCAGGACGGAACAGGCGTGATAGCCAATCATGCACCAGGTTTCGCCGCCGTAGAAGGACCAGATGGGGAGCATGTGCTCCGTGCTTTTGTCGAAGTGGGCCAGCATAGAGTTGGCCAGGTCGGCCTGAAGGGGCTGGTTCACCAGATTCAGCAGCGGGTGGAAGGCCCGGTAAGTGTCCCAAAGCGAGAAAGTGGTGTAGTTGGTCCATCCTTTCGTCTGGCCGATGGTGTTGTCGTGCTCCCGGAAACGGCCGTCCACATCCTGGAACAGGAAGGGATGCTGGGCCGTGCGGTACACGCTGGTGTAGAAGGTTTCCCGGGTGGCTTTGTCGCAGGCGGGATCCAGCCGGTATTTGCCCAGTTCGGCTTCCCAGAGGGCTTCGGCATCGGCCTTCACCGCCTCAAATCCCTTGCCGTCCAGTTCACACAGATTCTTCAGGGCGCCGTCGGTTCCTACGGCCGAAACCGCCACCTTCACGCACACCTGCTGCCCTTCCACGGTGCTGAAGCGGACACAGGCCTGAAGGCCCCGGCCCCAAGCCTCCAGGCTGCTGCGGAAGCGTTTGGTGTTGTAGATCACGGGCGCACCCTCCTGCAGGATCACGAAATCCCGGATGGGCTCCGAGAAGCGCGCGGCGAAGTAGACGTGGCGGTTGGGATTCCATCCCGCCACGATTTTGCTGCCGATAATAGTGTATTTGTCCAGCAGCCGCACCGTGGACCATTCGCATTTCCAGCGGAGGGTATGGTCCAGGTCCACCATCACGAAGGCGGAATCTGCCGCCGGATAAGTGAAGCGGAAGATGCCGCTGCGCGATGAGGCGGTCATTTCGGCCTTGACGCCGTAGTCCAGCAGGTCCACCGTATAATAGCCGGGGGAGGCCGCTTCCCGATTATGGCTGAAGCGGGAACGGTAGCCGCTGTCGGGGTCCGTGTCCGTGCCTGTGGCCGATTTCAAAGTGCCGGTACCCGGAACAAAGAGGAAATCGCCCAGGTCCGGAATGCCGGTGCCGCTCAGATGGGTGAGGCTGAAGCCCATAATGGTGGGCTTGTTGTACTTGTATCCCGCCGCTACATCGTAGTCGTAGTCGTCGGTGTCGGGGCTGATCTGGATGCCGCCGAAGGGGATTTGCGCTCCGGGATACACGTTCCCGAAACCATCCGTGCCGATAAAGGGATTGACGGAATCGATGAGGCGTTCCTGCGCGAAAACGGCCGTGCAGGCAAACAGTGCCAGGGCTAGAACTGCTTTTCTCATAGCGAGTAAGGTTTTGCGTTAGCGGAAGTGCCGCGGCGTTTGTTGGGGGTCTTGGTCATAATGAATTCCAGCGTGCCGCCCTGCAGCAATTCCTCGTGCGTGAGGTAAAGTTTGTCCACCGGCTTTCCGTTGAGCTTGACGGCCTTTACATAGCGGTTGGTGTCGCTTACGCCGGGGGCCTTGATTTCCAGGACCTTGCCGTTGTCGAACTGAAGCTTGGCATAAGGCAGGTAAGGCGCGCCGATCACGTATTGGTCGGTGCCGGGGCAGACGGGATAGAAGCCCAGGACCGAGAAAATATACCAGGCGCTCATCTGTCCGCAGTCGTCGTTGCCGCCCAGGCCGCGGATTTCGGGCCGATAGAAGCGGTCGATGATTTCCCGTAGCCAGTACTGCGTCTTCCAGGGCTGGGAGGTCCAGGCATAGAGGTAGGGGATGTGGTGGCTGGGCTCGTTTCCGTGGACATAGCCGCCCAGGAGGCATTCCTCGGTGACGTCTTCATTGTCTGCGTAGCAGTATTCCGGCAGGTGGGTGCCGAAGAGGTCGTCCAGGGTGGCGATGAAGCGTTTGTCACCGCCCATCAGCTGCAGGAGACCGTTCACGTCCTGCGGGGCGTGGAAGGAGAAATTCTGCGAATTGCCCTCGATAAAGCCCTGTCCTACAGTTTGTTTAATGTCGAAATCGGCCTTGAAAGTTCCGTCGTTGTAACGGGGGCGTGCCAGGGCGATGGACGGGTCGAAGATGTTCCGGTAATAGGCTGCCCTCTCATAATAGCGGGCGGCGGTTTCCTTGTCTCCCAGACGCTCTGCCGCGGCGGCGATGGCCCAGTCATCGTAGGAATACTCCAAGGTGTTGCTGGCGGCCGTGGCGCTGGCTTCCAGCGGCACGTAGCCCAGTTTCATGTATTCTCCCAGTCCGCCGTACCAGGGAACGGTGGAGGTGGAGACCATAGCCTCCAGGGCCTCTTTTCCGTCCACTTTCAAGCCCTTGGCGATGGCGTCTGACAGTACGCTTACGCTGTGGTAACCCGTCATACACCAGTTCTCGTTGGCCATATGGCTCCAGACCGGCAGCATACCGTGTACGCTTTGCTGGTAGTGGGCTAGCATAGAGGCAATCATATCTTCGTCACGCTGGGGTTTGAACAGGGCCAGGAAGGGATGTTCGGCCCGGTAAGTGTCCCAGAGGGAGAAAACGGTGTAGTTGGTGAAGCCATTGGCCAGGTGCAGCTCATGGTCCAGTCCCCGGTACAGTCCGTCCACGTCCATATAAACGGAAGGATTGATCATCGTATGGTACAACGAGGTGTAGAACATCGTCTTTTCGGCCTCAGTGCCTTCCACCTCCAGGCAGGAGAGTTCCTTTTCCCAGGCCTGTTCCGCCTGGCAGCGGAGCTGGTCAAAACTCTTGTCTCCGGCTTCGGCCTCCAGGTTTTTCAGCGCACCGGTCATGCCCGTGGCCGAAATGCCCACTTTCACGGTGAGTTCCGGCTGGGCCTGCGTATCGAAGCGGAACCAGGCGGCCAGTTTCCGGCCGGCCATTTCCGGGAAGTTGTGGTACTGCGGGAATTTGGCATAGCCGCCTTTGTAGTACACCGGCGCCTTGTCTTCATAACCGTATTCGGTGATGGGGCTGGAGAAACTGATGGCAAAGTAGGTATAGTTGGTGCGGGCCCATCCGTTGGTGATGCGGTAGCCCGTGATGAGCGTGGGGCTCAGCACCCTTACTTCGGCCCAGAGGGTTTTGCCGTCGTAATTGTAGATGCCGTGGTCCAGGTCCAGCACCAGGTGGCCTTCGGCCCCGGCGGGGAAGGTGTAGCGGTGCACCCCCACACGCTGGGTGGCCGTGAGTTCCACCCGGATGTCGCTGTCGGCCAGGGTTACCTCATAGTGACCGGCGCCGGCCGATTCGGTTTCGTGACTGAAACGCTGGCGGTAACCTTCCTCCGGCTTTTCCGCCGTTCCGGGCACCAGCTGGATCTCACCGGTTCCGGGCATGAGCAGGATATCGCCCAGGTCCGAGTGCCCGGTGCCGCTAAAATGCGTATGGCTGAAGCCCACGATGGTGGGGTCGTCGTACTGGTAGCCGGCGCAGTATTCATAGGTGCGCGGCTGATAGACGCCTTTGATGTTGTGGGGAATCATTTCTGTGTCGGGCGAGAGCTGCACGCCGCCGAAGGGGACGCAGGCTCCGGGGAAGGTATGCCCCATCCCGGCGGTGCCGATAAACGGATTCACATACTGTACGTGTTGGGCCGAAAGGCTCACACTCAGGCTCAGCGCGAAGGCCAAAAGGAAAAAATGCGTTTTCATACCTCAAAGATAAACATTATTGCCGATTTTTCATTAACTTTATGCCTATGAAATGTGCCCGCCTCATCCTGGGTCTCCTGACCCTTCCTCTTCTGCTCGCTTGCGGCCAACAGACCGGTCGTTTTGACGAAAATTCCATCGTCCTTTCCCTGGGTGTCATCAGTGATACGCATATCGGGAACGGTTATGGTTCGGAAGAGAAGTTCCACAACGTCCTCACCCAGCTTGTAGAGGCCACGGAAGGGAAACTGGACGGCGTCCTGGTGGTGGGAGACCTCATCAATACCGCCACGCCGCCCCAGCTGGTTACGTTCAAGGAGCTCTATGAGGAAGTGCTGGACCCGGTGACGGTTCCCCTGGTGTATACCATCGGCAACCACGATATGAATCCCCAGTACCGCTGGACGGAAGAGACGGTGGCCCAGCACGCGGTTTTCCATACCATTCTGGGAGAAGATTATTTCCTTACGGATCAGGATTCAGTTATGCGGGATTCGCTGGAATGCCGGCACTGCGTGATCGGCCCTTACCATATCCTTTGCCTTACGCCGGACCATTCCAGCCCCATTACCTATAACCCTGCGGTCCTGGAATGGCTGGAGGCCCGCCTGCAGGAGATCACGGCCCAAGATCCGGACCGGTATGTCATCCTCCTGACCCATCCTATGATCTACGGCACCTGCTACGGTTCCGTCCTGCAGGATACCTACACCCGCCTGGGAGACTACTGGTCCACCAAGGAACTCAGCGAAATCCTGTCCCGTTATCCCCAGGTGATCACCTTCGGCGGCCACCTGCACTTCCCCCTGAACGACCCTCGCAGCATCTGGCAGGGGAGTTTCACCGCCGTGGGCACCGCTTCCACCAGTTATATGGCCATCGACAACGGAAACTATGAGGATATGGCCACCGTCACCACTATGAAGGGCGCCGGAAAGTTCTCGCAGGGCCTGCTGCTGCAGTTCGACAAAAAGGGAAATGCGCGCCTCACCCGCATGGATTTCTATAACAAGGCGGTAATAGGGGACCTCTGGGAACTGCCGGCGCCCCGTAAGAACCTGTCCCATTTAGCCCGCTACAATCACGAAACCCTCCGGGCCCGGAACACGCCGCCGGTGCTCTCATCGGCCGAATACAAAGACGGCAAACTGTGCTTCGCCGCCGGGAAGGACGACGAATTCGTGCACCATTACCGGATCACCATCAGCCGGGATGGAGTGCCCGTAGCGGAGAAAAAGATCCTGGCCGATTTTTACCGGGTTCCGCTGCCGTCCCAGATGAAAGCGGATTATGAATTGTCTCTGGCAGATCTGGAAGAAGGGGCGTACACCGCGACCCTGGTGGCCGTGGATTCCTGGGATGCCCGGAGCGAACCCATCACCTGTGAATTTTCTGTAAATAATTCAAAAACAAACTGATATGCTAACCACATTATTGTTGTCGGCCTTTCTGGGCCTTTCCCAAGCCCCCCTCCTTCCCGATATAGAGGAAGGCATCAAGGGGTATGTTCCCACTGCGGAAGCGGTGGCTGCCAAGGAACAGTTCCGCGACGAGAAATTCGGCGTTTTCATCCACTGGGGCGTGTATTCCATGCTGGCCCAGGGCGAATGGGTGATGTACAATGAGAAGGTCCCCTACGAAACGTACTCCACGTATCCGGGCGGTTTCTATCCTTCCCGTTTCGACGCCCGGCAGTGGGTGCGCCAGATCAAGGCTTCCGGCGCCAAGTATATCACCATCACCTCCCGTCACCATGATGGCTTCTCCATGTTCGCCACCAAGGCCTCGCCCTACAATGTGATGGACGCCACGCCCTGGCACAGGGATCCCATCAAGGAGCTGGCCGACGCCTGCCACGCAGAGGGAATCGGCCTGAATTTCTATTATTCCCTGCTGGACTGGGGCCGCGACGACTATCCCCGCGGCGACGGCAATCCCAAGGCCGATTATGCCCATTACCTGGACTTCATGTGTGAGCAGATTACCGAACTTCTCACCAACTACGGCCCCATCGGCTGCATCTGGTTCGACGGCGACTGGGCCAAGATTAAGAAACCAGAGGAGGGCCAGCCGCTGAAAGTGGACTTCGACTGGGGCTATGAGCGCATCTACAAGCTTATCCATACCCTTCAGCCTTCCTGTCTGGTGGCCAATAACCATCACCGCGTGCCCATTCCCGGAGAGGACATCCAGATATTCGAACGCGACATCCCCGGAGAGAACGAATCCGGTTACAGCCGCACCAGCCATGTGAGCCAGGACCTGGCCCTGGAAACCTGCAAGACGCTCAACGACAACTGGGGCTACAATCTGCGGGATCCCAAGTGGAAGACAGTTCCGGACCTGCTCCGGACGCTGGTGAGCATTGCCGGACGCAATGCCAACCTGCTGCTGAACGTGGGCCCCGGCCCGGATGGCACCATCCCGGAAGGAAGCGTAACCCGCCTGGCAGAGATGGGTGAGTGGATGGCTATCAATGGAGAAAGCATCTATGGCACGCGTGCCACTATGCTTAAACCCCAGCCCTGGGGTGTACTTACTCACAAGGAGGGCAAGATTTTCCTGCACGTACTGGAAATGCCCGAAAACGGCACCATTACCCTTCCTTTCACGCTCAAGGTAAAGAAAGGCGCTGTGAAGGCCTTTGCCGATGGAACGGTACTTCCGTTCAAGAAAGGCAAGACCGATTTCACCGTCCAGGTGCCGCAGGATGCAGATTGCAGCATTGACTACATCATTGAGATTAACCTGTAAACTATTCCGGAAATGAAAAAAAAGCTCTTTATACTGGCAGCGGCTTTCTCCGTCCTGGCCTGCCAGCCTTCCGTAACGCCCGTGAAAGTGATGACCTTCAACGTCCGGGCAGGTGTGGCCAATGACCACGAAAATTCCTGGCAGTACAGACGCAAGGCGGCCGCCGATATGATCCTGGACCAGCGTCCTGCGGTATTCGGCGTGCAGGAAGCCGTGGATTTCCAGCTGGATTACATACTTGAGCAATGCCCGATGTATCAGTGCGTGGGCGTGGGCCGTGAGGACGGCGTGAAGAAGGGGGAGCATATGTCGGTATTCTTTGATACCACCCGCATCCAACTGCTGGATTGGGGCACCTACTGGCTGTCCGAAACCCCCGACGTACCCTCGCTGGGCTGGGACGCCGCCTGCCGCCGCACCGCCACCTGGACCCTGCTCAAGGACCTTTCCGACAAGAAGGAATTCTTCTTTGTGAACACGCACCTGGACCACGTGGGTGAGAATGCCCGCCGCAACGGCCTGGCGCTCATCGTGGAAAGGATCGGCCAGATGAATCCGGACGGCTTCCCCATGATCCTCACCGGGGATTTCAACGTTTATCCCGACGATCCTTGCCTGACGGACCTGCGTGCCATCATGCAGGATGCCTGGGAGACCGCCCCGGAAGTGGACGAAGGCCCCACCTGGCACGACTGGGGCAAGGTTTCGGGCACCCGTCACATCGACTATATCTTCTATTCCGGTTTTGAGAAGTGCACCAGCCTTACCCGCCTTACCAAGGAGTATGACAATATGCCCTTCGTATCGGACCATTATCCTGTGATTGCCGTACTGGAATAATGAAACTGCTTCTCGTCATCACCATCGGCGGTCTTCTGGGCCACGCTGTGGACGCCGGCTACAACGGCCGCCTCTCGCAGTATATAACGGGTCCGGAGAGCTATGCCATCCACCTGTTCAGCCCGGAAATGGTGGCGCAGGGGAAAGGCGGCTGGCAGGGTGAGCACGCCGGCAAGTGGATGTACACCGCCGCCAAGGCCTATGAGCGCACCGGAGATCCCGTACTGCGGGAGAAACTGGTTTCCGTGGCCGATTATCTTATGTCCCGTCAGGAGGAGAACGGCTACCTGGGCTGTTACCGGGAAGACAAACGCTATTATCATCGCCCCGGACCCGAAGAGATGAAGGTGGACTGGGACACCTGGATTATGGCCTATCTGATCAAAGGTTTCACCGAAGCCAGCATAGCCCTGGACCAGCCCCGTTATGCCGATTGCGCCCTGCGCATCGCCGGATTCCTGCATTGGACCGTCTTTGACCAGGGCATTAAGATCGCCCAGACCGGCCAGCACAGTGGTATGGCCGGTTGTGGCATCCTGGATCCACTTTGTGACCTATATATCCTGCGTCCGGATCCGGTGGTGAAGGAACTCATCGACCGCTGCATCTTCGAACTGGACAACACACCCTGCCTCCAACTGATTACGCTGGCCCGGAAGGGATATGACGTTTCCCTCATCGGCAACGGAAAAATCTATGAGATGAACCGCTGCCTAACAGGCATGGCCAAGGCCTACCAATTGTTTGGGGACGTACGCCTGCTGGAAGCCTGCACCCAGGCCTGGGAGAACATCCGCAGCGCCCACCTGACCACCCTCGGTGGTCCCTGGGGCGGCATCAACTATTGCTGGGAACTGTTCAACCGTCCGGCTGAATGGGCCCCCTACGAGTGCACCGAAACCTGCTCGGTGATGGAGTGGATGCACTTTACCTGGGAGATGCTGCGCATCAGCGGCGACGGGAAATATGCCGGGGAACTGGAGAAACCCTCCTATAATGCCCTGATGGCCGCCCGGGCCGAAGACGGCCTGCGCTGGGAGTATTACGTGCGTACCAACGGGGAACTCACCCCCAGGGGAGACTGGGCCTGCTGCTGGAGCAGCGGTATGACCGCCCTGGAAGACGTTCCCGTGTATATGTACGAAACGCGGAAAGACGGCGTTTATGTGAACATTATCTCCGAATCCTCCTATGAAACATCCTTAAAGGGAAATTCGGTTCAGATTCGCCAGCTTTCGGACTATGCCCGGAGCGGCAAGGTGGTATTCAAGGTGGATGGCCGGGGCAGTTTCACCCTTGCCGTGCATCGGCCCGAATGGGCGGAATCCTTTACGGTGAAAGTCAACGGAAAAAAGCTGGAGGCCAGGGAGAAGGGCGGCTATATCCGCGTTAAACGCTCCTGGAAAGAAGGGGACTGTCTGGAAATCGATTTTCCCTTGGAGGTGCGCACCCTGGAAAAGAGCTGGGAATACCGCAATGCCGGTAAGAACGAATACAACTTCTCCAACTGGTACAACGGTTTTACGCGCCATTACGTTACTTTCTGCGTGGGGCCGCTGGTCTATGCCACCAACCACCCGGACAGCTTCGAACAGCCGAACTCCTTGCCTCTGACGCGGGAGGAAATCGCCACAGCCCGCCTGGACGGCAACGGAGAGCTCCTGGCCGGAACGCTACGCTTAAAACCCATTGCGCTCATGCCTCCATTCGATGACGGACCGCAGTGGCGTACAACATGGTTTCAAATCAAACAATAATTAATAAACACCTAAAAATGAAGAAATTAATTAAACTTGCAATGACCCTTGCCCTGGCTGGAGCCGTTTCCTTCTCGGCCACGGCCAAGGATTATCTCGCCACCGACTTTGGCGCCAAGGCCGACGGTGAAACCCTCAACACCGCCATTATCCAGGCGGCCATCGACTACATTTCCGCCAATGGGGGAGGCCGCCTGATTTTCCAGGGCGGAGACTTTGTGACCGGTTCCATCTACATCAAATCCGACGTTACCCTGCACATCGAGGAAGGCGCCCGTCTCCTGGGCTCTCTGAATCCCTGGGACTACGTAAGGGATGTGGACGCCAAGTGGACCGCGATGATTTTCTCGATCATGCAGAAGAATATCGGCATCACCGGCAAAGGTGAAATCAACTGTCGCGGATTCCTGGTGGCCACCAAGGGTGTGGATTATGTCCATATGGGACTGATTGAAGACCCGCTCAAACTGGACCGTCTCCAGGAAAGCAAGCGTCCCGAGAATATTCATTTCTTCAAATGCGACGGCATTACCGTCAAGGACATCACCCTGCGCGACCCCGCCAGCTGGAACCAGCAGTACGACAAATGCTGCAACATCCTGGTGGACGGCGTGAAAGTGGATGCCAAGTCCTACTGGAACAACGACGGCATCGACATCGTGGACTGCTCCAACGTGGTCATCCGCAACTGCGACTTCGATGCCGCCGATGACGTCTATTGCTTCAAGAGCCACAGCAAGGACGGCGTCTCCGAGAACATCCTGGTGGAGAACTGCCGCGGCCGCTCCAGCGCCAACGGCATCAAATTCGGCACTTTCACCCTTGGAAAGTTCAAGAACTTCACTTTCCGCAACGTCTATATCTACGACACCTACCGTTCGGCCATCACCATTGCCACGGTGGACGGCGCCCAGATCGAGGACGTGCTGATCGACGGCGTGCAGAGCATCAATACCGGCAACCCCATCTTCATCCGTACCGGTTCCCGCCGTACCGGCGACAACCCTTATATGAAGAACATCGTCATCAAGAACGTCTATGCCGAAGTTCCCTTCGACAAGGCGGATGCCGGCTATATGTACGAAGGCCCGGTGGAGGACCTGCCCCGCAACGTATGCCCCAGCGGCATCCAGGGCATCCCCGGACTGCCTATCCAGAACCTGACCCTGGAGAACATCGAGATTGTCTATCCCGGCAAGGCCGATCCTGAATA